>Ga0209415_10008887_pt1 | contig 17342 bp, 11 predicted proteins | sample PeaSoiSIISIP2007_FD_187696 | JGI IMG/M metagenome (GOLD analysis project Ga0209415, IMG submission 187696) | Peat soil microbial communities from Weissenstadt, Germany - SII-SIP-2007 (SPAdes) (version 2) | ecosystem: Environmental > Terrestrial > Soil > Wetlands > Peat | place: Germany... | reverse complement strand
CAGATGTGCGGCACGCTCGTCATAGGAACTTCAAATCCAAAAACCGCACTAGAATCATAAACTTGCTAGTGCACCTTGCACCTTTGGATTCCGAAGTTCGCACCAGAGGACGTCGCAAAGTGATGCGAACTGCGGAATCGGTGCACCACAGCGCTTCCCGGTCATAGTGAACCACTTGTTGCGGCGCCTCGACCCGGGAAGCGCTTGTAGATTCCCTTGTTGGCGCATGTCCTTGATCGGCGAACCGGGTCCACTTCGCCGGGACATGCGTTAGCTGCCCCGACCCCGCGTGCCCGCCGGCCGCGCGGCGGATCGTACACGGCCTTCGGGACGCTCGCGGGCGGTATCTCGCGACCGCCCGCCGCCGGCGAGGCGCCGTGACGTCCCGATCTCGTCGATGAGGAACGGCTTGGCGAAGTAGTAGCCCTGGGCCACGCGGATGCGCGTCGCCGCCTGCAGATAGGCGAGTTCCTCGAACGTCTCGACGCCTTCGGCCACCACCTTCATCCCGAGCGCCAGGCCCAAGGACTCGATCGCCTTGAGCACGCTCTGGCTGCGCGGCCGCTGGTGGATCGCGGTGATGAACGACCGGTCCACCTTGACCTCGTCGACGGTGATGTCGGCGAGTGCGGACAACGACGAATAGCCGGTGCCGAAGTCGTCGATCGACACCTGCACGCCGATGTCCCGCAACAGCGGAAGGACCTCGGTCTGGAACTGGCTCTTGGCGAAGAAAGCGTCCTCGGTCACCTCGATCATGAACCGATGTGCAGAGCCGCTGTCGCGCAGCGTCTGGACGCAGGAGCGCATGAACCGCAAGTCGCCCGCCTGTCGCGCCGCCACGTTGATGCTGATGGTCGCCTCCGGGCCGAACGCCTCGTTGATCTGGTCGAGGGCCTGCACCGCCTCCTCGAGCATGAAATGCGTGATCGGATCGATCAGTCCGAGCTCGATCGCCAGCCCGACGAACTCACCTGGTGCGTTGATCGTGCCGCGATCGTCGCACCAGCGAACGAGCGCCTCCAGCCCGACGACCTCGTCGGTGCGAATATCAACCTTTGGTTGGAACGCGCAACGGAACGTGCGGTCGCGAATGGCGAGCCGCAGGCGCTGCTCGAGCTCCATGCGGGTGGTCACCACGCGCCCCATCGCGCCGTCGAAGAAGGCGGCCCCGCCTTTCGCGATGCTCCTGGCCCGGTACATGGCGCTGTCGGCGTTTCGCCGCAGCAGCTCGTAGCTGCGCCCGTGCTCCGGAAAGACGCTGACGCCGATCGATGCCGACGTGAACACCTCGAACGCCTCGACATAGAACGGCTGCCGCAATGCCTCGGAGAGGCCCGCGATCATCGCACGCAGCTGCTCATCGCTCTCGACCGGATCGATCAGCAGCACGAATTCGTCACCGCTGATCCGCGCCAGCAGGTCGGACGCCGCGATGCGTCCCGATATGCGCCGCGCGACCTTGACGAGAAGCGCATCGCCGACGGCGTGGCTGTAGTAGTCGTTGACGTGCTTGAAATTGTCCAGGTCGAAGAAGGCGAACGCAAAACGGCGTCCCTCGCCGCCGCGGCCGATCGCCTCGTCCACCCGCTTGTTCAGCAGGAGGCGGTTGGCGAGACCGGTCAGCTCGTCGAAATACGCACGCCGCTCCAGTTCGCGGTCGGCCAGCCGGAACTCGGTGACGTCGACCGAGGACGAAACGATCAAGGTGCGATCGAAGGCATTGATCCGCTGCCGCGAGGTCAGGAACATGCGGCCGTCGTGGTCCACCCCGGCACCGTCGGCCCTTTCGGTCGAGCGCGCAGGCTGGTGCGGCGGCCGTTCGGCCTGCACCGGATCGCCGGCCGACGGCGGCATCACGGCGACGGTGGTGGCAGCGGGGCCGGCGGCCGCGGCCCGGTTGACCAGGATCAGCCGCCCGGTCTCGTCCTGCACGGTCAGGCCGATCGGAATGCGATCGAAGATCTCGTCGAGCAGATCGACCCTCGGCGGGTCGTCGGCGCGACTGTCCAGTTCCCCGATCCGAATGTCCTGAGGCTCGCCCATTTACCGCCACGACCAGCCGACCGATCGATCCTCCCCGGACATACGGCAGCGATGCGAAGAAATGTTTAATATCGGCAAAGCTCGATGGCCGGGGTGACCCGGTCGCGACCTGATCACACCCGGACGATCATCGGGGAATCCAGCGGCTGGTGATCCGACCGGTTCCATCGTGTCACGCCGCGACGAACCCTCCGGCGCGCCCCGGCGCCGGGCGTCGGCTCGCATCGATTAACCGAATGTATAGTGCCTGCTGCTATCCGGTTGCGATCGGCCTCACGCTATCGGACGGGAGCGGACGGATGTCGACGCACGATGAGCTCAATGTCGGCGCGAAGGCGGGGCGGCAGCCGCTCGGCCGCGTCGTTTCGGTTCGCGGCTCCCAGGCCCATGTCGGAATGTTCGCCAAGCCGACGGACCAGCCGAATCACGCCCGCGCCAGCGTGGGCCGCTTCGTCGCCATCGATACCGGGACATCGCGCCTGATCGCCGTGGTCACCTACGCGTCGCTGGATCCCGCGCCGTCGATCGGCGGGTCCGAGCATCGCGCCTCGGCCGATGTCGATCTGGTCGGCGAGATCAGGGACGGCGGCACACCGGGCGCGAACTTCCATCGTGGGGTCACCGAGTATCCCGACATCGGCGATCCGGTCAGCGCCGTCGGACCCGACGAATTGCGGCTCATCTTCAACATCACGGGAGCCAGCGTCATCAACATCGGCGAGCTGCAGCAGGACCCGGCGATCGCCGCCTGCGTCGACGTCGACGACATGCTCAGCAAGCATTTCGCGATTCTCGGCACCACCGGCGTCGGCAAGTCGAGCGGACTCGCCATGATCCTGCTGGAGGTCATGCGCGCGCGTCCCGACCTGCGGATATTCGTGCTCGACGCCCACAACGAATACGGGCACTCGTTCAAGGACAAGGCCCAGGTGATCAATCCGCGAAACCTGCGGCTGCCGTTCTGGCTGTTCAGTTTCGAGGAGATGGTCGACGTCTTCTTCGGCGGCCGGCCGGGTCTCGAGGACGAGGTCGACATCATGGCGGAGGTGATCCCCTTCGCCAAGAGCAACTACACCACCCTGCGCGGCTCGAGCGACCGCACGATCGTCCGGCGCACCGACCCGAAGACCACCGGATACACCGTCGACACCCCGGTCCCCTATCGGCTCGGGGACCTGCTGGCCATTCTCGACGAGCGCATGGGCAAGCTCGAGAATCGCGCTTCGCGCATGCTCTATCACCGGCTCATCACCCGCATCGAGACGGTGAGCAGCGATTCCCGCTACGCCTTCATGTTCGACAACGCCAACGTCGGCGGCGACACCATGGCGGATGTGTTCGCCCATCTCTATCGGCTCCCGCCGGACGGCAAGCCGATGACCCTGATGCAACTGGCCGGATTCCCCTCCGAGGTGGTCGACGCAGTGGTGTCGGTGATCTGCCGGATGGCCTTCGATTTCGGGCTGTGGAGCGACGGCGCGGCACCTCTGCTGTTCGTGTGCGAGGAGGCGCATCGCTACGTCTCGGCCGACCGCACGATCGGGTTCGGTCCGACCCGCCGCTCCATTTCGCGCATCGCCAAGGAAGGCCGGAAATATGGGGTATTTCTCGGGTTGGTCAGCCAGCGGCCGGCCGAGCTCGATCCGACCATCCTGTCGCAGTGCAGCACACTGTTCGCGATGCGAATGACCAACGACCGCGACCAGGCGATCCTGCGATCGGCGATCTCCGATGCCGCCGCCAATCTGCTCGCCTTCCTGCCGTCGCTCGGGACCCGCGAGGCGCTGGCATTCGGCGAAGCGGTCGCCCTGCCGACACGGCTGAAGTTCAAGGAGCTGCCGCCCGACCAGTTGCCTCGCAGCGAGGCGGTGCCGGGGATCCGTGACGACGCGGCGGGGATCAGTCACGCGTTCGTCGCCTCGGTGCTCGAACGCTGGCGCGGTGCGACGACCAGCGTGCGTGCCGCGCCCGATGACGGAGCAGCGGACCCGGCGGGTGACGTCGAGGTACCGCTGCAGCCGGCCCAGGCACCGGAGGGAACTCGCGCGAAGCTCCTGAAGAGGCCGCTTGCCGAGACCGCCGCGGGGCTGCAGACGCGGCTCGCCAATCGCCGCGACGACCCGGGGCGCTGAACGCGCCGCTGCTTCCCGGCCCGAAACGCCTCAGGTTGTAGCCCGGATGGGAGCGCGGCGAAATCCGGGGCGGCGGTGGCGCAGGCTGCTCCCGCATTTCGCTCCGCTTCATGCGGGTTACCGAGATCAATGCTGCCGTCGCGGCGCGCCGCGGGAATAGCCGGGGATCCGCGCGAGCACCGCCTTGAGGGGATCCTCGATCCAGGCCGAGGAGACGAAATCGTTGTGGACGAGATCGTCGCCGGCGGAAAACAGCGTGACGCTGCCCGGTGTCAGCCGCGACGGGAGCCTGGTCTGAAAGGCGACGCCGCGCTCGGTCAGGAGGCGCCCCAGCATGGTGTTGCCGTCATCGGACGAACGGCTGTAGGCACTGAAGAAGAAAGCATCCCGCCGACGTCCGATCCAGGCCGCGAACTTGTCCTCCTCGGCGTAGAGTGCGTCGAGCAGCACCACGCCGCGGATGCGATCGTCGGTCCCGCCGACGTCGAGCGCGTAGGCAGCCGGCTGGTAGCCGCCGCTGTAGGCCACCAGCACCACCGGCAGACTGCCGAAATGCGGCCGCGCGCGCGCATCGCCGAAGAGGTCGGCGAGCCGATCCCCCGCTTCGTCGACGAACCGGGCGAAGAGGCCCGGCTCCCAGAACCGCCCCGCGCTCGAGTCCAGCGCATTGACGGCAAGCTGCGGCGCCACCAGCACGGCATTCAAGCCGGATTGCGCCACCTGGCGGGGAACCTGCTGACGATCACGCACGTCGCGTTCGAGGCGCACCAGATTGCCGTGGAGATATACCACCATCACGGCCGGCCGGGTCGGGTCGAAACCGCTCGGAATGTGCAGCAGGACGCGCCGGTCGCTGTAGGTCCGGTCTTCCCAGTAGACCCCGCCACGGGCCGACGCATGGCCGCGGCGGCCGCCCTCCTCGACGTCGAGAAAGGGCTTCCCTTCCGGCGGCACCGGGCCTCGGTAGGGAAACGGCGCGGTCGCGAACGCCACCAGAGTGGTCCTGGCGCCGGCTGGCCCGGCCGCCGGCGCCGGCGTCGAGACCGTGACGGCAAGCGCGAGCAGCAGCCGTGACGAAAACGCTCTGCCGGGGCGGCCCGACATCATGCGGTGCCGAGCGGCAGGCCGACGGCGACGGCTGCCGGCCTCTCGAGCGGCAGCAGCACGGCGAAGAACGCCGGGATGGCGGTCAGGTAGGCGAGACCGCTGACGAGCAGAACCGTGCTCAGCCCGAATGAGGTCGCGAGCAGCGGAACCGCCGCGGCGCCGATCACCGAGAAACAGCCGTTGATGCCCCATGCCCAGATGAACATGTGGTCCTTGCCGAGCCGTCCCAACGAGGTCATCGCGGTGGGCATCGGAAAGCCCATCAGAAAGGCCGGCGGAAAGATCAGCGCGAAGCACAGGACGAAGCGCCAGCCGTAGGCGAATGTCCCGATCCAATCGAGCGCACGATCGATCAGGAAGCCGTAGCCGATCAGCAGGGCGCCGATGACGAGCAGGATCCCGGGCAGCACCGAGCGGGCGCGATCGAGATAGCGTTCCGAGCAGAAGCTGCCGAGGCCGGAGAACACCAGCATGCCGGTGATCAGCACCGACGCCGACACCGTCGCGTTGCTCAAGGCCAGGATGAAATGGGCGATCAGGCCGACCTCCACCATGATGTAGCCGAGCCCCAGGCAGGAGAAGTACACGATGGTCAGGAATTTTCCCGGATTGCGGCTGAACAGGCTGCGCCAGCCGAACACCAGCGGAATGAGCACGAGCGACAGCGCCGCCACGCAGGCGATCGCCAGGATCGCCCAGAGCAGCAGATATCCCCATTCGTCCTGCAGCAGCTCGAGCCGGTCGGTGACGCGCGGCAGGTCGATCGCCCTGACGTAGGCCGCAAAGTACGGGCGGTCGTTGGTCAGCGCGCGGGTGTCGAACACATAGCGCGCCGCGATGTCGTCGAAGCCGCCGTCGACCAGATAGTGCCAGGCGAGGCGACCCATCGTGGTGGCCGGCACGACGGCGCCGGGGGCGGCCACGCCGTCGGCGTCGTCGGGCAGCAAGGCCGCCCCGGGCTCGTCGCCGTCGGCCGCGGAAAATATCGTCCTGTCGTAACCTTCGAGCACGGACGCCGTCTGCCCGGTATCGTAGCTCATGCCCGGATAGTAGATCTCGTCGAACGACATGGCGCGGGTGTGATCGCGCAACCTCGCGATCTCGTCCGGTGTGAAGCCACCGCGCTTGTACAGCACGGTGGCGGTCGACAGATAGCTGGAGGCGACGAAGAACTCGCTGGCGATCGCCCCGTCGTCGACGGCGCGGGCCGCGCTCGCCATGGTGTTGTACAGCTTCAACACCGATTTCGGCGGCTCCTCCTTGTTCCACAGCGTGACCGAGAGCACGCCCCCGGACTTGAGCGCCCGCATGTAGCTGCACATGGCCTCGCGCGTGTAGGCGTATTTTTCCACGATGGCGAACCCGCCGGGATTCGACAGGCCGGCCGAATCCGCGAGACTGAGGTCGATCACATCGTAGCGCTCGGTCGTGTTGGCGAGGAAGAGTCGGCCGTCATGGTCGATGACCCGCAGCTTGTCGTTGCGCAGGATGTCGCCGGTGAACGCGCGCAGCGTCGGGTCGTCGTAGAAGGCGGCGAGCACCGCCGGACTGCCCTCGGCCACGGTGACGCTGCGGGAGTTGGCGAGCGCCACCGAGGTCGACAGGCCGCCGCCGAACTGGACCACGAAGGTGTCCGGCGACGCCTTGATCAGGTACGGATAGACCATCGGCAGGTAGCGATAGTACGCCGTCTGCTCGCGGGTGAGATCGCGGATGATGCCGTTCGGGCCCTCGCCGTCGACGTAGAGCCCGAGATAGGCGTTGACCGGCATCTCGGCGAGGTTAAGCGAGGCATTGTCCGACAGCCCGGGCGCGAAATGCAGGTAGGAGCTTGCATAGATCTCCAGATAGCCGAACGGAGTGGCGCGGGCGTACACCCGTCTGCTGTCGGGAAATTTTCGCGCGTAGGCGACGCCCTTGTAGTCGGACACCGAGAGCTTGGGCACGTGCAGCCATGGCGGCGCCCCGTAGTGGACGCCGATCGACACCGCGGCAGCGACGAGGAGCAGCATCGCCCGACGCCGATGGCGCAGCGCCGCGAACCACAGCAGGCCGCCGGCGAGCCACAGCAGCAGCGGCACCGTGATGAGGTCGTCGGGAGCAAACAGATACATCGCGCCGAGAAGCGTCAGGCCGCACAGACCGGACCCGGCGAGATCGGCGAAATAGACCCGCCCGAAGCTCTTCTGTGCCTTGAGGAAGACGGTGCCGAGGAAAACCGCGCCGGCCAGGAAGGGCAACAGATAGAGCAGGAAATTCGCGACCAGGCGCCACTTCTGCGCCGGATCTGACACCAGGAAGATCGCGTTGAACGGAACCTGCTGGGCGAGCAGGTTGGACGTCACCATCAGCGGGCCGAACGCCGTCACCGCCGCCGCTGTGACGCCCTGCCAGTGACGCTCGAACCAGGCGGTCGCCACGCACATGACGGCGCTGGTCAGCCCGAAACCCAGCATGGCGAGGCTGACGACGAGCGAGCCGAAGTGCGCCCAGCTGCCCACCGCGAACAGCCGCATGATGCAGATCTGCAGCGCGATCACGGCACCGGCGACGAAGCCGACCGACAGATAGAGCAGCAGGCTTCGGGTTGCATCCGCGGCGAACAGCGAGGCTGCCGCCCGGTCGGGCCGCACCACATCCGGGGCGTCGCCCAGCGTTGCGCCGACCGTCACCGGACATCCCCGCGGCGCCCCGGGCGGTCGCGGACGAGGCGGCGGCCGGGCGACGGGACCGCCTTCGCGACGCAGGCGCGCCGCGGCAGTACGATTCGCGCCGCGCAAGCGCGCCGCGGCAGTACGATTCGCGCCGCGCAAGCGCGGCGTGGCCGTACGATTCGCGCCGCGCAAGCGCGGCGTGGCCGTACGATTCGCGCCGCGCAAGCGCGGCGCCTGGCGCGCACGATCGGGCGTGCGCGACGCATCACTTGTTGTGGGTTCCCTGGATCGCGTCGCCTTCGAGCTTGGTGAACGGCACGAACGGCACCACCTTGCCGTTGAAGATATCCGACCGCGCGATGTTGATGGTGGTGTCGGCGGCCTGCTCCTTGACCACCTTGAGGACGTGCTGGGCCCCCGGCGGGCCGATCGGCACCACCATCGTGCCGCCCGGTTTGAGCTGCTGGAGCAGCGGCGGCGGAATGTGGTCGATGCCGCAGGTGACGATGATCTTGTCGAACGGCGCCGCCTCGTCCCAGCCGTAATAGCCGTCGCCATTCCGGCTGGCGATCGACCTGAACTCGGTGTAGCCCCGCGCGATCAGGCCGTCGTAGATGCTGCGGGTCCGCTCCGCCAGCGGCTTGATGATCTCGATCGTCCACACCTTGTCGGTCAGGTTCGCCAGATAGGCCGACTGGTAGCCGGAACCGGTGCCGATCTCGAGCACCTTCTCGCCGAGGTGCACATCGATGACGCTGGTCATGCGGCCGACCAGATGTGGCCCCGAGATCGTCACCCCGAAGCCGATGTCGAGGAATGCATGGTCGTAGGCGCGTGCGAGATTCTGCTTGAGCACGAACTCTTCACGCGGGGTGAGAAGGAACGCCCGCTTGTTCCTCGCATCCCACAGATCCCGGTTGCGCAGCAGGACGTCGTAGCGGCCCCAGCGTTCGCCCAGAAATCGCGGATCCTCGCCGCGGTTGGCCACCATCCACTTGATGAAGGTCTCGCGCGAATCCATCGGCGGCATGAGATCGGCGCTGTAGGCGGTGGGAACGTCCGCCCGCGCCCGATGCGACACCATCATGCCGGCCATCGCGGCCGCCGATCCGAGCATGAAGGTGCGTCGCTCCAAGAGAGGCCTCCCGAGGCCGTCCGACATGTCGCGCCCGGCGATCCCGACCACGGCCCGTTCGATCGGAGGCTGTCGCCGGGGCGGGCGCAATCACGGCAAAATGGGACACCCCACGCCGGGGGACCATGAACCGCCAACGGGGCCGGGTCATAGCATGCAGAGCCATGGTGCGCCACAGCGACGCAGTCACCACCGAGGCGGTCACGGCGGTCGGGCCCCATCCACGCACCTCGGCTGTGAGGCCGCGCCGGCGTCCGCCCCAACGGCGCGAGCGCCTCATTAACGCCAATTTTAGGCACACGGTTGAACCGTCATGAACTTTGCAGCACACTCTCTCGGTTCCCGCGGGGTGGGAACGAGCAACCCTCGGAGCGAAACGGTGGCGGCAGATCGGGGCACGATTCGTCGATGCGCGCCGGTGCTCCTGGCGGCGGCGCTGGCGAGCTCGGCGGCGGGATGCGCAGTGGATTCCGATACCTTCAACATGCCGGAGTTCAAGAAGCCGGACCTGTCTGCCTTCACCCGGCCGGACTGGACGTTGTCGTCCGGCAAGGCCGACCCGCTCACGCGGCCGATATCACAACAGGACCTGATCGGCGCCGACGGGCGCTGCGCCAACGAAGCGCCGGCCGCGCCCGGCGCCGAGCCTCCGCACGCCCTCAATTTCACCGCCGGCCCGGACGCCTCACGCGCGGACCGGGCCGCTCCGGGACTCCAGCCGGCACCGGCGCCGGTCCGCCCGGCCGGTCCCGGCGTCGGCCTCGGCATGTCGGAATGCGAGGTGGTCTACGCGCTCGGCCACACCGACCGGATCGAGTTCGGCAACGATCGCGGCCAGCGCGCCACGGTGCTGACCTACGTGCAGGGCCCGCGGCCCGGCATCTACCGATTCGCCGGCGGCCGCCTGGTATCGGTCGAGCGCAGCCCGGAGGCGCCGGCGCCCGCCAAGCCGGCGAAGAAGACGGCCAAGAAGCCGGCGGCGAAGAAGCCGGACAATTCCTGATCCGTCAGGCGATCGCCGAATCATATTGCGTGCTCGCCTCGAGCCACTCCTCCTCGGCGCTCTCCAGCGAGCGGGCCGCCGCGGAGCGCGCCTTGGCGAGCGCCGCGGCACCCGAGGGGTCCCGCGCGAACAGGTCGGGTGCCATGAGCGCCCTGTCGATCCGGGCGATCTCCTCGGTCAGCCGCCTGATCGTATTTTCCGCAGCGGTGATGCGGGTGCGCAGCGGCGCGAGCTCGGCCCGCTTCTCCGCGGCCGAGCGACGCGCCTCGGTGCGCGACACGCGTGGTGTGGCGGAGTGGGCTTCGCCCTCGTCCGCGGCGCGCGGGCTGCCGCGGCCGGTGAGTATTCCGCGTCGATAGTCGTCGAGGTCGCCGTCGAACGTCGACACGGTGCCGTCGGCCACCAGCCACAGCCGCTCCGCGCAGGCGTCGAGCAGGTAGCGGTCGTGCGACACCAGGACGACGGCGCCCGCAAAGGCGTTGATCGCCTCCACCAGCGCGGCCCGGCTGTCGATGTCGAGATGATTGGTCGGCTCGTCGAGAATGACGAGGTGGGGCCCGGCAAAGGTCGCAAGCCCGAGCAGCAGCCGCGCCTTCTCGCCGCCGGAGAGCTCAGCCACCCGGACGTCGCCCGCCTCGCCGGAGAATCCGATCGAGCCTACTCTCGCCCGCACCTTGGCCTCCGGCGCGTCGGGCATGAGGCGGCGCACATGGTCGTAGGGACTGTCGCCGGCACGCAATTCGTCGAGCTGATGCTGGGCGAAATAGGCCACCCTGAGACGATCGGCGCGCACGATCCGTCCTGCGGTCGGCGCCAGGCGGCCGGCGAGCAGCTTGGCGAGGGTCGATTTTCCATTGCCGTTGGGACCGAGCAGCGCGATGCGGTCCTCGGTGTCGATGCGCAGCGTGAGGCGGCTCAGCACCTCGCGGCCGGGGGCGTAGCCGACCGCGACATTGTCGATCGCCACGATGGGCGGCGACAACGTGGTCGACGGCGGCGGGATGACGATCGGCCGGATGGTATCCGCGATCACCGCGGTGGCCGGCTCGAGTCTGGCGAGAAGCTTCAGTCGTGACTGCGCCTGGCGGGCCTTCGATGCCTTGGCGCGGAACCGGTCGACGAAGGCCTGGAGCCGCCTCCGCTCTGCCTCCTGCTTCTTGCCGAATTTCTGGTCGAGCTCCTGACGCTCGCGGCGCTGGCGCTCGAATGCCGAAAAGCCGCCGCGGTAGAGCGTGAGCCGGCCGCGATCGAGATGCAGGATCGAATCGACCGCGTTGTCGAGGAGGTCGCGATCATGGCTGATCACCATGACGGTGCGCGGATAGCGCGCGATGTGGTCCTCGAGCCACAGAGTGCCTTCGAGATCGAGATAGTTGGTCGGCTCGTCGAGCAGCAGGATGTCGGGAGCGGCGAACAGTGCCGCCGCCAGCGCGACCCGCATGCGCCAGCCGCCCGAGAACTCCGCGCAGGGGCGCGCGAGATCAGCCGTCGCAAAGCCCAGTCCGGCCAGGATGGCGGCGGCGCGGGCCGGCGCCGCATGCGCGGCGATGTCGGCGAGCCGCGTCTGGATCTCGGCGATGCGGTGCGGATCGCGAGCGGTCTCGGCTTCCGCGACGAGCTGCGCCCGCTCGGTATCGGCGGCCAGCACCGTCTCGAGCAGGCTCTGCGGCCCGCCCGGCGCCTCCTGCGCCAGCCGGCCGATCCGCTCGCGTGCCGAGGTGCGCACGGCGCCGGTCTCCGCCCCGATATCGCCGGCGATCACCCGGAACAGCGTGCTCTTGCCGGCCCCGTTGCGCCCGACCAGCCCGACGCGGGCGCCGTCCGGCACCTGGATCGAGGCGTGGTCGATGAGGAGCCGGCCGGCAATGCGCACCGAAAGGTCGTCGATCACGAGCATGGGGATGGTTTTGACCGGACGTCGAGCAAGACGCAATCGGCCCGCGAACCGCGCGCGATGGCGGCGTCACGCCCGGCGCTGCCAGCGCCCCTGCTCGTCCGGCTGCCAATAGGTCACGTCGAACCCGCTGCTCTTGGCCTCGCTCCAGCGGTCGCGGGCGGTCGCGACGGCGTCCGCATCGTCGCCGTCGAACAGAAGCACGATGCGCTGGTAGGCGGCTGCATCGCGCGGCAGCGGGACGCCGTCGATCAGGAAGCGGACGGTGGCGCCGTTCGGATTGTCGTCGGCGAGGGTGAGCAGGACCGGCTGAGCCGCAGCCTCGCTCTCGCGCCAGGTCCCGTGGGGCAGGAATCCGTCGTCGCGATAGGTCCACAGATGGGCGTCGAGCGCCTCGATGCGCTCCTCCGATGCCGCCTGGACCACGACCCGCCAGCCGCGCTCGAGCGAGCGTTCCAGCAAGGTCGGCAGGACCCGGTCGAGCGGCTGATGCTGCAGGTGGTAGAACAGCACCTCGGTCATGCCGCTACTTCTCGTAGTGCTCCGCCACCAGCCGATCGAGCAGCCGCACGCCCCAGCCCGAGCCCCAGCTCTTGTTGATCTCGGTCTGCGCCGCGCCCATGCCGGTGCCGGCGATGTCGAGATGCGCCCACGGCGTCTTGTCGACGAAGCGCTGGAGGAACTGCGCGGCCGTGATCGAGCCGGCCTGGCGGCCGCCGGTGTTCTTCATGTCGGCGAATTTCGAATCGATGAGCTTGTCGTACGCGGGCGCCAGCGGCATCCGCCACACCCGCTCCCCGGTGGCCTCGCCGGCCTCGTGCAGCCGCTCGGCGAGGCGGTCGTCGTTGGAGAACATCCCGGCATGCTCGTTGCCGAGCGCCACCACGATGGCGCCGGTGAGCGTGGCGAGATCGATCATGAACTTCGGCTTGAAGCGGTTCTTCGCGTACCACAGGACGTCGGCCAGCACGAGCCGGCCCTCGGCGTCGGTGTTGATGATCTCGATCGTCTGCCCGGACATCGAGGTGACGATGTCGCCCGGACGCTGGGCCTTGCCGTCCGGCATGTTCTCGACGAGGCCGATCACGCCGACCGCATTGACCTTGGCCTTGCGCGCCGCCAGCGCCTGCAGCAGCCCGACGACGCACGCCGCCCCCGCCATGTCGCCCTTCATGTCCTCCATGCTGGCGGCGGGCTTGATCGAGATGCCGCCGGTGTCGAAGCACACGCCCTTGCCGATGAAGGCGACCGGCGCCGCGCCGCTCTTGCCGCCGTCCCAGCGCATCACGGCAACCCGGCTTTCCTGCTCCGAGCCCTTCCCGACCCCGAGCAGGGCATTCATGCCGAGCTTGAGCATGGCCTTCTCGTCGAGCACCTCGACGGCGACGCCGACCTTCTTCAACTCGGTGGCGCGCCGGGCGAACTCGACCGGAAACAGCACGTTGGGGGGCTCATTGACGAGGTCCCGGGCGAGCTCGACGCCGGCGGCGACCGCTTCCCGGTCGGCCCACGCCTTGCGGGCGCCCGGCACATTGCCGACGCCGAGGGTCAGCCGGACGCTCTGGGCCTGATCTTCGCCCTCCTTGCGCCTGGTCTTGTAGCGATCGAACGTGTATGCGCGCAGCCGCATCCCGACCGCCAGGTCGGCCGCCTGCTCGGGTTTCAGCGGTCCCGACCCGAGCTCGAGCAGGACCGTCGCCTCGGTCGCGGAGGCAGGCATCTTGCCCATCACGATACCACCGAGCTTGACCAGGTCCGGCTTGTCGGCCCCCTTGCCGGTCCCGATCACAATGAGACGCGAGGCCTTCAGTCCGGCCGGCGCCACGATATCGAGGCTCGATCCGTTCTTGCCGGTGAACCGCTCGGTGCCCGCCGCGCGGACGACCAGATCATCCGTCGGCGCCAGAATGGTCCGGGTCGCCGGGCCCAGCTTCAGCTCATCGTCGGCGAAGACGACCAGGAGGCCCCGCGCTGGTGCCGCGAATGAGGCGAATGCGAGCTTTACGCCTTCCGACATGACGGCAGCATCCCTTGTGGTGGAATTCGCAGGCGGCGGTGCGACGACCCGACCGTTACGGATATGTTTACGCGGGTCTTACAGCATCGCCCGAGGGCTGGCGAGGAGGCTGCCCCGCTCTTGCCATCGAGCCGGTCTATGGGGCATGCGAGGGCGGCGTGGATCGCGGGTGACAGATCGGACATTCCCGACAGGGAGCGGTCGGAGCGGGGGTGTTGCCCGCCCGCCACGTCCGGTCAGGATCGCGTGCCAAATCAAGAAGTTGGGCTTGACGCGGAGGCTGTTCCCCGGGACGCTGCGGGTCCGTTGCTTCGTGCTCGAGAAACCGGGCGGCCGCGCTGCTGGGCGGCTGGCCCATATGCCGTGTCAATCGGCGGCGATGCCGGGAACGACCCGACAGGCTGCGCCGATGTTGTTGCCGTCCGACGACGATCGAGCCTGGACCGTGCTGCTGAGAACGAAAGACGACGCCTGACAATGGCTTCAATCGATCGATACATCTTCCGCACGAGCTTCAGCGCGTTCGTGCTGGTCCTGGTGAGCCTGACGGCGATCATCTGGGTCACGCACGCCCTGAAGGAAATCGACCTGATGACCAACCAGGGCCAGACGGTCCTGGTGTTCATCGGGCTCACCGGCATGCTGATCCCGCTCCTGGTGCTGGTGATCGCGCCGATCGCGCTGGTGGTCGCCGTCTCCTACACGCTGAACAAGCTCAACTCCGATTCGGAGATCGTCGTCATGACGGCGGCCGGGATGTCGCCGTGGCGCGTGTTCCGGCCGTTCCTGATCGTGGCTTGCGTGGTTGCCGCCCTGGTCGAAGTGCTCAGCGCCTATCTGTCGCCCAAAGGGCTGCGCGAGCTCCGCGACTGGGGGAACGAGGTGAAGGCGGACGTCGTCACCAGCATCGTGCAACCCGGACGGTTCACCCCGGTCGAGGGCGGGCTGATGACGTTCCATATCCGCGAGCGGCGGTCGGACGGGCTGATGCTCGGGGTCTTCATCGATGACCGCCGGATGCCCAACGAGCGCGCGACGTTTCTCGCCGAGCAGGGCGAGATCCTGCAGAACGATCGCGGAACGTTCCTGGTGCTGGTCAATGGCAGCGTCCAGCGCCGCGAGGCCGCCCAGCGCGATCCGACCATCGTGCTGTTCGACCGCTACGCCTTCAACCTGTCGCAATATACCGGCCAGTCGACGGTGGTGAGCTACGGGCCGCGCGAGCGCTATCTGTGGGACCTGGTCAGCCCCGATCCGAACGATCCGATGGTCAAGGCTCAGCCCGGCCAGTTCAACGCGGAGTTTCACGACCGGCTCGCGGCGCCATTCTATCCGCTGGCATTCACGGTCATCGCCTTTGCGGTGCTGGGAACGCCGCGGACGACGCGGCAGAGCCGCGGATTCTCGATGGGGCTCGCCATCGCGGGCGTCGGCGTGCTGCGCATGAGCGGTTTCGCCAGCACGGTTTTCGCCGTCCATACGCCGAGCGCCGTGCTGTTCGTCTACGCCTCGATGGCGCTGACCTTCGGGCTCGGGATCTTCGCCATCGCGCGCGGCACCATCATCGAGCCGCCCGCGGCGCTCACCGAGGCGGTCACCGGCCTGGTCGAGCGCGTGTCCCGCCGACTGGCGCCGGCCTGAGAAGGGGTCCGATGATTCCGCTCACGCTGACACGTTACTTCGCGATGCGGTTCTTCAGCGCCGTCATGGCGGTGTTCATCGGCGTGTTCCTCCTGATCGTGCTCACCGACTACGTCCTGCTGCTGCAGAAGGCCGCCGATTTCAACGTCTCCCCGCTGCTGGTCGCCATGACGTCGCTGTTCCGTGTCCCGCAGGTCATGGAACAGATGCTCCCGTTCGCGGTCCTGATCGGCGCCATGCTCTGCTACCTGACGCTGTCGCGCCGGCTCGAGCTGGTGGTGGCGCGCGCCGCCGGCGTTTCGGCCTGGCAATTCGTCGCACCGGCGGTGGTGGTGGCGCTGCTCGTCGGGATCGTCGCTACCACGATCTACAACCCGCTGTCGGCGGTGTTGCGCGAGCGCTCCAAGCGCCTGGAGGCCGAGATCAACGGCGAGAGCCCGTCGTCCGGCTTCCAGCAGACCGGCAGCGGCTTCTGGGTGCGCCAGCGCAGTGCCGAAGGCCAGGCGATCATCAACGCCGCTTCCAGCCTGCAGCAAGGCGCCGGGCTGGGCGGCATCACGGTGTTCACCTACGATCCGGAGGGCCACTTCAAGGAGCGAATCGAGGCCAGGAGCGCGGCGCTCGAACCGGGCCACTGGCGCCTCGAGCAGGCCCGAGTATTCGCGGCGGGGACTCCGCCGCGGGACGTTGACTCGTTGCTCTTGAGTACAAATCTGACAAATGAGCAGGTGCGCGAAAGCTTTGCGACACCGGAGACTGTGCCATTCTGGCAACTTCCGTCGTATATTCAGATCGCGGAGAACGCCGGTCTCATGGCGGCCGGCTATAAACTGCAATATCAGCTGCTCGTTGCGCGGCCGTTTTTTCTCGTTGCCATGGTTCTTCTGGCAGCCTCCGTCAGTTTACGGTTTTTTAGATTTGGCGGCGTGCAGCAAATGGTTTTGGGTGGCATGGCGGCGGGCTTTCTGCTTTATGTCCTCTCGAAGGTGACCGGGGATTTGAGCAAGGCCGAGCTGATGCACCCAGCGGCAGCGGCGTGGTTGCCTGTGCTCGTCGGCGCGCTCACGGGTTTTGTGGTTCTGTTGTACCAGGAGGACGGGTGATGGCCGCGTTCGTCGCCGCTCCTCCGCGGTCTCGGCGCCTCCGTCACCGGTACGACGCAGCCGCGATCATTTTCATTTTCGTGCTGGCGCTCGCCGCGAGCTTCGCGGCGGGCAGCTCGTCGGCTCTGGCCCAGGACGCCACCATGGGCCAGACATGGGTCGGGATTCCCAAGCCCGTCCCGAGGACCGCTACACCGGACGATCCCAACGCGCAGATGCTCGTCCAGGCCGACGAGATCAACTACGACTATACCAACCAGCGCGTGGCAGCCACCGGCCGCGTGCAGATGTACTACAAGGGGTCGTCGATCGAGGCCGACAAGGTGGTCTACGACCAGAAGACCAAGCGTCTGCGCGCCGAAGGCAACGTGATCATCGTCCAGGCCGACGGGCAGATCGTCCACGGCCAGATCCTCGATCTCAACGACGACTACCGCGACGGCTTCGTCGATTCGCTGCGCCTGGAGGCGCCCGACCGGACCCGCTTTGCGGCGCCGCGGGCCGAGCGCAGCAAGGGCGACACCACGGTCTTCCAGAGCGGGACCTACACGGCGTGCGAGCCCTGCAAGGACGATCCGGCGAAACCGCCCAAGTGGCAGGTCAAGGCGGA
>Ga0209415_10008886_pt1 | contig 17342 bp, 15 predicted proteins | sample PeaSoiSIISIP2007_FD_187696 | JGI IMG/M metagenome (GOLD analysis project Ga0209415, IMG submission 187696) | Peat soil microbial communities from Weissenstadt, Germany - SII-SIP-2007 (SPAdes) (version 2) | ecosystem: Environmental > Terrestrial > Soil > Wetlands > Peat | place: Germany... | reverse complement strand
TCGCCGATGGCGAAGCCGATGAAGCACGGTCCCGCATAATCTCCCGGAACGTAGAGCAGGATGATGAGCATCATCAGGAGTTCGACCGAGATCAACATCATGCCTACGCTCATTCCGGACATGAGAGGGATCTGAAGGACGGGATAGGGCTTGCCCCGAAGGCTCGCAAACGCCGTGCGCGAATTGGCGAACGTGTTGACGCGAATGCCGAACCACGCAACCCCGTAGCTGCCGCAAATCCCGATCACGCTAAACGCCAGGATGACGACCACACGCAGGGCTTCATACTTCAGCAGCACGCCGAAGTACAGCAGAATGATGATGGCGATGAAAGCCCAGAGCAACAGCAGGAACTTACCCTGCTGGATGATGTAGGTCTTGCACGTTTCCCAAATCAATTCGGACATCTCTCCCATCGCCCGGTGCACGGGCAGGTTTTTCAAGCGGCTGTAACTGACCAAGCCAAAGAGCAGCCCGAAGATACAGAATAGAATTCCGATCATCAGCAGATTGTGGCCATTGACGCCCAGGAATTGGACTTGATGCAGATCCGGAAGCTTCAAACTAGCTTCTCCGGCGGGAGCCGCCTCCTGGGGGCTCGCAAAAGCCCCGACGGACCCGATCAGCATCAATGCAAAAGCGGCAGCAATCCTCCTGGCCGCTCGAACACTCATAAGTACGCCATGAAACATCGATTTCCTCCGTTGAATTGCTTCCAATTTCTTATCATGCGCGAGGGTGGGACAGTATTTCTCCGTGACATTTCTTCGGGTGAACTTCGCTAAGGGGAGCCTAAAGTCCACTTGCAAGAGCCACCCATTGTACCATCGGTAGAAATAGGGTCAAGGCGAGAACAATCGTCGAAATTCTTCGGAGGCCTTGCGGAGATCCAGCCAGTCACGAAATAGGTCTGGGGTCTCGAGCCAGATGCGGAACCACGTAGCTATCTCGGCCTTTTCCGCGCGCTTTTGCGGGTTCACACGCGGATTTGCCGCCAGGCTCGAGGCGCGAAGTTTCCCTTTCTGAAGCAGAGTGCGCACCCATCGCATGCCGGCGCGGTCAGCGGCGTCGCGGTATTCGCGATAAATCTCGTCGAGTTTTCGGAGCGAAGCCTCGGCGCTCGCGAGGTCGTGGAACTCGAGGAGGTCGCGCAGGCGGCTGGCGTAGGGCTCCTTGATCGGCGGGTCCGTGAAGCGATCGTAATACTCAACATTCTTCCCCGCCGCGCGTAGAACCCCGGCAATGTAGGAAGGAGAAGTCTTCGCTCCCAGCCGCGCCCGCAGCTCATTCTCGAGGGCGCGAATTTCCTTGCGGCCGATCCGCTCCAACGCCTTCGCCCGGCAATACTCAAGGATGATTTGCTTTTTGGTTTCCGGCACGGTTCTTCGCCCCAGCCGCGCCGCGCTTTGTCCCCGGCGCCGGCTTCGAAGTCTTGCCCGCCGTCTCCGCTTCTTGGCGATGCGACGCCGCTACTTCGCGACGATATCGTGACACGTTGCGTTGATGTTCGGCAAGAGTCCGGGCGAAGACGTGCCCGCCTTGGTTGTTGGCGACAAAATAGAGCGCGTCCCCGGAGGCAGGATAAAGCGCCGCGCGGATGGAGGCTTCCCCCGGGTTCGCAATGGGTCCGGGGGGCAGCCCCGCGTGGCGGTAGGTATTGTAAGGGGAATTGAGTTGGAGATCGGTTTGGGTAATTGGGCCAATCGGGTGGTCCTGCAGTTGTGCCGCGTAAACCACGGTAGGATCGCACTGCAAAGGCATCCCCAGCTCGAGGCGCCTCTCGAAGACTCCCGCAACCAGTGGGCGTTCGGAAGATTCCGGCGTCTCCTTCTCAACCAGCGAAGCCAGGGTAATGACGTCGTGCCAGCCCGTCAGCCCGCCCTGATGTAGGGGCGCCCCTCGTGGGCGCCCCTGGGCGACCCCAAGGGTCGCCCCTACGTCTGCAAACCGCGTGGCCACAATGTGCCGGAACCGCGCCAGCATGGTGGTGACCACCGTCGCGGCACTCACCCCACGCGGGAACCGGTACGTGTCCGGGAAGAGGTAGCCCTCGAGCGACGGCGCCTTGGGATCCAGATCATGGATCGGCATGGTCTGCCGCGTTACGCGCAGGAAAAGCTCGGGGTCAATGCCCAACCGCTGGTTGAGGATCCGCGCGATGTCAAACCGGTCTGAGCCTTCCGGGATGACCACAGGATGAAGGTAGACCTCACCCAAGACCAGTTTCCGGTAAACGTCAATGGGGCGGAGTGGCCGGTCAAACATGTACTCGCCGGCCCGCAAGGTGTGGCGAGGACGCCCGATCAGGTAGCGCAGCAAAAACGGCAAGCGATGCCTCAGAACTCCGCGTGCCGCCAGTGAATCCGAGATCTGGGAGGCGCGTGATCCGGGTGCGATATCGAGTATTACGTTGCCGGCATATCCGCGATAGGGCGAGAGTAGATCGAAAACCACGCAGGCCAGCGCCAAGGCGGCGGCGCCGAGCAGCAAGAGAAGCAGCCGTTTCTTCATGGCGCCGACCTGGCGTCACGGCTTCGCTCGTTCGAGAGGTAGTCGAGGTAACTTTGCAAGAGCAGGGTTGCGGCCACGCGATCCACGGCTTTTTGGCGTTTGCCCAGGGTGAGTCCGGTCTCTCGCAAGGCGCGGTTGGCTTCGACGGAGGTCAAGCGCTCGTCCCAGAGCTGCACAGGACAGCCAACACGCCGGCGCAGCTTTTCTGCAAACTCCGCCGCCTTGCGCGACATGGCCGTTTCCCCTCCCCCATGACCGAGAGGGTTGCCCACCAGCACGCGCTCGGTTGTGTACTCTTCGACTAAATGCCGGATCTTCTTGAGATCATCCTCTAGGCGCGTGCGCTGAAGTGTGGGAAGTCCCTGAGCGGTAATGCCCAGGGCATCCGACACTGCCAAGCCCATCCGCTTCATGCCAAAGTCGATGGCCAATACTCGCAACGGCGTTTCCAATCACCTCGGGGCCACTCAAGCGGTGCTTGGCGCAGTGGCTCAGGTCAGAAATGGATTCACGGCACGGACGGTGCCATAAAGCCGGTTATGCTCGAAGTCTTCGGAAAACAATTCGGAAAGCCCGTAGTATTCGGCGTAAGCCCACAAATGAGCGTCGTACCAGGCTAACCGATACGCTGCGGCGCCACGCAGGGCGTGTCGAACGAGGGCTTCGTTGGGGTAGAGAACCTCGAACGTGGCTAGCAACTCCTCGGCTTCGCGGGTGGCGGCTTCCGGCGTCAGAAGCGGCAACCTCGGGCTGCCACCCCGCGCGCGACGACGGGTGGTGGCAGCCACAAATTCCACGATTGCCTGGTGAGGGATTTTCACCGAGTCGTCCTGCAGGCCCCGGTCGAGAAGTTCCGCCGCAATCCGCTGTTTGCGCGGGTCTCCCGGGTCGAAGACGTACACGAGAACATTCGTGTCAATCAGAGCGGCCACGTGCGTAAAGGTCCTCACGTCTCCAGCCGCGCGCGATTTCGTGGGGCTTGGCTGGACGCTTACGATAAGCCTCCGCCTTGGGCGGATGGGCCTCCCGCTGCCGCTGGCGCTCCAGCATTTGCCGGAATAGTCTCAAGCGTTCTTCCACGCTCCGCAGCGGAGCTCGACTGCGCCGGGAATTCGCAGGAATCACCCGGATGGCATCCCCGGCGGGAACCCACTCGAGCTGATCCCCGGCTTTGATACCATACTGGTCGGCGATGAGCTTGGGGACGGTGAGTTGCCGTTTGCTGGTAACTTTGGCCATTGCCTTACTATAGCAAGGATGGAATCCTTGTCAAGCACCGGAAGGCAGTCGACAGTCAACAGTTGACAGTCGACAGATTGATAGGGCGGAGGGGTTACTGGCGACCCCTGTTGAGCGCGGAGATTGAAGTTGGGATGGTAGCCCTCTCCCCCTTGGGGGAGAGGGTGGACCGCGACGGCGCTTTCATCGGCCGTCGCGGGCCGGGTGAGGGGGTGGCGGCGGGACCGCGCGGGACGGCTTACAGAGCGCTGATGCGCACGCTTCCGCCGTTGGTGTGGACTCGCAGGGTTTCTCCGCCGGAACCCAGTGTGCCGTGGAGCCGGGACGAGGAAATCTCTCCCGTCACCGAGAGATGGGGAAGATTGGAAGTCACTTCACCGCTCGAGGTCGACGCATCCAGGCTCAGGTTTATGGCCGGATCCAGCCGGAGTTCGATGTCGCCGCCGGAGGTCTCGATTTCTCCCCCTTTAGCATTTCCCCGCGCCAACGATGCCGTAACATCTCCACCCGAGGTGCGGGCCTCAACACGCCCGTGCACGTTTTCGAGGGTAATATCTCCTCCGGACGTTTTAACCGAGATGTCTCCCGTGAGGTCACGCAACTCCATGTCTCCGCCGGAAGTCCGTGCCGTCAGGTTACCCTTGAGCTCCGACGCTTTGACATCTCCACCCGAAGTCTCGAGGTTGGTTTCGCCTTCCAGGTGATTGACCTTGACATCGCCCCCGCCCGTGCGGATGTCGAGATTTGTCCTGGTGGGGACTTCCACCTCCATGCGCACTTCCAGGTGTTTGGGCCAAAGCTGCAGGCTGTGTTTGTGCATCTCGATGCGGACCGCCCCGGGTTCCTCGCTGAAATTTAAGGTGAATAATTCCTCCAAGTCATCTCGATTGGAGGTTACCACCACATGGGCGCCCGAGGCCGACCGGCCGGTCACAAACACATCGCTTGCCCCGGCATCAACCACTAATCTGCCGCCGGGTTCGAGCTTTAGATCCTTCTCGATGCGTGATGCGGAAAAGGCGAGAGTCCCTGCGCTGAGCAGGAATACCAGTGTACATAAACCCAGACCAATCTTGCGGCTCATCTTGTCCTCCCTGAATTCGAGCGTGATTTCTTCGTCTATTAGACGAGGATGGGGTAATTTGGTAACTAAGGCAAGCGGTTGGATAGCCCCGGAGGGCGAGGCACCCCGGCCCAGGCCAACGGCCCATAGGCGTTAACCTAATGGCTCAGCTCGCGCTACGTAGCATTCACTGGCCGTTACCGGAGGCCCGGAGGTTTAAGCCTGCCCATTGCAGTGAAAGGGCGTTAGGCGTATCTTGCCAATTTAGCGGAGAAGACGGCGAAAGCTTCCGGTCAACACCGATCGGGAATCGCAATTCTACAATTTCAGGAGCCCAGCGATGATGCGAATCAAACCCGCCGCTATTCCATTTTCATTATTGCTGTTGGCCTCGACCGCCGCGGCGCAGTGGAACCCTCTGAACCCCGTCAAGAGTGACGAGAAGCAGACCGATGGCGTACTGCTCAGGATGCAGAGCGGTTTGCTGCGTCTGCGGGTCTGCTCCGATTCCATCGTGCGCATTCTCTACACGCCTTCGTCCTCGTTCCCGACGGTGAAGCATTATGCGGTCATCAAGACGAGTTGGCCTGCGACGCGCTTCTCCCTTGAGTCCACCGGCAAGGATGTGACGCTGAACACCTCGCAGCTTAAGGTCACGGTGGCGCGCAAGGACGGAGCGATCGTCTTCATGGACTCGGCGGGAAACAAGCTGATGCAGTCGAGCGACCGGAGGATGAGCCCTGTCGTGGCGAATGGCGAGCGGACTTACCGCGCGGAAGAATTCATCACCACCTGGGGCTCGCCGGAGGGCTTCTTCGGCCTCGGCCAGCATCAGGCAGGCGTCTGGAACTACCGGGGAGAGTCCGTGGACATCTCCCAGGACAACTCCAACATTTCCATCCCCATGCTGCTTTCGACCAACGGCTACGGCCTTTTCTGGGACAACCCTTCCCGCAGCCGCTTCAACAACCGCTTCATGCAGTCGCTTTACATCAGCTCGGAAGTGGCCGACCAGATTGATTACTACTTCATTTACGGCCCTGAATTCGACAAGATCGTCGGCGCTTACCGCGAGCTAACCGGCGCCGCTCCCCTCTTCGGCAGATGGGCCTACGGCTTCTGGCAATGCAAGAACCGCTACCAGTCGCAGCAGGAGCTGCTGGAAGTGGCGCACAAATACCGCGAGCTCCACATCCCTGTTGACAACATCGTGCAGGACTGGTTCTGGTGGAAGATCATGGGGGATTTTGAATTCAACAGCCACTATCCCGACCCCAAAGGCATGATCGACGATCTGCACGACAACCATTTTCACCTCATGATCTCGGTGTGGCCCTACTTCGATCCCGGCTCGCTGGTCTACCGGGAGATGGACAAGCTCGGCTATTTTATTGACCGCACGAAGACCGCCGCGTTTCATCCCGCGCGCATGGCTCTCTACGACGCTTTCAGCCCCGCCGCGCGCAAGTATTACTGGGGCTTGATGGAGAAAGCGCTCTTCAACCTCGGCGCCGACGCCTGGTGGCTCGACACCACCGAACCGGAAACCGAGGGACGCGAAGCCAACCTCCTGGCCACGAGCAAGGTGGCCATCGGCAACGGCGCCCGCTACGCCAATCTCTTTCCTCTGATGACCACGCAGGCTGTCTACGACGGCCAGCGCGCTGCCACCAGCCACGCCCGCGTCTTCATCCTCTCCCGCTCGGCCTACGCGGGCATTCAGCGCCACGCCACGGCGGCCTGGTCCGGCGACATCAATTCCGATTGGGAAACATTCAAGCGGCAGATTCCCGCCGGATTGAACCTGATGGTCTCCGGCGTCCCCTACTGGACGACCGATATCGGCGGGTTCACGGACGGCAATCCGGACGATCCCGCCTACCGCGAGCTGTTCATCCGCTGGTTCCAGTACGGAGCGTTCTGCCCCATCTTCCGTGTGCACGGCACCCGCGCCACCGGCCAGAACGAGTTGTGGTCTTACGGGGCCGAGGTGCAGGAGATCCTGACCCGCTACGACACGCTCCGCTACCGGCTGATGCCGTACATTTACTCGCTGGCGTGGCAGGTGACGAACGCCGGCTACACCCTGATGCGCCCCCTGGTGATGGATTTTCGCGACGACGTGACCGCCCGGAACATCGGCGACCAGTTCATGTTCGGGCCGGCGCTGCTGGTCAGCCCCGTCACGGATCCCGGAGAGGTCCAAAGACGGGTCTACCTGCCGAATACCAACTGGACAAACTTCTGGACGGGCGAAAAACAGCCCGGGGACCGGTTCGTCATGGCGGCGGCGCCGCTTGAAACCTTGCCGCTGTTCGTGCGCGCCGGTTCGATTGTGCCCATGGGGCCGGCGATGGAATACGCGAGCCAAAGCGCCGCGAACCCCATCGAACTGCGCGTCTACACGGGTGCGGATGCGGACTTCACGCTCTACGAAGACGATGGGCTCACCTACGATTACGAGAAGGGAGATTATTCGACCATTCCTATTCGCTGGGATGACGCCGGGCAGACGCTGACCCTCGGCGCGCGTCAAGGAAGTTTTACGGGAATGCTCGCGACCCGCACTTTTGATATCGTCTGGGTCGGCCCCGGCCACGGCGTGGGCGTGAACCCGTCAGGGACTGTCGATAAGACGATATCCTACGACGGCACGGCGGTCACCATCCAGCGCTGAACCGACTTTCTGCCTCTGGAATCTCGAACCTTGAATCTGCATCTTCTCGACTTGAATTCGACGGAACAAAGCGAGAATGTCTATGAAAACAAAGCACCACTGCGGGAGACCCTTCCCGGAAAGTGTGTGTGGGCGGTTCGCGAACCGCCCCCTACGCTTGCGGGCCGTTGCACTCAACAGCTCGAGGATGAACCAGGAACAACGGACCACGGACGACGGACCACGGACAAGCATTTTCGGACACTTTGCCCATGAGTGACCTTTCGCTGATGATCGTAGCCGGTGAGCGCTCCGGCGACCTTCTGGGGGCCGGACTCGCCCGGGCCTTACACGAACGGCTGGCAGACTTGAAACTGTTCGGCTGCGGGGGCGACGCAATGCGCCAGGCCGGGGTGGACACGGTGGTAGACGCCCACCGGCTAACCATGATGGGCATCACGGAAGTGATCAGCGGGCTGCCCAGGGCCTACCGAGCCCTTCAGACGTTAGTGGCGGAAGCGGATCGGCGCCGGCCACCGCTTGCGGTGCTCATCGATTTTCCCGACTTCAACCTTCGCCTGGCCAGGCGGCTCAAGAAGCGAGGAGTCCGGGTCGTTTATTTTGTGAGCCCACAGGTCTGGGCGTGGCGGAGGGGCCGGCTGCGCCAGCTCAAGGCTCGTATCGAAAAGATGCTCTGCATTTTCGATTTCGAGGAGGCGATCTATCGCCAGGCCGGGATTCCCGTCGAGTATGTTGGGCACCCTATGGTCGACCTGGTGCGGCCGAATCTGACGCGGGAAGAGTTCTTCGCCCGGATCGGACTGGACCCGGCCAAGACCACGGTGGCGCTGCTGCCGGGCAGCCGCGAGAAGGAAGTGACCCACATCTTGCCCACCATGCTCGAGGCTGCCCGCCGGATTTCGCTGAATCGCACCGTGCAGTTTGTGGTCGCCGTGGCGCCGACGCTCGACGCCGGTTGGGTGGAGAAGATGCTGCGCGGGCGCTACGCCGACGGGCCAACGATTCGCGTCGCTACCCACGCCACCTATGACGCACTTCGGCACTGCGACGTAGCTATCGTAGCCAGCGGCACCGCTACCCTGGAGGCGGCACTCTGCGAGCGCCCGATGGTGGTGGTTTACCGGGTATCGCGGCTCACGTATCGGATCGGGCGACTGCTCGTGAATGTTCCCTTTTACAGTATGGTCAATATCCTTGCAGGCAAGCAGGTGGTCCCAGAGTTGATTCAGAGTGATTTCACTCCTGCTCGGGTTGCCGGTCAGGTAGAATACTTACTTGATCATTCCCAAGCACGTGAGGAGATGGCGGCGAACCTGCGAGCCCTGAAGGCGCGTCTGGGGCCCGGAGGCGCTGTCGGGCGGGCCGCCCAAGCGGTGGTAGAGCTAGGATTCAGGATTCAGGATTCAGGATTCAGAGCGGCCGGAACCTGAATTCTATCCTCCATGCAACTTGTTGGTTTCGGCAGCAATCCAATCCAGTAGGATTCTGGATTCAGGATTCGGATTCAGGGGATATCATGCAAGAGCATCAGGTGTTGGTCGGATGGCAAACGGCCATGGACCTCGGCGTAGCTGCTCTGCATGCCAGCAAGCGGATCGCAAGGCTGGAGCCCTATCGGCCGGCGGGTGACCTTCGCCGAGTAGCCGTATCAGTTCCGCCTGAGATTGCTGAGGCCATAGGCAATTCGAGGTACAGCGAAGGCCTGAATCCCGAATCCTGAATCCTGGATCCTCCATTGTGGGGAGCTTCTTATGAACTATCTACGGGCCGGGGGCGAGGCCGAATTTCGGCTGTCCCGACTCCGGACGCTGCTGGTGAATGCGCTGCCATGGTTTCTGACGCTGGGCCTCGTCCCGGCGGTCACTTTGGCCCAGTCAAATGCACCTCGATTTACGGTAACGAATTACGCGATCACCGCAGAGCTTTTTCCTTCCCAGCACCTGCTTTCGGCCTCGGCGCGGATTGATTTTCTCCCTCAAGCCGACCTCACCACCATGAGCTTCGAGCTCCAAAACGCCTTGCGAGTTTCCGGCGTGAAGGACGCCACCGGCAGGGACTGCAATTTTCGACAGGAAGGGCTCATCCTTTCCGTCGACTTCCTGAACCCCGTGCCTCAGGATAAGCCCGCTTCCATCACGGTGAAGTACGGCGGTCTACTTTCTTCGGCGGAAGGCAGTCCGGTGGAAAACCTGAAGTTGGCTTACGTCGGGAATGAGGGCAGTTACCTTCTCTACGTGGCACGCTGGTTCCCCGTGAGTCAATACGGCGTGAACCGCTTTGCAGCCAGCATGAGCATCACGGTGCCTTCCGATGAAACCGTCATTGCCTCGGGAAAGGCTTCCGCTCCCGTGCGCGAGGCGGGAAAAGTGACGTACGCGTTCCAGTATGACCGGTCCTCCTTCCCCGGCACAGTGATTGCCGGGCGATACGTGGTGCAGCCGGCAACCGCGGTAGGCGCAGACATTACCTTATACATGAAGCCGGGCCACGAAAGCTTCGCCGCCAATTACGGCGAGGCCGCGGCCAAGATCATGGCTTTCTATTCCGACAAGTTCGGGCCCTTGCCCAATGGCCATCTCGACATCGCGGAAATCGAGGACGGCACGGTGAACGGATATAGCTCCCCCGGCTTGGTGGCGCTCGCCTCACGCCTCTTTTCCACACAGGTGAAGATCCAGCAACTGGCGCAGCAGATCTCCTATCAATGGTGGGGAGAATCGGTGAGTCCGGCCTCGCGCAACGACTTTTTCCTTGAAGACGGGCTCGCCACCTATTCCGCAGCGCTCTACCTTCAGGATTCCGAGGATGAATCCGCCTTTGAGAACCTGATGCAGGAGACCGAAATCGGCGCGCTCACGCACGAGGAAGTTGTGGCCACCGGTCAATCCGCACAGTTGCACGAGTACACGCCCGAGTACCAGTCGATTGTGTTTCAGAAGGGCGCCATGGTGTTCCACATGCTGCGCTGGGTAATCGGCGACGAGGCGTTTTTCAAAACCCTCCAGGCCATGGGTCAGCAATACGCCGGGAAGTCCATTTCCACGGACCAGTTTCAAAAGCTCGCGGAAACCGCTTCCAAGCAGGAGCTGACGTACTTTTTCGCGCAATGGGTGACCTCCACCGGTGTTCCCCAGTTCACGCGGGTGTGGTCGGTCTACCGAACCGCGAAAGGCTATCAAGTGGTGGGGAAGATCACCCAGGATTTGGACCTGTTTCGCATGCCTGTCGAGGTCCGGGTGGAGACCGAGGGAACCCGGCCGGTCACCGACCGTGTGCCAATGGTGGGTACCACGGCCAGCTTCACCGTGAACGTGCGCACCAGGCCGACGCATGTGCTCGTCGATCCCGCCAGCCGCATCCTTAAATACGACGAAAAAATCAAATTCAAGGTCGAAATGGCGCGCGCCGACCAATTGGCCCAGGAACAGGCTTACCTGGAGGCGGTGAAGCAGTATACTGCGGTCCTGGAAATCAACAAGAACAACTCGCTGGCTCACTACCGGCTCGGCGATATCTACTTCAAGCTGCGGAATTACAACGCCGCGATGGAGGAGTTCCGGCGTGCCCTGGATGGGGACCTGGACCCGAAATGGACCGAGGTCTGGAGCCACGTGATGCTGGGAATGATCTTCGACACGACGGGGCAGCGCGATCGCGCCCTCAATGAGTACCAGCGCGCGCTGCAGACCAACGACAACACCCAGGGCGCCCTGGACAAGGCGAACGAGTACGTGAAGAAGGCGTACGCGGGGGAGAACAAGCAGACAAGTTAAATAGCCTATTGTTTTCCGCCGGTGGTGCGGGCGTCCCGCCCGCAGTCGCGTGGGCATCTTGCCCACGCGCGGGAGCGGGACGCTCCCGCGACCGCGGGCGAGACGCCCGCGCTACGTCCAGATGTCAGTCCCTGATGTTCCCGAATTTCAGCCCCGTCAAACTGGGCGGCTCGATCCCTCGGTGCTGAATGAGCACCTTGAAAACGTTCCCCATTCCTTCCGGATGAATCAGCCGCTTTAGTTTCAGCCTGGCCCGGAGATTCTCGATCTCGTTAGCGCCCGGCTCGTAAAGGTCGGCGAACTGGTTGGCTTCACCCAGCGCCAGCAGGAATCGCTCCTGGCTGGTGAAGCCGGTGAGTCGCAGCCCCGCGTCCTCGCCTGCGTCGATCAAGGCGCTGAAGTTGACGTGCGCGGTAAGGTCGACCTGGCCGGGCGCGCTGAGGGCGTCTTCGAGCGGCAGGTGATGGTGGTAGGCAAGCAAGGTGCCTTGCGGCCGGTCCTCGGTGTAGAGACGCCGGGCGAGGTCGCCGTAGTCGATGGTGATGACAAAGCCCCGGTCGAGCTTCCCGGCAAGCGAGCGCATCCACTGGGTTGCCACCTGGCTCACCTCCACGCGGCAGCCTTCCTCGAGCCGATTGGCGTAACGAGCCACCGCCGCCGCCACCGCCGGGTTGCTGATGCGGCCGGTTTTCTGGCGAAGTTCGTTGCCTTCTGCCGTCACGTAGATCTCTCTCAGATGCCTTCCGGCTCGCGTCACGACAGCCACCGGGAAAGCATCAACCAACTCGTTTGAGAAGAAGCAGCCGTTGACGGCTGTGAGCTGTTCGAGGTTTTCGAGCAAGTGGACTTCTCCGGCCAGGCCCTTTTCCGCCAGCCGCTCTCTCAGGAACGCACATTGTTTGGGGCTTGGCTCGATGGCCACGTATTCGAGCGCGCCCGCAAAATCCGGCCGGGCGCTCTTCACCCAGGAGAGGAAATCCTGCGCAAAGAGCCCGCTCCCTGCGCCCATCTCAACCCAGCGGAAGGGCGAGGGACGGCCGAGCAATTCCCACATCTCGACGGCCTGGCGCGCCACCAGGCGAGCGAAAATGGGATGGAGGTCCGGACTGGTGAAGTAGTCGCCGCCAGCGCCGGTGCGGCGCCGCCCTTGGGTGTAATAGCCGTACTCTGGATGATACAGGCACAACCCCATGTAGAGTTCAAACGTGACGGGTCCAGACCGCTGGATCATTTCGACCAGGAACGTCTTGAGGGGTATTGGATCCACGATGACTTGGCCGGCGCTACGCCGCGCTGGCCTGCGGGCGCGCCGTCAACTTTTGGAACGCCTCTTCGAACGTCTTGAGCGCCGCGTCGTCGTAAAGCACGAAGTGGATTTTCTCCAGGCTGGTGCGAATCCTGATATGCTCCAGGACCGCCTTGAGCATAATCTGCGCGCAATCCTCGACAGGGAATCCCGCCGCGCCGGTCCCGATGGCAGGCAAAGCGAGGCTTTTGATCGTCTTCTCTTCGGCGCGAAACAGGATCTGCCTGGTCGCAAGCCTAATCGATTCCGCCGTGGCCTTCTCGCCGGGCCGGACCGCGGCGGCGTGAATCACGAAGAGCGCTTGGAGGTTGCCGGCGGTGGTGACCGCCGTGGCGCCGAGCCGGAGGGGAGCCAGGCGTTCGCACTCCTCCTGGATCCGCTCGCCGCCCTTGCGCCGGATGGCTGCCGAGACTCCGGAATCCATGACGAGATCCGTGTTGGCCGGATTGACGATCGCCTCAACCGGCATGTCCGTGATATCACCTTTGGAGATGTAGATTTTTGTTGGCATTTTGAACCCTTCTAAGGCCGGACAACACCTGGAAAAACTCACGCCTGTCATCCTGAGCGAAGCGAAGGATCTCGGCAGTTGATCGCAAAACGTTGACTTGCTCAGAACTGCCTGGATCCTTCGCTTCGCTCAGGATGACAGGTTCAGCGCTGCGCGGCCAGCTCGCGGCATTTGGTCACAAAGTTCTCAAAAAGCTTGCGCGCTTCGGGCCGGTCGACCATCTCTTCCGGATGCCACTGCACGCCCACCAGGAAAGGGTAGGCATCGGCCGATTCCACGGCCTCGACCAGCCCGTCTTCGGAATGTGCTGTCACCCTCAGTCCTCGGCCCAGGCGCTTGACGGCCTGGCGGTGCAGGCTATTGACCAGACAACTGCCGTGGAACGTTTCCGCAAGAGCTGAATCCGGGTCTGTCAGCGTGACGGCGTGGGTTGCCTCCGGACGCGGCGCGGACTGATTGTGTTCGGGTCTTACCGGAGGTTCCGCACTGAATTCCTGCTTTAAGTCTTGGTAGAGCGTTCCGCCGAATTTTACGTTGATCATCTGGATGCCCCGGCAGATGCCCAGAATCGCCGCCCGGCAACGGTGCGCACGCTCGAACAGCTCAAATTCAAAGGTGTCCCGTGGCTCGTCGACCTCAACGAGGCCGGGGTATTTGAGCGCTTCCTGATAACGCTTGGGGTTGATATCTTTGCCGCCGGTGAAGACCACGCCGTCGTAGTCTCTCATGTTGGGGATGGAATGCTGAGAGGGCGAGACCAGTTCGATTTCCTCGGATTTCACCCCAACGGCCAGAAGCGCCTTGTAATAGGGAGATTGATCGCCCTTGGTTTTTTCCTTGTCGGAAACCGAGATCACAATCTTCATCGCGGCGCCTCCTTTCAGTCGCGGGCAGGACGCTGAAAATCCGGATTGCAGCGGCCTGCTGGGTTGGCTCCCCTCTGTCTGTCTGAACAATTTACATCAGGATGGCCGCCGGTGGAAGGGTTCTCATTGCGCTTGACTTTCGCTTTTTGTTCGCCTATGCTGGAAGCCGCTGGGTGGCCGCTCCCCCCGGCCCTTCTGCGCGCCGCGGGTTGGACAAGCCACACCCGAACGTTTTTCGAGGGGCGGCTTGCGCCCCCAGAAGGGAGAGGCTCGAACCTGGAGGTTGCCAATGGCAGAGGGAGGATCGGTATCTTTGGAATCGCAGGGCGCCCTGTTCCGCCCGGGGCAGGACTTCGCCGCCGCAGGGGCGCGACCGGAAAGCACCGGCGTTCGAGTTCTGCATTATGAGCCCGTCAAATTCAGCAACCGCGCAATCAAGGCGAACCCGGCGCAGGGAGAAATAAAATCCCCGCCTCACAGTCCGTGGACTCTGCCGGCGCGCGGCCTGGCACTCTTCCACGGCGATCGCGACGCGGCGCGGCTCAGCCACTATTTCTTTCCGCGCCTGCTGCTGGAGGGGAAGCGAATCCTGATGCTGGACGGCGCCAACTGTGCTGATCCGCGCCTCCTGGAACGCCTGGCTCGCCAGCGTCGCGTGCCCTTCGAGCAGTTCTGCCGGCAGATCCAGATTGCTCGCGCCTTCACCTGTTTCCAACTTACCGAGTTGATTGCGCGCCTGCCGCGGTTTTTGGCGGACTTTCCCGCTCAGGTCGTAATCGTCACAGCATTTCCTGAACTCTACTACGACGAAGATGCGCGCGATTGGACCGCGCAGGTAGCGTTTGAGCAAGCGCTCGCGAATCTGCAGCGGTTAGCGGGTAGCGGCGACGGCACCCGTACGGGCACGCCGTGGCGTGCCCCTACCGTGGCGGTGTTTTCCTCGGCCGGCACATTTACACCCTCTCCGGCACGCAAACCATTTTTTGCAAAGCTCTGCGCGGCAGGATCGGAGGTCTGGCAGTTTATCCAGAACCCTGAGGGGAAGCTCGGGCTGGTGTGTGACAAACGGCTCGTGCCTTCGAACTCGCTGTTATCCCGAGAAAGTAACCCCTCACCCGGCCCGCGGCGGCTGATGCGAGCGCCGTCGCGGGCCACCCTCTCCCCCGGGGAGAGGGCTTGAAATATCAATACAATTGTCGTTATCAATCGGCAATCGACAATCAAGAATCGGCAATCAGGTGGACTATGGGTCGAACGGTATCAACGTTTCGGGATTTGATCGAGCAGGAGCTCCGGAATTGGGAGCGGGTGTTTGGCCGGGCGTTGCGGCGCGAGGAGCGCCTGCACTTCGAGGCGATGTTCAACCGCGTGCGCCTTTACATCCAGGCCTGCACTTACGAATTCCCGGTTCACGCCATGGATGCGATCCACGTGGCCGTAGGGCTTGACCATGAGATTCGGCTGCGCGCGCTCGAAGCGCGCCTGGGGATTAACCTCGATGCTCAGTGGATGGATTCTCGATCTCTACCCTTGCCCGGAGGGGATGGTGTTGTGGCTGATCGGGGCGGAGGGAAGACGTCATCGGCTGGTTGACCTGTCGTTCGTGCCCTGTTTCTATGTGGATGGCCCCGAGTCGCGGCTCACCTCTCTCGCCCGGGACTTGGCGGCGCGCGCTGCTGTGAAGTGCGCATGGGCGGCGAAGACCAATATCTGGGATGGCAGGGAACTGCGCGTACTCGAAGTTGCCGTGCACCACCCCACGCAATTTGGCGCTCTGGTGCGCTTCGTGCATCGCTACGATTCCGGCCTGCGGCTTTACAACTGCGACTTGATGCTGGCGCCGATGTATTGCTGGCAGAAGGGCATCTTTCCGCTGGCCAGGGTGGAGGTGGAAGAACAAGGGGCTAGGGACTGGGGGCTAGGGGCTAAGAGCAATCGACCAGAGGCTGGGGACTGGCGATTTAGAGGCGGTGGCGAAGTCTCCGTAGGGGCACGCCATGGCGTGCCCCTACGGGAAATCCGTGCCATCACGTGTTGTGATGACGAATGGGCGGTCAACTATGCGCTGCCTCCGCTGCGCATCATGCGCCTGCGCATGGAAGGTCTTTCCAATGTGGATCCGCAGCACGGCCGGCGTGGCGCGCTGGAAGTGGAAATCGACGGCGAGTGGCAGGTACTGGATGATGCCGAGGAACCGGTGGCGCTTGGTCTTGAGCGCCTGCTGCGCGTCCACGACCCGGACATGATCTTGAGCGAGTGGGGTGATGCGACGTTGTTTCCGGCGCTGCTTCGGCAGGCCCGGAAACTGGGCCTGACCCTTTCGCTCAACCGCGACGCGCATCCCGCGGAGCGCCGCCGCGCGCGCAGCTACATGAGCTATGGGCGCATCCTCTTCAAGGGCAGCACCACTACCTTGTTCGGGCGCCTGCACGTGGACACCCAAAATTCCTTCATTGCCGATCAGTGCGACCTGGAGGGTTTGTGGGAGCTCACGCGCGTCACCAAGCTGCCCGTGCAGTATTGCGCTCGCACCTCCACGGGAACCGGCATCTCCTACATGCAGATGGAACTCGCTTACGGCGACGGCGTGCTGATCCCCGAGCAGAAGGCGGAGCCCGAAACCCCCAAGCATCCGGATGAACTCCTCAAGGCGGATCGCGGCGGATTGGTCTTTCTGCCGCGCCTGGGATTTTTCACCAACGTGGGCGAACTCGATTTCGTCAGCGAGTTCCCCAGCATCATGGCGCGCTTCAACATTTCGCCGGAGACCGTCAATTGCGGCTGTTGCCCGGAAACGCCCCGCATCCCGGAACTGGGTTATCGCGTCTGCCAGCGGCGGCGCGGCATTACCAGCCGCGTGGTCGAGCGCCTGATCCTGAAGCGGCAGGAATACAAGCGCCAGATGGCGTGCGATACGAAGGGAGAAATCGCGGACCCCCACGAACAGGCGTCTACGCCAACCCGCCTCCAAGCTGTCATTCTGAGCGAAGCCCTGGACCGTCCGGTCCAGGGCGAAGCGAAGAATCTCGCCCTGAATGTTTTCGAGACAGTGCAAGATCCTTCGTCGTCCCGCGGATGCGGGACTCCTCAGGATGACAGCTCGAGAAATTCCGCAGCCTGTAAATCCCCGCCCTGCCATGGCGTGGCAGATTCCACCGCCGCGGTTCTTGAGCGCCGCCACGCCGCCAAAGAGCGCCGCGCCGCGCTGAAGTGGCTGCTGGTGTGTTGCTTCGGTTACACCGGCTATAAGAACGCCCGCTTCGGCAAGATCGAGGCCCACGAGGCCATCAATGCCGTCGCGCGGGAGAAGTTGCTGGTCGCCAAGGAGACGGCGGAGGCGCAGGGCTATCGCGTTTTGCACGCCCTGGTGGACTCACTCTACGCGCAGAGAGACGA
>Ga0209415_10008885_pt1 | contig 17343 bp, 11 predicted proteins | sample PeaSoiSIISIP2007_FD_187696 | JGI IMG/M metagenome (GOLD analysis project Ga0209415, IMG submission 187696) | Peat soil microbial communities from Weissenstadt, Germany - SII-SIP-2007 (SPAdes) (version 2) | ecosystem: Environmental > Terrestrial > Soil > Wetlands > Peat | place: Germany... | reverse complement strand
AGTTCTCCGCCGGCTCTCCTCCGCCCGCCGAAGCGGCGGAGCTGCGAAGAGCGGGCGCGGTGGCGGCCAGCCGGTGAAGTTCGCCCAGCGCCGCCGGGCCGATCTGGAGGAACCGCTCGATGGCGCTCTGTCCCTTCGTCGTCTGCTCCGACATGAGCAGCTTCATCGCCGACTCAATGGCCCTCTTCTGTTGGGGCGTCGGCTCCGGCTCTGCGACGGGCTGCGCGTACTTCTCAATCAGCGCGCCCGCCTGCTGGAGTGCCGCCGGCGCGAGGTCGGTCCGCTTCAAGGCAGGCGGTTGAGCTGCCGGTTCCTCTGCGCGAGCCTGCGGCACGGCGATCAGCGCCATGCCGAGAACCCATGCTGCCATCGTGCCGCTGAACTTCATAATTACGCCCCCTCACTGAAGGCCTCCTCCTCAGGCTGCCGGAAATGTACCACTTCGGACTGACAGCCGCAAGGAAAAAGAGCGGTTGCGGCAGAAGCCGTTCGCGCCGGGGCATGGCGGAGCGGCTATTTTCCGAATTCCCGCTGGAACAGTTCCCGCAGAGCGGGCTGCTCCATGGTGATGCTGCCGTCCTTTCCGCCGCGGACGACGGCGCAGCATTCGTAGAACTGGTAGCCGTCGTAGCCGCCTTCGCGCGCGAGGCGGATCCAGTCGGCCACGACCCGCTCTCCGCCCGGCTTGCGCCAGAGGTTGTTGGCGTAAGGGCAGAAGATCGTCTGAATGTTCCGCGGGCGCATGAGCGAGAGGACCTCTTCCGCCAGCGATGTTCGCGGCCAGATTTCCTTCATCGTCACGCTGTCGCAAAGCCCCTCGCGGAGCCATCGGCGCCAGTCCCAATGGATCTCCATCGCCGCTCCCTGCTCCGGTTCCATGACGGCGGTCGTGGGGCTGACGTGAAGGCCCATCGCCTTGCCGTGGCGGCGGGTGAGTTCGCGGACGCGGCGGTAGAACTGCGTGTACGCCTCGCCGCGCAATTGCCGCCACGCGGCGAGATCGAAGTCGTCCGTCTTCCAGAGGTCCACGCCGTATCGCTCGAGGAACTCGTCGCGCACGGGCTGTTCGAAACCGAACTCCCGCCACGCAAGCGTGCTGTGGTGGTTGCGGACGCGCAGCTCGATGCCGTCGGCGCCCGCGTCGAGGCAGTCCTGCACCCAGGTGAGCCACCAGTCCTGCGCCTCGGCGAACGACGGCGAGAGCACGGCGATGGGCCCTTGCTCCTTGCCGCGCGCGACGGCCAGCAGTCCGGAGGCGCCGTCGAGCGCGTACCGGGCGCGCATGCCGTCGAAGTCCGGGAAGACGCAGCTCACCGTGCCGAGCCAGCAGTCGAACTCGACGCCGAGCGTCCGGAAATCCTGGACTCCGCCCCGCAGGTCGCATTTCTCCGGCTCGGCCGCCTCGGTGCGGGCCATCACGCCGTAGGTCAGCCGCCGCTCTTCGCCCTTGTCACCGAAGACGTGAATGAGGTTGACCAGCGTGTTGGCGAAGGATTCTCCTCGCCCCTCGACGGCCAGCGCCAGGTACGGGCTGCGGACCTCCAGGCCCTTCAGCCGCAGGACGCGCGCGCGGCGGCTTCGCCCCGCGGGCCGGCCGCCGGACGAGGTGTGCTCCCAGACCGGATAGTCCTCGACCCGTTCCTCGCGGGTCACCGGGCCTTCGTACTGGCGATAGGTGGCGTTGTCGTCGCTGACGAAAAGGCGCACAGCGTCCACCGAGAACGCGGCGGGGCGGTCGTCCTCTTTGACCAGGTCAATGCGCGTGAACGTCCTGTTCAGCGCCGGCCCGAAGATGCCCGGCTTGCGAGACGTGATGAGATCGCGGCGCTGCGCGGCGAAGTTCGCGATCCAGCCGATCGGCCCGCCGATCCGCGCGAGCTTGCCGTGGGCCTTCGCCTCCGGCGTCCCCTCGCCGAAGCTCTCGAAGAAGCCCATGTCGAACGGCTTGATCAGCCCGAAAAGCTGCACGCCGTGAGCGTGCGCGGACTCGACGGCGGCCGGGAAAATCTCTCCCATCTTCTCGACCGTCTTCACCCAGTTCCGGTAGGCGAAGCCGGAGATGCAGCAGTCCCACAGCCCGCTCTTCGCGCCGCCATAGTAGATCCAGTGGACGCGCTTCACGCCCCAGCGGTTGAACTCCGCGAACATTCGGTCGAACATGTCGCGCGTGAACGGCGCGTGCATCAGGTCGTCCGGGAGATCCACGTTGACTTCGAGGAAGAAGTCCGCGCTCTTGCGCGGCGGATAGGAATGAAGCGGCTTCTCGACGGCGCCGTCGCCGAGGACCTTCACGCGACGGATGAGGCAGTCATCCCGGAACTGGATCCCGATCAGGCCGGCGATGGGCTGCGGCTGCGGATCGGCGGCGGAGACGACTTCATCGCCGTCCACGCAGGCGCGCAGACGGCCGTCCTCGAATTCGAAGGCGACATGATAGGAACCGGATTTGGGCGGAATCTCCTTCCGGTTCCAGGCCAATTGCGACGGGCCGTAGTTCGTGATCGAGTGCAGGCCGCGCTTGAGATCCACGACGATCATGTGCCGGACGTTCCCGCAGGAGACGACCGCGCCGCCGACCGGCTCGACTTCCGCCTCGACGCGAAGTTTCCGCCAGCCGTTCCCGGGGACGATGAACTCCGCCGAGACGGCGCGCCCGCTCCGCAGTGCCCCGCGCTCGAAGCTGAATTCCCGTTCTCGCTCCATCCACTCCGGCGGGAGCTTCCCGTTCTCGAACGTGAAGTCCATCAATTCGCGCATGGAGCGCTCTTCCCATAAGCTGGGTTCGATGGCTAACGGCCTCTGCGCTGTCCGGAACCATGCCGCTGAGACTTGCGCCGGCTCTGCCAGAACTGGTTCTTCTTCTGCTCCGGGGCCTGCGCCCTGTACGGCGGCTGTCCGGCGTGATGCCCATGCGCCGCCTCCTGCGCCGAGCCGGGTTGCGGCTTCAGGGAGTGATGCAGCACGGGGATGCGGCGCCCGAGCAGCTTCTCGATCGCGCGCAACTCTTCATGTTGCTCGTTGGTGCAGAAAGTGATCGCCTGGCCCGCCGCGCCGGCGCGCCCGGTCCGGCCGATGCGATGGACGTACGTCTCCGGCTCGACCGGCAAATCGTAGTTGATGACGTGCGAGATGTCGTCCACGTCCAGCCCGCGGGCCGCGATGTCGCTGGCCACCAGGACGCGCGTCTTGCCGCGCTTGAAGTTCTCCAGCGCCCGCATGCGGTCCTTCTGCGACTTGTCCGAGTGGATCGCCTCGGCCGCGATGGCGGAGAAGGTCAGGCGCTTGGCCACGCGGTCGGCCCAGCGCTTCGTCCGCGTGAACACCAGCGCGCGCGTCATTTCCGGGTTCTCGAGCAACTGCTTGAGCAAGTCGGACTTGAGCGCATGGTCCACGAAGTAGAGGGACTGCCGGACGGTATCCGCTGCCGGCGATTCGGACGGCACGCGGACCTCGACCGGGTCGGTGAGGATCTGGCCGGCCATCGCGCGGATCTCCTTCGGCAGGGTCGCCGAGAACATCAGCGTCTGCCGCTGTCGGGGGATCAGCGCGACCACGCGCCGGATGTCGTGGATGAACCCCATGTCCAGCATGCGATCCGCCTCGTCCAGGACGAAGATCTCGATCTCTCGAATGCTCAGCACGCGCTGGTTGATCAGGTCGAGCAGCCGCCCCGGCGTGGCGACGAGGATGTCCACGCCGCGCCGGATCGCCTGGACCTGCGGGTGCTGGCTGACGCCGCCGTAGACGACCGTGTGCCGCAGGCCGGTGAACTGGCCGTAAACGCCGAAGCTCTGGTCAATCTGCGCGGCCAGCTCGCGGGTGGGCGTGATGATCAGCGCGCGAACGGGCGTGCGGGCCGCAGCAGGCGGATGCCCGGCGCCGTGGCCGGCAGGGTGGCCATGCGCCGCGCCGTGCGTGCCGGCCAGGCCGTGTGCGTCGGCCTTCGGCGCGAGCGGGCGGGTGCAGAGCAACTGCAATATGGGCAGCGCGAACGCGGCGGTCTTTCCGGTGCCGGTCTGGGCGCAGCCGAGCAGGTCCTTTCCCGCCAGCACGTACGGGATCGCTTCCCGCTGGATGGCCGTCGGGATCGTGTAGCCTTCGGCCCGGACCGCGCGGAGCAGCGGCTCGATGAGCTTGAGTTGTTGGAATGGCATGAACTCAGTCTACCTCTTTTCGCGTTGGACCTCCAATACCCTGTCCGGCCGACGGCCACGATCACGCGATCTTTGCGCATGGGGTGAATAGTCGCTAAACTCTCCTGATCGTCCCGACGAATGCCGATGAGAAAGGCGTGACATCGCATGACTGGATCGCCCGTTGACTATCACCTCCGCGTGAGCGCGCGCGCCCGAAACGTCCGCCTGTGCGTGACGGTCCAGAAGGGCCTGGAGGTCGTGGTCCCGCGCGGCTACGACGCCCGGAACGTGCCGCGCATCCTGGAACGCTCGGAGCGCTGGATTCGGTCCGCGTTGCAGCGCGTTGAATCGCAGCGCAACGCGCTGGCGGCGATTCCTCCGTGGCAGTTACCTTTGGAAGTGGCGCTGCGGGCCGACGGCGCGGTGTGGCAAGTTCAGGCGAGGAAGACCGCCGCGCGCCGGGTGTCCGTGCGGGAACAGGCGGCGGGCTGTCTGCTGGTCTCAGGACCGATCGAGGACGAGGCGCGCTGCCGGGATGCGCTCACGCGATGGCTCATGCATCAGACGCGAACCCGCCTCATCCCGCGCCTCCAGGATATCAGCCTCCGGATCGGCCTGCGGTACCGACGGGCGTCGGTGCGGCGGCAGACCACGCGCTGGGCCAGTTGCTCGGCGCGCCGGACCATCTCGCTCAACGCGAAGCTCCTTTTCCTGCCGCCGGAACTGGTGGACTACGTCCTGGTCCACGAGCTTTGCCACCTGGATGAGCTGAATCATTCGAAACGGTTCTGGGCGCTCGTGCACCGCCATCATCCGGACTTTCGAAAGCACAACGGGCAGCTTCGGGAATTCTGGCGCAGCATTCCGAGGTGGGCATCGTAAGGCCCGGGAGTTGACCATGGACGGGAAAAAGCGATCCGACGTTGCGCCTGGCGCCCGGGTGCAAGTTGTGCAGAAACAGGATCAGCGTTCCGGGAAACTCACCGAAGGAACGGTTCAGGACATTCTCACCCGTTCAGCCACTCACCCGCACGGCATCAAGGTGCGCTTGATCGGAGGGGTGGTCGGTCGCGTGAAGACGATCATGGGCCAGGGTGATTCGGACGGAAATTCCCGAGCCTGAACGCCCGTAGCGCCAGGGGCGGCAAGAGTCGCAGTGGGTTGTTCAATGCTTCCGCGACGCTCCTCACCGCATACTCTCAAGTTCGTGCCAGCGGTGATAGAGTTGATCCACCAGCACCTGCGCGTCGTGAAGGCGCTGGCATTCCGTGCGCATGCGCGCGTAGTCGGCGGCAACGGCTGGGTCGGCGACGATCTTCTTGAGTTCCGCCACCTCGCCCTCCGCCGCGGGGATTCGCTCCTCCATGCCGGCGAGTTCCTTCTTCTCCGCGTGAGTCAGCTTCCGCCGCGCGGGCACAGGCTTCGAGCGCGGTTCCTTCGGCGGCGCCGGTTCCCGCCGCGCGGCCGATGCCAGGCGCTTCTCCGCAGTTTCCCATTGCGAGAGGTCGGTGTAGAGGTCTGCCACGGCTCCATCGTGCAAGCCCACCATGACCGTACATACCCGGTCGAGCATGTGGCGGTCATGCGTGATCAGGACGATGGCGCCCGGGAATTCGATCAGCCCTTTCTCCAGCACCTCCAGCGACGGGATGTCGAGGTCGTTCGTCGGCTCGTCCAGCAGGAGCAGGTCGGCCGGCTGCTGCATCATCCGCGCGATCATCACGCGCGCCTGCTCGCCGCCGGAGAGCATTCCCACCGGGTTGTCGAGTTGGTCGGGCCGGAAGAGGAACCGCTGCGCCCAGGAAACGACGTGGATGCCCTGGCCGCGGAAGGTGACCATATCGCTGTTGGGCGAGAGCGCGCGGCGCAGCGTCTGGGCGCGGTCGAGCTGCTCGCGGTTCTGGTCGAACATCACCACGCGCAACTGCGGCGCATGGCGCACCGTCCCCTCGTCGGGCGCCAGTTGTCCGGCCAGCACGCGCAGCAGCGTGGTCTTGCCGATGCCGTTGTTGCCCAGGATGCCCAGCCGCGTGCCCGGCGAGAGTTCGATCTCCAATCCGCTGAACAACTTGCGACCGCCCATGGACTTGGCGATGTCGCGCGCGATGACCAGGTTGTTCGTGCGCCGGTTGCCGGCGTTGAAGTCCACGGCGATGTTGCCGCCCTGCGCGGAATGCCGGCGCATTTCCGACAGGCTGCTGATCTTCCGGTGCGCCGCGTCAATGCGCGCGCCGGCCTTCGTCGTGCGCGCGGGCGGCCCGCGCCGAAGCCATTCCACCTCGCGCTTGACCAGGATCGCCAGCGACTGCTCATGCTTCTCCAGCGCCGCCAGCAGCTCCTCGCGCTTCTCCACGAAGTCGCTGTACCGGCCCTGCACGCTGAAGAAGCCCGCCGGGTAACGCGGGTTCAATTCCACCACCCGGTTCGTCACCTTCTCCAGGAACAGGCGGTCGTGGCTGATCAGCACGTACGCGAAGGTCGCCTTCTCGAGGAATCGCTCCAGCCAGGAGATGCCGCCGAGGTCCAGGTGGTTCGTGGGCTCGTCCAGCAGAAGCAGGTCCGGTTCGACGATCAACCGGCGGCCGATGGCCAGCCGCTTGCGCCAACCGCCGGAGAGCGTGTCGGCGCGCGCGTCGCCGTCCCCGAAACCCAGCTTGCCCATCAGGATCGCCGCGCGCGTCCGGCGGCCGCGCTCGTCCAGGCGGCTCGGGAGCGCTTGCGCACCCCTCTCGTCGTGCAGCGCCTCCAGCAGCACTCCTTCCACCGTGCTGCCCGGCGGGAACTCATCCTCCTGCGCCAGGTACGCGATGCGCGCGCCGCGCGCTGTCTCCACCTTGCCTTCGTCGGCGTGCTCCAGCCCCGCCAGGATCTTCAGCAGCGTGGACTTGCCCGCCCCGTTCGGCCCGATCAGACCGATCCGCTCGCCCTCCTGAATCGTGACCGAAATCTCCCGAAACAACGTCTTCGAGTCGTAGCGCTTGGAAAGGGTCTGGGCGTTGATGAGGACGGGCATGATCGGCAAAATCTCCAGAGCGCGGATGCGGAGTGAAGAACGTTTATTTGTTCTAACCTTATTCCGCGCTTATAGTTGCGACATAGCTGTACTAACATGAGTTAGCAATGCAGGTTGTGACAAATTGGATTCGTTTTTTCAAATCGCCTTTTGCGCGTTATCCTCTTCGCTGGCAGGATATTGCGACTTCAGAATCCAAGCCCGTTCAATGTACCATAGGTTCTTACGTTTGTCAACAGGCAACTCAGATATTTTCTGCCGGCGTGATCGCGCCGCAGATTGCCGACGTCCCGCGCCTTCGGATTCTTGCCGGCTTCGCTCGCGGCCACGACAAACGCCGGTTGACTCGGCATACGGCAACACGTATAATTCGTAAGCAGGACACGTGTTACGGAGGCCAACAGATGCCGACGACGAAATTGACGCTCACTGTCAAACCGGAAGTGGTCAAGATGGCCAAGCAGTACGCCCGCAGGCACAACACGAGCGTGTCCGCGACGTTCTCGCGGGTGATCCGCGCGCTCGTCGTCCGAGAGCAGAACCAGGCCGTGACGGTCCCTTCCGGATCGGCCCTCGAGAAGCTCTCCGGCATCATCACGCTCCCGGAAGGCAAGACCGCTGACGACCTCCTGTTCGAGGCCCTGGTCGAAAAGTATGGGTTGGAGGACGCGCCGATGGAGGCCAATTGAAGCGGGTCTTTCTTGACACGAACGTCCTCCTGGACATCCTGCTCAAACGCGATCCCTGCTAAGCTGCCGCGGCGAAGATCTGGCTGAAGGTTGAATCGCACGAGTTGGAAGGGATTGTCTCGCTCGTCTCCCTGGGAACTATTTTCCACCTCGTTCGGAAACGCACTGACGCGAATACGGCCCGCCAGGCCCTCAACAGGATCTGCCAGGTGTTGCGGATCGCCGACGGTCCCGGCCAGGCCGCCCACATGGCGCTGCAGAGTCACATGCCCGATTTCGAGGACGCGCTGCAATACGCCCTTGCGACACTGGCAGGGGCCGATTGTCTTGTCACGCGCAACCCGTCCGATTTCCCCAAGCGCGGCAAGGTGCCGGTGCTGACGCCGGAAGAATTCCTCAAGTCGCAACCTGCCTGATCGTTCCACACGCCACTCGCGCCGGAGCCGCAATGTGACGGACTTATAGTGCCTGCCGGCCAGCGGCGGTGCGGCGCATCGTTGCAAAACGGCAGCGGAACACGTATCATTAATATGCTAATATGCTGCGCGCGAGCCGTCGCCCGTCGCTGACGAAGCTCTCTTGCGGCTGCATCCCGCCGATGGCGCGTTCTTTTTTTCAGGTCAGTGATCCATAATTATGATCTCGAACGCCTCCCACATCCGGAACATCTGCATCATCGCGCACGTGGATCATGGAAAATCCACGCTGGCCGACCGGCTCATCCAGCAGTGCAACCTGGTGTCCGACCGCGAGTTCCGCGATCAGATGCTGGATACCATGGACATCGAGCGAGAGCGCGGCATCACGATCAAGAGCAACAGCGTGACGCTCCCCTACAAGGCGCTCGACGGCAAGGACTACCTCATCAATCTGGTGGACACGCCGGGCCACGCGGACTTCTCGTACGAGGTATCGCGCGTGCTCGCCTCGTGCGAGGGCGCGCTGCTGCTGGTGGATGCCGGGCAGGGCGTGCAGGCGCAGACCGTGGCCAACCTCTTCAAGGCCATGGAGCACAACCTGGAGATTATCCCGGTCATCAACAAGATTGACCTGGCGACGGCCGATATCGAAGGGACCAAGGAGCAGATTGACGAGGAACTCGGGCTGCCGACGGAGGACGCGATCCTCTGCTCGGCCAAGACGGGCAAAGGCGTCGAGCAGATCCTCGAGGCGGTGATCAAGCGGATTCCTCCGCCCGCCGGCGATCCGGAGGCGCCGCTCAAGGCGCTGGTCTTCGACGCCATCTACACGCCCTTCCGCGGCGTGGTCGTCGGCTTCCGGATCATGGACGGCACGCTTCGGCCGGGCGATACCATTCGCTTCATGTCGAACGGCGTCGCCTATACGGTGATGGAAGTCGGTTGGTCCCAGATCCGGCAGGTGCCGCGCGATGTCATGAGCGTCGGCGAGGTCGGCTATCTGGTGGCCGGCATCAGGACGCTGGCAGACGTGCGGATTGGCGACACCATGACGCATAATGATGTCCCCACGGCGCAAAGCCTGCCCGGCTTCGAACCGGTCAAGCCGATGGTCTTCTCCTCGATCTACCCGATGTCGGCGAGCGACTACGACGCGCTGGCGGTGGCGATCGAGCGCTACGGGCTCAACGACGCGTCGCTGGTCTATCAGAAGGACTCGTCGGTCGGCCTCGGCCTGGGCTTCCGCTGCGGGTTCCTCGGCGCGCTGCACCTCGACGTCGTGCAGCAGCGCATCGAGGAGGAGCACGGCATCTCGCTCGTCCTGACCGCGCCGAGCGTGGTGTATCGCGTCCTCCTGTCGAACGGCGAGGTCGTCGAGGTGGACAACCCTTCGTACTATCCCGACCCGGCCCGGATCGAGAGCGTCGAGGAGCCTTTCGTCCGCGCGTCCATCATCACCCCCGAGCAGTCCATCGGCCCGGTGATGACGCTGTGCATGAACGCCCGCGCGACTAACCCGCGCACCCACTACATCGGCCGCCATCGCCTCCAGGTCGAGGTGGACCTGCCGCTCGCTGAAGTGATCTACCACTTCTACGAGAACCTCAAGCAAATCACGCAGGGGTACGGCTCGCTCGACTACACGATGCTGGATTACCGGCCCTCGGAGATCGTCAAGCTGGACGTTCTCGTCAACGGCGAGCGGCTCGACGCCCTGTCGCAGCTCACGCACCAGTCCAAGGCGCGGTCCACCGCGATGTACGCCTGCGAGCGGCTCGAGGAGACCATCCCGCGCCAGAACTTCAAGATCGCGCTCCAGGGCGCCATCGGCGGGACCATCATCGCGCGCCGGACGATCAACGCCTTGCGAAAGGACGTGACCGCCAAGTGCTACGGCGGCGACGTCTCGCGCAAGCGCAAGCTCCTGGAGAAGCAGAAGGCCGGCAAGAAACGCATGAAGATGGTGGGCCAGGTCTCCGTGCCGCAGGAGGCGTTCGTGGCGGTGCTCAAGGCGCCGGGGAACTGAAAGGCGGAGGCGCAGCCTCAGCCAATCGTCCTCGTCCTCGACGTTCTCGTCCTCGTTCTCGAACGGACGTTCTGGACGACCGAGGACGAGGACGACGACGAGGACGAGTACGAAGAACGGGAAGCGCTTCGCGCCTGCGGTAGAATATGAAACAGACTGGTTCCATCCCATCTGACGGCGACGCCATCGGCCTCTACGTCCACGTCCCCTTCTGCCGCAGCAAATGCCGATACTGCGACTTCTGCTCGCGCCCGCCCGCGCCCGGCGAGATGGACCGCTTCCTGCGCGCCATCGAATCGGAAATCCTCCTGCGCGCCTGCGACCGGCCCGCGCGCACCCTCTATTTCGGCGGCGGCACGCCGTCCTTTCTAGGGATCGCGCGCCTGGGCGGCATGCTGCGCGGCCTGCGACGCGCTTTCCGCCTTCAGCCCGATTGCGAGATCACCGTCGAGGCCAATCCTTGCGACCTCACCAGCGAATGGTTGTCAGCATGCCGCGCGGCAGGCGTCAACCGCCTCAGCGTCGGCGTCCAGGGAATGCGCGACGAGGACCTGCGGTTCCTGGGGCGCGCCCACACCGTCGCCGACGCCGTCGCGGCCGTTCAGCGCGCCCGCGCCGCCGGGTTCGACAACCTGGGGATTGATCTCATCGTCGGACTTCCCGGGCATACCGCCGGAATCACCCGCGAGATTCTGATCCAGGCGTTCGCGGCCTTCGCACCGGAGCACCTTTCCTGCTACCAACTGACCTGTGCGCCGGGCACGGCGCTGCACGAGGCCGTCGAGCGCGGCCAGGTCCGCATGCCCGAGGCCGAGACCGAAGCGGACATCTTCATGACCACGCATGAGACGTGCGAAGCGCTCGGCTACGAGGGCTACGAGGTCAGCAACTTCGCCCGGACTGAGGCCTTTCGCTCGCGGCACAACAGCGCCTACTGGACGCATCGCGACTATCTCGGCTTCGGCCCGTCGGCCCACAGCTTTCTGAACCCGGTGCGCTCCTGGAACACGACGTCCCTCACGGAATACTGCGCATCGCTGGAGCGGGGCGAACTGCCTGAGGCGGGGCAGGAGCGGCTGACCGCCGCCCAGCGCGCGGCCGAGATCATCCTGCTCGGGCTGCGCACGCGCGACGGCTTCTCGCTCGAGGAACTGCGCGAGGCCGGCGGCGTTGACCTGGCGGCGGAAAAGGGACTGGTGCTGGCTCGCGCCGAATCGGACGCCCTCCTTCGCTGCAACGCGGGCCGCGTCGAGCCGACGCTCAAGGGCATGGCCGTAGCCGACCAGCTCGCCGTCGCCCTCGCGCCGGATGCGCTGCTGGAGCGGGTCGGTGTCGCGGAGTAGCTTGACGGGCGCAACCTCCGGCGTCAGAATGTGGCCTTGACGCGCGGCCGTCATGCAGGGCGGCCCTGCGGCGAATTTCGGCGACCCGGGAATGAGGCCATTGATGAGAGCGCTCGCGCGAGGCGTCCTGAGCGCAGCCGCGACCGCTTGCCTCCTGGCCGTCCTCGCCGCCGGATGCTCGACCGCGAGCTCCGCGGCGTCATCGGAAACTCCGGAGCGTCCAGGTATGAGCGATCTGTCCGGCGATCAACCCACGCCGCTCATCGCGCCCGATGCCGACCGGCTGTCGCTCGACGAGATCGGGCTGTACGCGGCGGGATACCGGTACCGCGGGCAGGAAGAGAACCGGTTCCCCATCGGTTGGAGCGGCGCGGCGGAGGCGGTCACGGGTGTGGCTTTGCAGCCGGCGGGCGAGCAAAACGGGCGCGCGGCCTTCCTGCTGCACCCGCCCTGGCGCGGCGGGACGGGCACGGCGTTCCAGGAGTTCCGATTCAATCTGCCGCCGGCCGACGCGGTGCGGCGAATCGTTCTGACCGGCGCGACGGCGATGCGCAAGGACGCGCTGGCCGCACCGGGCGAGAAACCCAAATCCGATGGCGCGACGTTCCGCATCTTTGCGAACGGGCGCACGCTGCTGGACGAGCACCGCGCCGACGCGCAGTGGAAGACCTTCTCGTTCGACCTCTCCGACCTGGCCGGTCAGACGCTGACGCTGCGCTTCGAGACCGATCCCGGGCCGCGCGACGACGCGTCGTTCGATTTCGCATTGTGGGGCGGACGCGAGTTGGCCCTCGAGGGTTTCGTCCCGCCGAAGCCGGCCGCGCGGCCCGCTCCGCCGCCGCTGGACCTGCGCCGACTCTATCCGGCGGAGAATGGCGAAGTCGCGCCGCCCTCGGCTTTCGCGGGCGAAATTACTACGAACGCCGGCGCCGATCATGCGACGCTGACCTACGGCGGGCCCGATGGGAAGCTGCAATATGAATGGTCTCGGCCCGTCGCGGCCTGCGATCCGCCGCTCGGAATCTGGTGGCTGCAGGCGACGCCGCACGGCTCGAAAGCCTCCGAGAGCGTTCCGCTCGCGGGCGACGCGCAGGTGGAATGGGCACAGGCGGCGACCTTCAAGAGCAGCCGTTTCGAGGCCGCGCTAGACGGGATCGCCTGCATATCAACGTATGAGGTGAACGGGCAGACGGCGACGCTCCGCTGCGCCGCGCGGTTGATCGGGAAAAGCCTGGTGCTCGAGGTGAGCTGTGACGCGCCGCAGATCGCCGCGCTCGACGCCGGGCGCTGGGGGCCGGTGCTGCGCCGCCGGCCTGTGACGACGCCTTATTACTCCGGCCATGTATTTTACCTCACGCAAGAGAACCTGTTCGTCACCGACTTTCTCGACTGGACGAAATCGTCGGCTTCCTACTTTGAAAACGTCCGCGCGGTCTACGGCGCCCGCACCGACGGCGGCCGCGCGCCGCTGCGCGAACGCATCGTGTACTGCGCGGCGTGGCACGCCGCGGAGACGCTGCCCAACATCCCGAATCCGCCGTCCCCGTATCGCGGCCACATGGCGGGCCGGATCGTCCTCGACATCTGGCGCGGGCGCTTCGACGATATCGCGAGCCATCTGCAAACGCTGCGCGATTACGGGCTGGATAACTGCGCCGTCGTCATTCATAACTGGCAGCGCAGCGGCTACGACAACGCGCTCCCCGCGCACGTTCCGGCCAACGCCAACCTCGGCGGCGATGCCGCGATGAAGCGCCTCGTCGCCACCGCGAAAAGGCTCGGATACTACATCGCCCTGCACGAGAACTACGTGGATTACTACCCCAATTACGAGAAGTTCGATCCCGCCGACATATCGCTCGACTCGCAGGGCAACCGCGTGAAGGCGTGGTACAATCCGGGCACGAAGGTCCAGTCGTTCGCGGTGAAGCCGAACGCGATCCTGCGCCTGGCGGCGGAGCAGAGTCCGCAGATTCGCGCCCTGTACGCGCCCAACGCCGATTTCCTGGACGTGCATTCCGCCGTCGAGCCCTGGTTCCACGTGGACTATCGCGCCGAATCGGAAGGGGCCGGAACGTTCCGGCCGGTCTGGGACGCGCATCGCCAATTGTGGGCTTACGAGCGCGCGATGTACCGCGGGCCGGTGCTGGGCGAAGGCATCAATCACTGGTACTGGAGCGGGTGCCTCGACGGCGTCGAGGCGCAGTTCGCCGTCGGCTGGCCGTGGGGCGGCGGCCGGACGGCGCCCTTGATGGTGGACTTCGACCTCCTGAAAATTCATCCGCTGCAGTTCAATCACGGCATGGGCTACTACGAACGCTGGTGGTCCGACCCGCACTGGGGCGCGCTGCCGCCGATGGAAGTGCTCGACCAGTACCGGATGCAGGAGGTTATTTACGGCCACGCCGGCTTTTTGAGCCAGGCGGTCTGGTCGGACGTGCCGCTGGCGTGGCTCGAGCATCACCTGCTGACGCCGGTCACGTCGCGCTACGCGACCGCCCTTCCCGTCCGCATTCAATACCAGGTGAACGGTCGCTGGGTGGACAGCACGCAGGCGGCCGAGGCCGGGACCTGGACGAGGACCCGCGTCGCTTACGACAACGGGCTCACCGTGACTGCCAACGACGACGCGGAACCGCTGCGCGAGGGCGACTTCACCTTGCCGCAATATGGCTGGGTGGCGACCGGCGCCGGCGTCACGGCCTGGACGGCGCTGCTCGGAGACGTCGTCGCCGACTACGCGCACACGGAGGACAGCACCTTCGCCAACGCCCGCGCCGCGTCGGAGTGGGCTCGGAGCGGCATCCATCGCATCCATCCGGCGGTTGCGGAATTCCGGCAGACCGGCGAGCGTTCCTTCGCGCTCAGCTACGAATGGCATGTCGAGGAAACCCTGCCGCGCGATTACGACTGCTTCGTCTATTTCGTCACCGGCGGCGGCGATACCACCTCGTTCCGGGACGATCACGCCCTGCCTCGCCCCAGTTCAACCTGGAAAACGGGCGAAACGCTGCGCGACGGCCCGCACGACATCCGCCTGCCGGACGATCTGCCCGACGGAGATTACGGCGTGCGCATCGGACTGACTTCGCCGGACGACAGGCGCGTGACTTTGCAGGGGCCGCGCGACGGCCGCGGCCGCGTTCGAGCGGGAACGCTGCACGTGCTCGACTACGGACACAACATCGCCTTCGAGCCCGAACCGCCCGCGCCGGACGCCGGCGACGACATCTATCAGCACCGGCTGAACGCGGCCAGCAAGGTGCTCGACTTCGGCGACACGCGCACCGATGGCAGCGTGCTGGTGCGGCGCGAGGACGGCGAATGGGTGTTGCGCGCGTTGCCGCGCGCGGGCGACTTCCTCATTGAACTGAGCGCCTCACGGTTCGGCCGCCCGGCGAGCGTGCGTTGCGTGGACGGTTCGGCGCCGACGGCGGAAACTCAAGCGCGCGGCGACTGGTGGCAGTTGAAGTTGAACGGCGCCCGGGAATACCGTTGGAAATGACCGCGCAGGTCTAAGGAACAGAATCATGGCTGAAGCGCCTTCGGCTGTCATGGAGGACACGCACGTCGAGGACCGGGATTTCACGCGCGCTGAACGCGATATCCTGCGCGGGCTGGCGGGTCGCGTCGCCCAGCTCGCCGCGCGCCCCATCGAACAGGAGAAGCGGAAGCTCTGGACGCTGCACAACGATCTCCAGAAGACCCGTCCGCTCATCTTCTGCGACCCGGAAAACGGCTGGAAGGAGATCATCACGGCGGACCAGTTGCAGTGCGCCCACCCGCTGGCGCGCCGCTGGGAGGAGCGCCTGCGCAAGGAAGCGTTCTGGGGCGAGCGCATGAACGACGACCGCGTCATCGAGCCGTGGTTCAGCCTGGGCTGGGTCTATACGCGCAGCGACTGGGGCATGCACGAAATCAATATCGGCGGGCAGGACGGCGGCGCGCGCCGATGGATCGCGCCGATGAAAGAACTGGCGGACATCTCGAAGCTCCGGTTCCAGAAGATCCAGGTTGACCGGCCCGCGACCGACCGCCTGATCGCCCTGGCCCGCGACACTTTCGGCGACCTTCTTCCGCCGCGGTTGCGCGCGAGCTGGTACTGGACGCTCGGCCTGACGGGCGAACTGATCAAGTTGCGCGGCCTCGGACAGTTCATGATGGACCTGTGCGATGACCCGGACGGGCTGCGCCGGCTCATGGCTTTTCTGCGCGACGGGACGATGGACATGGTGCGCTTCCTGGAGGAGAACGGGCTCTACACGCTCAACAACGAGGGCGACTACGTCGGCTCCGGCGGGTTCGGATGGACCACGCAACTGCCGTCGAAGGACTATGCGGGCCGGGCGCGCGCCAAGGATCTGTGGTGCCTCTCTGAGAGCCAGGAGACCGTGGCCGTGTCGCCGCGGATGTTCGACGAGTTCGTGTTCCAGTACCAGGTGCCGATCCTGGAGCGGTTCGGGCTCGTCTGCTACGGCTGCTGCGAACCGGTGCACGAGCGTTGGCCGTACCTCAAGCAGATCCGGAACCTGCGCCGCGTCAGCGTCTCGCCCTGGTGCGACCGGCGGAAGATGGCGGCGTACCTGGAAGACCGATACGTTTACTCGCTCAAGCCCAGTCCGTCCTTGCTGGCGGCTGAACAGTTCGACGAGGAGGCCGTTCGCCGCGACGCGCGCGATGCGCTGGACAAGGCCGCGGGCTGCCACCTGGAAATCCTCATGAAGGACAACAACACGATCCGCCATGAACCGCAGCGCGTGCTGCGCTGGGTGCAGATCACCCGAGAGGAGATCGAGCGCCGCGGCTGATGCGCTTTGACGCCCGATCGCAAAACCCGGATAGGGACAAGATGAACGAGCGGTTGGCAATCCACGGCGGCCCGAAAGCATTCCCCAGATGGCCGGCGCGCCGGCTTTTCACGGAAAAAGAGAAGGCGGCGGCCGCGGCCCTCTTCGACCGGAGCCTGGCCACAGGCGAAGCCTTCGGCTACGACGGCCCGGAGGAGCAAGCCTACTGCAAGGAATTTGCCCGGTTCCTGGGCGGCGGGTACGCCGACGCGGTCAACTCCGGCACCAGCGCCGTCTATGTCGCCTTGCGCGCGCTGGAACTGGAACCTTTCGGCGAAGTGATCTGCCCGCCGGTCACGGACCCGGGCGGCGTGATGCCGGTGCCCTTGTGCAACCTGATTCCCATCCCCTCCGACAGCGCGCCCGACTCCTACAACGCCGGCCCCGACCAGATCGAGGCGCGCATCACGCGGCGCACGCGCGCGATTATCGTGGCCCACATCGCGGGCATTCCCGCCGAGATCGGTCCGATCATGGAGATCGCCAAATCCCGCAATCTCCCGGTGATCGAGGACTGCGCCCAGGCGCACGGCGCCCGGTACAAAGGCCGGTACGTGGGCGCGTGGGGGACGCTCGGGGCGTTCTCCACCATGTCCGGCAAGCACCACGCCACCGCCGCGCAGGGCGGAGTGGTCTTCACGCGGGACGAGGCGCTCTACTGGAAGGTCCGGCGCTACTCCGACCGTGGCAAGCCGTTCAACCTTTCGGGCGTCGCGGGGAACGTCGTCTGCTCGCTCAACTTCAACCTCAACGACCTGGCCGCGTGCGTGGGCCGGGTGCAACTCAAGCGGCTCCCGCGGATCGTCGCGGCGCGCCGGAGGATCGCGCAGTTCCTGGACCGGGAATGCCGCCGCCTCGGCCACATCCGGA
>Ga0209415_10008884_pt1 | contig 17344 bp, 12 predicted proteins | sample PeaSoiSIISIP2007_FD_187696 | JGI IMG/M metagenome (GOLD analysis project Ga0209415, IMG submission 187696) | Peat soil microbial communities from Weissenstadt, Germany - SII-SIP-2007 (SPAdes) (version 2) | ecosystem: Environmental > Terrestrial > Soil > Wetlands > Peat | place: Germany... | reverse complement strand
GGGGCAGGTTGATAACCTGCGCACCGATTGTCAATCGGTGCCGCCGGGCAACGCCCGGCCCCAACCGCGTCCATCGCATGTTTGGTTGCGGCCACAGGCCGCGCTAGGTTCATCGGTGGCTCATGGTTCGGTGGCTCGTAGGCAAGCTAAAGCGTGCCCTACCGGGTAAGATTGATCTCATGCGCATTCTCGCTGCCCTGCTTCTGGCCGGCTGTGCCTCCGCCCAGCCACCATTCACTCTCAACCAGGTTTTGGGCGCCGCATTTCCCACCGAGCTGACCGCTTCGCCCACCGGCAGTAAATTCGCCTGGGTGGAAAACGCACGCGGCGTGCGCAATATCTGGGTGGCCGAAGCGCCGCACTACCAGGCGCGCCAAATCACCGCCTACACCCAGGACGACGGTCAGGAGCTGGCCGGCCTCGTCTGGACGCCGGCCGGCGACGCGATCGTCTACACGCGCCTCGACGGCACAAACCGCGCCGGCGAGTATCCGAACCCCGCGCTCGATCCGAAGGGCACGGAACAGGACGTCTGGCTGGTGAGCCTGGCGGGCGGCGCGCCACGCAAGATCGGCGAGGGCGATTCACCCGCCGTGGCGCCGCGCGGCGGCCGCATCGCGTGGGTTCATAAAGGCCAGCTCTGGTTGGCGCCGGCCGATGGCAGCACGCCCGCCGTCGCTCTCAAGACGCGCGGCCAGTGCGCCGGCCCGGTCTGGTCGCCCGATGGAATATACGTCGCGTTCGAAAGCGAGCGCGGCGACCACAGCTTCATCGGTGTTTACGATACGGCGTCAGCCACCCTGCGCTACCTCGACCCCAGCACCGATCTCGACATTCAACCTGTCTGGTCACCCGACGGCCGCAGCGTGGCCTTCCGGCGCATTCCTTCCGCGGGCGTGCGCGGCCCGCGTGAGCCCCGCCGCGCCGGAGAGCCCTGGTCCATCCGCATCGCCTCCGCCGAAACCGGTGAGGGCCGCGAAGTCTTCCGCGCCCGCCAGGGCTCCGGCAGCGTTTTTCGCGAGATCACCGCCCGCAGCCAGATTCTGTGGGCCGGATCGCGGTTGGTTTTCCCTTGGGAGGCCGATGGCTGGACGCACCTCTACTCCATTCCCGCCGCCGGCGGCGATCCCCTGCTGCTCACGCCGGGCGCGTTTGAAGTGGAGGAGGTTGCGCTGGCGCCGGACGGACGCGAAGTCTTTTTCAACTCCAACCAGGGCGATATCGACCGCCGTCATCTCTGGAAGGTCGCGGTTTCGGGCGGCGCGCCTGAGCCGGTCACACACGGAGATGGCATCGAATGGGCGCCTGCGCCGGCCGCCGAGGGCGCGCTCGCCTTTCTCCACTCGGATGCGCAGCACCCAGCCCACGCCGCCATCCGCATCGGCGCCGACATCCGCGACCTGCATCCCGAATCCATCCCGGCCGATTTCCCGGTGAGCCGCATGGTGACGCCGCAGCAGGTGATTTTCTCCAGCGCCGACGGCCTCGCCATTCACGGACAGCTTTTTCTGCCTCCGAACCGCAAGCCAGGCAGCCGCGCGCCCGCCGTGGTCTTCTTTCACGGTGGCTCGCGCCGCGAGATGCTGCTCGGCTGGCATTACATGTATTACTACTCGAACACCTATGCGCTGAATCAATATTTCGCCAACAGCGGTTTCGTGGTGCTGTCGGTGAATTACCGCAGTGGCATCGGCTACGGCCTGGATTTTCGCGAAGCGCTGCGCTATGGCCCGGCGGGCGGCAGCGAGTATAACGACGTGCAGGGCGCGGGCGTCTACCTGCGGTCGCGCTCCGATGTCGATCCGGATCATATCGGTGTTTGGGGCGGCTCCTATGGCGGTTACCTCACCGCCATGGCGCTGGCGCGCGCCTCCGATCTGTTCCGCGCCGGTGTGGATTTGCACGGGGTACACGACTGGGCCACCGAGCTCGAAATCCCGGTGACCGCGCCCGACTATCAACTGGCGTTCGAATCGTCGCCGATGGCGTTCGTCTCCACCTGGCGCTCGCCCGTGCTCCTGATTCAAGGCGATGACGACCGCAACGTGCAGTTCAACCAAACCGTGAAACTGGCCGACGCCCTGCGCCGGCAGCATGTGGAAGTGGAAGAACTGGTGTTCCCCGACGAGGTGCACGATTTCCTGCTCTACCGCACGTGGATCGCCGCCTACCAGGCGGCCGCGAGTTACCTGGAGCGCAAACTGAAGTAGCGGCACACCGGCATCGAGTGTGCGATTTGAAAGTGGCCGCCAACTCAAGGTATTGGTAGGGCACGCTTAGCTTGCCCCCTTGTATTACCGAGCGAACCGCACCCTGACATCTTACTCCTTGACAATGTTGAACTTTCGTTTACAATCACCGAGGTGTCTGCTTTTAAGTATTTGAAGCAGCACCGTGCATTGCTCTTCGAGGAGGGAAGTTACAGATGCCAATTCACAAGACTTACGGGTGGGTTCCCGACCTGCCGGACCAACGCGACCATCTCTATGCCGCAGCGCCTGCAATCCTGGCGAAACTGGCGCCCAAGAAAGATCTTCGTTCCGGATGCCCCCCGGTCTACGATCAGGGGCAACTCGGCAGTTGCACGGCCAACGCCATTGCCGCGGCGGTCCAGTTCGACCTGAAGAAACAGAAGGTCAAGGTCTTCGCGCCATCCCGCCTGTTCATCTATTACAACGAGCGCGTGATCGAAAATACCGTCAATTCCGACAATGGCGCTCAAATCCGCGACGGGATCAAATCCATCGCGAACGATGGTGTCTGCCCGGAACCCGAGTGGCCCTATGACATTACTAAGTTCGCCGATAAGCCGACGCCCCAGTGTTACACAGACGGGGCCAAGTGCCAGGCAGTCGGATACCAGCGCCTCGTGTCGACGAATATCAACCAGTTGAAGGGGTGTATCGCATCCGGGTTCCCATTTGTTTTCGGGTTCACCGTCTACGACAGTTTCGAAAGCGCAGACGTGGCCAAGACTGGTGTATTAAACCTTCCGGGCTCGCAAGAGAAAGTCCAGGGCGGGCACGCGGTGCTGGCAGTCGGCTACGACGATACGGCCCAGCGATTCACCGTCCGCAACTCCTGGGGCAAGGATTGGGGCATCAAAGGTTACTTCACCATCCCGTATGCCTACTTGACGAACACGAACCTTGCCGATGACTTTTGGACCGTGCGGATCATCAAGGCGGCTTAGGATCGCGCATCCACGCGAACCCGCAAGCTGAACGTCTTCGACGGCTCCGCGTCTTGGCGCCAGGAGCGTTCCAGGCTTAGCCTGATCCTCGTTTCGCCTGCTTTCGCCGCCAGAAAACGCCAGCGATGAATTCCCCCCGCGCCGGGCAACCGGCCCGGTTGGAATTCGTCTTCGGTGAGCCTGCAAACCGGCTCGGCGCCGGCGTGCATTTTCCATCGAAAACCCGTAGTCGGGTTTTCTCGCAGCGAGATTTCGAACGAATCTCCTAAGGGGACTTGCGCCTCTTGCTCGCCGGCGTCGCTTTCGTGGAATTCAAGCATGGGCCTCAGAGCGGTACAAGGGTACCAGAATGAGTATATCCGCCGCGCAAGCCGGCGCCCCCGGAAATCGTAACCCAATCTCTGTCCGGTTTTCCCCACCGACCTGCTAAAATAATCATTACCCACTCCCCTGGAGGAACAGCTTAACTTGAACTCTGCAATCCTCGCCCTGGAAGACGGAACGGTCTTCGAGGGCCGGAGTTTTGGTGCGCCCGCCGAGCGCGCCGGCGAGGTCGTGTTCAACACCGCGCTCACCGGTTACCAGGAAGTATTCACCGACCCTTCCTACTCAGGCCAGATCGTCATTCTCACCAACCCGCAGATCGGCAACTATGGAACCAGCCGCGACGACAATGAAAGCCTGCGGCCTTATATCGAGGGGCTGGTGGTGCGCGAGTTTTCGCCGCTGGCGAGCAACTGGCGCTCCGATACGGTGGCCGGCGAGTTCCTGGGCGCGAGCGGCGTTCCCATCATTTCCGACCTGGATACGCGCGCGCTGGTGCGTCATTTGCGCAACCGGGGTGTGATGCGCGGCGTCCTCTCGGCGGTGGAAGCGGATGCTCAACGGTTGGTGGAAAAAGCGCGCTCCATCCCGACCATGGCGGGGCTCGATCTGGCCAGCCGCGTGAGCACGCCCGAACGCTACGAATGGGCCGAGCCGGTGGAACCGTGCTCTCCGTCACAGCGGATCGGCAAGCCCGCCGAGATCCGTTATCACGTGGTGGCCTACGATTACGGCATCAAGCACAATATCCTGCGCCGGCTGGTCCACGCCGGCTGCCGCGTCACGGTGGTCCCCTCACTCACGTCCGCCGAAGATGTGCTCGGGCTCCAGCCCGACGGCGTCTTCCTGTCGAACGGTCCCGGCGATCCCGAACCGCTGGTCGCCCAGGTGGCCAATATCCGCAAACTGATCGGCCGCAAACCGGTGTTCGGCATCTGCCTGGGCCACCAGTTGCTGGGCCTGGCCTTCGGCGGCAAGACGTACAAACTGAAATTCGGCCATCGCGGCGCTAACCACCCGGTGCGCAACGAGCTCACGAAGAGGGTAGAGATCACGTCGCACAACCACGGCTTCGCCGTCGATCCCGATTCGCTCAACGCAAACGATGTCGAAATCACCCACTGGAATCTGAACGACCACACCCTGGAGGGCTTCCGCCATCGCCAGCATCCGGCATTCTGCGTGCAGTATCATCCGGAGGCGGCGCCCGGCCCGCACGATTCCCACTACCTGTTCGACGAATTCATCAAGCTGATGCGCGAGAGCCGGCCGGCGGCGGGGAGATAACGGATGCCGCGACGCAGCGATCTCCATCGCATCCTCATCATCGGCTCCGGCCCGATCGTCATCGGCCAGGCCTGCGAGTTCGACTATTCGGGAACGCAGGCGGCCAAGGCGCTGCGGGCCGACGGTTTCAAGGTGGTGCTGGTGAATTCTAATCCGGCCACCATCATGACGGACCCGGAACTGGCGGACAAGACCTACGTCGAGCCGCTCACCGTGCCGTACCTCGAAGAGATCATCCGCCGCGAACGGCCCGACGCGCTGCTATCCACCGTGGGCGGACAAACCGGCCTCAACCTGGCGGTGGAACTGGCCGAGGCCGGGATACTGGAAAAATACGGCGTGGAGCTGATCGGCGCCAAGATCGACGCCATCAAGAAGGCCGAAGACCGGCTCCTGTTCAAGGACGCGATGCGCAAGATCGGCCTGGAAACGCCGGAATCGCAGCTCGTCAACAGCCTGGAGCGCGGGCAGGAGTTCGCGGGGCGGATCGGCTTCCCCTGCATCCTGCGGCCCAGTTTCACGCTCGGCGGCACCGGCGGCGGCATCGCGTACAACAAGGAAGAGCTGGACGAAATCCTGGAGCGCGGGCTGGCGCTTTCGCCGGTCCACGAAGTGCTGATCGAAGAGAGCGCGCTCGGTTGGAAGGAGTTCGAGCTGGAGGTGATGCGCGATCTGGCCGACAACTGCATCATCATCTGCCCGATTGAGAACTTCGACGCGATGGGCGTGCACACCGGCGATTCCATCACCGTAGCCCCGGCGCAAACGCTCACCGACCGCGAATACCAGATGATGCGCGACGCCGCCATCGCCTGCCTGCGCGAGATCGGCGTCGATACCGGCGGCTCCAATGTGCAGTTCGCCATCAACCCCGCCAACGGCCGCATGGTGATCATCGAAATGAACCCGCGGGTTTCGCGCAGCTCCGCGCTGGCGTCGAAAGCCACCGGGTTCCCCATCGCCAAAATCGCCGCCAAGCTCGCGGTGGGCTACCGGCTCGACGAAATCGCCAACGACATCACGCGCAAGACGCCGGCCTGCTTCGAGCCCACCATCGATTACGTGGTCGCCAAGATTCCCAAGTGGGCTTTCGAGAAATTCCCCGGCGCCGACCCCACCCTCGGCACGCAGATGAAATCGGTGGGCGAAGTGATGGCCATCGGCCGCACCTTTAAGGAGGCGCTGTGGAAGGGCATCCGCAGCCTGGAGACCGGCAAAGCCTTCGGCTCGGAAAAATTCGACCCGGCGCTGGTGGCGCAGAAGCTGATCACGCCCACGCCCGACCGCCTGGGCTACATTCGCTTCGCCATGGCCAACGGCTATAGCGTGGAGGACATCCAGGAGATGACCGCCATCGATCCCTGGTTCCTGCGGCAGATGAAAGAGGTGGTGGATTTCGAAGCCGAACTGGCCAAGGACACTCTTGCCGGCGCGCCCGCCGCCACTTTCCGCCGCGCCAAGCGGTACGGCATCTCCGACGCGCAGCTCGCCAAGACTTGGGGTGTGGATGAGCAGGCGGTGCGGAGCCGGCGCAAGTCGCTGGGCGTCGCCGCCGTTTTCAGCCGCGTCGATACCTGCGCGGCGGAATTTGAGAGCTTCACGCCGTATCTTTATTCCAATTACGAAAGCGCGTGCGAAGCCGACCCATCGAGCCGCAAGAAAGTAGTCATCCTGGGCAGCGGACCGAACCGCATCGGGCAGGGCATCGAGTTCGATTACTGCTGCTGCCACGCGTCGTTCGCGCTGCAGGAAATGGGCGTCGAGTCGATCATGGTGAACTGCAACCCGGAGACCGTCTCGACCGACTATGACACCAGCGACCGCCTCTATTTCGAACCGCTGACGCTCGAAAACGTCTTGAACATCTGCGATACGGAAAAACCAGACGGCGTGATCGTGCAGTTTGGCGGGCAGACGCCGCTCACGCTGGCGCTGCCGCTGGAGCGGTTGGGGATTCCGATTATCGGCACCGACCCGAAAAACATCGACCTGGCCGAGGATCGCAAGCTCTTCGGCAAGCTGCTCGAGGAACTCGGCATCCCCTGCCCCGCCAACGGCACCGCTACCAGCGCCGATGAAGCCTGCGCGGTGGCGCGGCGCATCGGCTACCCGGTGCTGGTGCGGCCCAGCTACGTGCTGGGCGGCCGTGCCATGGTGATCGCCTATGACGAAGAGATGGTGCGCCAGTACATGCGCGAGGCCGTGACGTTTTCGCAAGATCGCCCGGTGCTGGTCGACCGCTTCCTCGAAGATGCCACGGAGGTGGACGTGGATGCGCTCGCCGATGGCGACGGCGTTCTGATCGCGGGCATCATGGAGCATATCGAGGAAGCCGGCGTCCACTCCGGCGACAGCTCGTGCGTGCTGCCGCCGCAATCGCTCGCGGAGCAGAACGTTCGCACCATCGAAGACTACACCGTGCGGCTGGCCAAGGCGCTCAACGTGATCGGTTTGATGAACGTGCAATACGCGATTCAAAACGGCACGGTGTACGTGCTCGAGGTCAACCCGCGCGCGTCGCGCACGGTGCCATACGTCAGCAAGGCTACTGGCGTGCCGCTGGCCAAGATCGCGGTGGGGCTGATGTGGGGCCGCAAGCTCAAGGACTACGCGCACCTCACCGGCGGAGCGACGTCGGGGACGCTGACCGTGCCGCAGGTGTTCGTCAAATCGCCGGTCTTCCCGTTCAACAAGTTTCCCGGCGTGGACCCGGCGCTCGGCCCCGAAATGCGATCCACCGGCGAGGTCATGGGGGTGGGAGTCAATTTCGGCGAGGCCTTCCTGAAGGCGCAGATCAGTGCCGGCAGCCCGCTGCCGGAAAAGGGCACGGTGTTCATCAGCGTCAACGATCATCACAAAGCCGACGCCGTGGATGTAGCGCGGCGGTTCGCCGGCCAGGGATTCCAACTGGTCGCCACGCGCGGCACGGCTACCGCACTCCGCGCCGCCGGACTCACCTGCAGGACCATTTTCAAGGTGAACGAAGGACGGCCCAACGCGGTCGACCTGTTGAAAGGCGGCGGCGTGCAACTGGCGATCTACACCACCACCGGCGCGCCGGCGTTTTTCGACGAGAAAGCCATCCGGCGCAACGCGGTGATGTCGCGCGTCCCGTGCATCACCACCATGAGCGGCGCCCGCGCCGCCGCCGACGCCGTAGCCGCCCGTTTCCGCGACCCCATCCGCGTCTGGAGCCTGCAAGAGATTCACGAAGCCAAAAAAACCGTCGCGTGATCGGCACCGCGTGTCGCTACGCGCGGCGTGATTCGCTGGTCGCGAGACGAAATGCATGAACGTTGAATTCGGGGATTCGAACGTTCGAACCGGCATTTCTCACAGATCAGTCTGCTAACGTGGGGCGGGCAGTCCTGCCTGCTGTGTCGTCTCGACATTCGTCGCTGGGTCGCCACTCTACTATTGCTCGTAACGTCGTCACGAATGGCAATGCCGCAGGCAAGACCGCCCGCGCCCCGATCCGGAGTCTCTATTCACAAAAGCCCTGAAACTCCGAATATAGTAGACTCAATGCATGGGTTTATTTCATCGGAGCGGCGGCTATGCCGTTTTCATTTCCGAAATCGACGCCGAGCACAGGACGCTATTCCGGCTGGTTGAAGAATTGCGCACGGCCCGACGAACGCGCGGCGAGGTTCTGCAGTCGCTCGTCTCCCACATCCAAGATCACTTCGCGCATGAAGAGCGATTGATGCGGGCGAGCCGTTATGACGCGCTCGAGTGGCACAAGCAGCAGCACGATGGCGCGCGCCGCGAGGCGAAGCGGTTCGTCAAGCGCATCGAACAAGGCGACCGTAAGGCCACAGCCGAAATGCTCGAGTACCTGACAGGCTGGCTGGAGAGTCACGTGCCGGTGACCGACCGGATGATGGCCGCCTACCTCCGCAACTTCGAGCGCCGCCGCGCGGCGTAGACAACGGTTGCGCGACTGCGGCGGGAAAGCCTGGCGGGGGACCTTCCAGGCCAAGTCGCGTCCCACCTCGTTCCATAAACCCGGCTCAATAAAGAGATTGCCATGCCGCGCTCCAGGGCTGCTATGCTGGCGGGAGCGGAGCCTGCCATGAGCAAAAAGGTTCTGATCGTCACTGGCGACGGCGGAGACGGCTACGAAGCCCTCTATGCCTACCACCGGTTTTTGGAAGCCCGCTGGGAGCCCGTCGTAGCGGCGCCCTCGCGCAGACCCCTGCACCTGGTCTTATACGATTCCGAACCCAGCTGGGAAACCTATATCGAACGCCCGGGGCCCCGCCTCGATGCCGACGTCGTCATTGCCGCGGTGGCAGCCAAGGAATTCGCCGCGCTGTTGATTCCGGGCGGCCGTGCGCCGGAATATCTGCGCAACGATCCCGATGTGCTCGAGCTGGTGCGTGATTTCGCCGCGCAAAGCAAGTGCATCTGCGCCATCGGCCACGGTATTCAAGTGTTGGCCGCGGTCGGGCTTACCGAGGGGCGCACTGTCACCTGCCACGCCAACGTGCGCATTGAAGTGGAGCGCAGCGGCGGCATTTTCAGCCCCGCGCCCGCTGTCCGCGATGGCAATATCGTAACTGCCCAATCCTGGCGCGCTCACCCCGAGTTTTACCGCGAAGTCTTCGCCTGCCTGGGCAAACAGCCATGAACCCAACCAGAAGAAGGCTGCTGGAAGCCGCGGGCGCGGCGGCGCTGGCTGGCGCCACGGCGGGCCTCGGCGAGGCTGCCGTGGACCTTCCGGGACCGCGCGCCGAGGGCGCCGATACTCCGAAAATCTGTCTGGACGCGGCCGCCGGAGGCGCCGCCGCAGCGACACCCGATGAGACCGCGCGCCGCATCCGGCAACTGGGCGTCGAGTGGGTGATCTCCGGCGGCATGCGGATTCCCTGGGAAGAGAGCCGCCTCCGTGAACTGATGGATCGCCTCAAGACCAGCGGCCTCTACCTGGGCAATGTCATGATTGCCGGCTTCGGCAATGCCATCTACGCGCGGCCGGGCCGCGATGAGGATATCGACAAGGTGATCCAATCGGTGCGCGCGGCCGGCCGGGCCGGCTTGCCGGTGGTGGAATACAACTGGTACGCGCACCGCGCGGTGGAAGGCTACTTCGAAGAAACCGGCCGCGCCGGCGCGGGCTGGACCGGGTTCGACTTCGAACACCCGGTCGACGTGGAGGGCGTCAAGGTCCCTTTTAAGGATCTGCCGCCTCTGGCCGCCGAAGGGGCGCACACGCTGGAGGAAATGTGGGCCAGCCTCACCTATTTTCTGAAGGCCGTTATCCCCGAAGCCGAAAAGGCCGGCGTGCGCCTGGCACTCCATCCCAACGACCCGCCCGCTCCCATTAGCCGCGGCTCCGAACAAATCATGGCTACGGTGGAGGGCTGGAAGCGGCTGATTGAAATTGTCGACAGCCCCGCCAACGGCATCACTTTCGATTGCGGCGTGACCCGCGAGATGGGCCACGACCCGGTGGAGGTGTGCCACTACTTCGGAACGCGCGACCGCATCAACCATGTGCATTTCCGCAACGTCCAGGTGCGCCAGCCTTACCGCCGCTACAGTGAGGTGTTTCTGGATGAGGGCCAGATCAACATGTTCGCCGTGATGCGCGAGCTGGTGCGGCTCAAGTACACGCGCCTGATCTACCCCGAGCACCCGCGCGGCCTCGATTACGACCGCGAGCGGCCCGGCTTCCGCTCCCAGTACCCCGGCGGTGGCGGATATGCCGCCTTCGCCTTCAACGTCGGATTCACCCGCGCTATGCTCGAGGCCGCGCTCAACGGGTAGGGCACGCTTTAGCTTGCCGAAAAATTCAAAACATCATCAGCCGCCGGAATTAATCTATGATTTGCGGGCAAGCTTAAAGCATGCCCTACCTGGCCGCGCGATAAAATCAGCGCATGGCAACTCTTGGCCTCGTGGAATATGCGGATGCCAGCCCGGAAGTGCGGGCCGTCTATGACGACATCATGGCAACGCGCAACACGGATTGGATCAACAATTTCTGGAAGGCCCTGGCGCACGATCCCGCCACCTTGCGCCGCACCTGGGAGAGCATCAAGCAGGTGCTGGCGCCGGGAGCCCTGGACGCGCTGACCAAGGAGATGATCTATCTCGCCGTCAGCAGCACCAACCAGTGCCCATACTGCATTGCCTCCCATACCGCCTCCGCGCGCAAGGCCGGAATGACGGACGCCATGTTCGCCGAACTCATGGCGGTGGTCGGCATGGCGAACGAGACCAACCGCATGTCGAGCGGCTACCAGGTGGAGATCGACGACCGCTTTCGCAGATAGAGAGGTAGGACAGACGATCGGTTTTAGTCGTCTGTCAAGCTGTCTAGCTCCAGAGAGGCATGGCAGAGCACGAAGAGCGATGGTCTGTCCTGCCTGTTGCTGAGGACTCCGGGCTGGGGCTGCCGCGCGGCCCACGGTACAATGCGGTTTCATGCGGCAGCGCTCTCGCTTTCGAAACTGGGTGGAATATGCGCTCGCACTGGCGGTTCTGAAATCGCTCCAATGGACACCGATTGCAACGGCCCACGCGCTGGGACGGTTTTACGCGCGGATTCTGGATCGCGCCGTACCGCGCCTGCGCCGCGTCGCGGAGCGGAACCTTTCGCTGGCGCTGCCGGAGCTCGACGCGGCCGGGCGCGAGGCGATCATCGCCGGCGTGTTCCGCTCCATCGCGCGATTGCTGGTCAGCTTGGCCAAGTTCCCCTCCATCGGAATCCCCAACCTGGACCGCTGGATCCGCATCGAGGGCGCCGAGCACGTCGCGGCCGCGCTTCGCCAGGGCCGGGGTGTGCTGTTCGCCACCGCGCACCTGGGAAATTGGGAGCTGAGCGCATTTGCGCACGGGCTGGCCTCCGAGCCGATGAGCATTTTGGTGCGCCCGCTCGACAATCCGCTGATCGACCGCCTGGTGGAGCGCCGGCGCGGCCTGTCCGGCAATCGCGTGATTTACAAGAAGGATTTCGCGCGGTCGATTCTGAAAGCGCTCGCCGGCAATGACAAGGTAGGCATCCTGATCGATCAGAACGCGTCGCTTGATGCCGGCGTGTTCGTCAATTTCTTCGGCATCCCCGCGTGCGCCGGCACGGGCTTTGCCAAGATCGCCGCGCGGAGCGGCGCCGCGGTCATTCCGGCCTACGCGCTATGGGTGGAAGGCGAGGGCCGATATGTTCTGCGGTTCAACCCGCCGCTGCCCATCACCGGCGATGCCGCGCGCGACACCGCGTCGCTGCACGCCGGCCTCGAAGCTGCGATCCGCGCCCATCCCGATCAATGGCTTTGGATCCATCGCCGGTGGAAGACCCGGCCGCCGGGAGAACCTTCGTTATACGAAGACTAGTGTGCTGTTCTGACAGCACCCGACTCCAGGGAAAAGCCGAGATGACTCTCGGCTCAGCAGGCTGAGCAGCCCAATGCCGCTTAGTTTTCGCGAGACCGAGAATCCGGTGGGAATTGTGGGGCAGACCCCCTGTTCTGCGCGTCCGCCACGAACGCTGCTTGCCGACGAATCAAGTGCTTGCCGGGGCCCGAAAAGCCGGCCAGGGGGCCGGCTGCAGACGAGGGCGTCCGCCCCACAATTTACGCAGGTCTCAGCCGATCGGAAAACTGAGTGGCATTGGGCTGAACAGCCTGCGCCACGGTGGAACTGAGCGGTTCCTCAGTCTCCGAACTGAGCCGGGTCGGTGCTTTTCATCTCCAGCCAACCCTGATGCGGAATGGCGTCGACCGGCAGGCCGCCTTCCCAGAGCGAGGCTTGAAAGCGCAAGCCTTGGCCTGCGGTGATTCCGAGCGCCGCGAGCGAGACCCGCATTTCCAGCACGCGGGCAAACGCACATTCGACCGCGCCTTCCGCCGGAGCGGCCAACTTCACCACCAATGGTTGTGCGGCGCCATGGGTGAAGCCGATGGTGACCTCGCTCGAGCGCCCTCCGTCCAGCGTCTGGCCGGTGAAGCGCGCTTCCATGCCGCCGAGTTCCTGTGCGTATCCCGGGTTCACGTCGATGCGCAGGTAGAAGTTTTGGCCGTCGGAGCCAAAGTACACTTCCTTCACCAGGAACTTCTTGCCGTGCATCGAGCCGCTCCGCTCATCGACGTGGTAAACGCCCGCGCCCATCCACTCGAAATAGGAGGTGACGTCGCCATCGATCACCGGCCGGATCGGTCCCGAGGGCGCCACCAGCACGGCGGGCAGCGCCATGCGCAGGATAGGCCGCGAAAGCTCCTCGGGCGGCATCAGGTTGAGGAAGCGGTAGACATTGGCGAGGTGGCTGCGGTAGAGCTGATCGAACTCCGGGCGGTTGGCGGATTCGTGCTCGGGCCCGTACCACCAGCACCAGTCGCTGCCCTCGGCGATGAGCAGTTCCTCATAGGCCATCCGCCGCTTCTCGTCGCTCACCGCGGGCGCGGAATCGAAGGTCTCGCGGGCGCGCAGCAGTTGGGTCCACGCCTGGTTGTCTTCTTCGGCGCCGATCCACACATCGAAATTGGCGTTGATCCAGGATCCGGGGAAAATGCCGTCGAGCGGCTCCGGCGCCAGGCGCTCGAACGCTTCACTGACGGTCACCGCGCTCATGCGCGCGTCGTCCTGGATGCGCCGGTAGAGCTCCCGCAGAAAGGGGCGTCCGTTGCGATCGAAATACTCCCAGGCATTTTCACCATCGAGAATAATCGGGACCAATGCGTCGCGCCCCGCGCTCAGAATGCCGGCGCAGTTGTCGCGGATGCGCTTCAGAAAATCGTCGGCCGCCGCCACCGCGTCCATTTTCGAGTAAACGAAGCCAATCAGATCGCTCAGGTAATGGTCGCGGAAGATCACGCCCAGGGAGTGTCCGCTTAGTTGCCAGCGATAAGGTTTGTAGAGTCCGTCCACGCCCACGCCGCGGCCCAGCGTGCGATTGAGCACTCCGCTATCGGTGGCCGCCCAGCGGTATCCCAGCTCGGAAGCAATGGTGAAGACCTCGTCGGAGACCGAACCCTCCGACGGCCACAGGCCGGCCGGCTCGGCGCCGAACGTCTGCGCGATGAACTCGCGCGCCATGGCGAGTTGCTTGCGCGCATCGCCCGGATAGCGGAAACGCGGCGGCAAGGGCACGCCGGGATGGGAAACGCCGGCGATCGAGGAATCGCATACCAGCGGAAGAATCGGGTGATAGTAAGGGGTGGTGGAGATTTCGATTTGGCCGGATGCCGCCAGCTTGCGGTACTCCGGCGCCACCTGGGCCACGATCTCGCGCTGCTTGGCGCCCATACGCGCCTGGTCGGCGGGCGTGAAGTGACGCCCGCGGCGCAGCCAGTCGCGCACTTCCTGGTCGTGTTGCTGAAACTCCTCGTCGAACCATGCCAGTTGCGACCACATCTGCAGATCGCGAAAATCCTGCGGCCCGAACATAGCTCGCGCCCCGGCGTTCTTTTGCGACTGCCAGGCGTCGAACAGCTCGCCATAGCGGGGATATCGATAAATCATGTGCTGCGGATCGGAGTAGAAGGAGTGCCGCAGCAGAAAGGCGCGGTCCGCGTCGCTGAGGGCTTCGGCCGGCTTCAGCGCGGTATCGAGGAAGGGATCCACAGCCGCGCCCGAGGCATACTCGGCAACCTGGACCATCATCGATGGCACCAGGTTGAAGGTCTGGTGGATGCGCGGGAACTCCTCCAGAATGCACGCCATGCCGTAGTAGTCCTTAAGCGCGTGCATGCGCGTCCAGGGCAGCTTGTATTCGCCCGAGGCGAGGTCCTTATAAAACGGCTGGTGCATGTGCCAGAGGAAGCACAGATAGATTTGTGGCATGTCCAAAGTCCTACGGCAAAAACGACGCGCGGTCGCGGCGCTGTTCTATTTCCCGAAAAAGCTCCGCGCCGGCGGCGGAGGATCGCTGCGGCGGATGGCCCGCCACAACACGTCGTTCAATTGGTCGTCGTCGTTCTTATCGGCCTCTTCGAAATCCATGTGAATCGACGCCTCGGCTCCGGGTCCCTTGGCCGGATTCCTGGTGGTGAGCGAGATGCGCGGGTTCTCAGCCGTATAGGAAGTCGCGTCCGGCAGGGGTTGAAATACCGAAGTCATCGGCCGGGCGCCGGCGTCGAAATGGGTCATGGGCTTGAGCCCCAGCAGAAATTCCATCGTCCGCAGCATGGATGCGGTGTTGTACATGGTGCTGTCCACCGCGTGGCGCTTCACGTAGGAGGAAATCACAAACGCGGGTGAGCGGTGCGAATCCACGTGGTCCGGGCCGTTCTGGGCGTCGTCTTCCACCACGAAAATCGCCGTGCTGGTCCAGAACTTGGATTTGGATACCGCTTCCACAATCATGCCCAGGGCATAGTCGTTGTCGGCCGCCAGGGAAAGCGGCGCCAGCTTGCCGGGCGAAGTTCCGGAAGTGTGGTCGTTGGGGAGGCGCATCACGATCAGCTCCGGCATGGTGCCGCTCTTTTCGTACCCGGCAAACTCCTGCAAGAAGACCTTGGCTCGCTCGACGTCCGGAATGCTCAGGTCGAACCCCGCATACTTCCAGTTGGTCACCTTGGCCAGCACCGGGTCGCGCACGCCGGTGATCTGGTCGGCGCCGATGGGCGCGCCTTTCTTCTCATCCACCATGTAACCGAAATTGCGGATGGTGCGCCCGGCCATGTTGGCGTTGGTCCACAAGTAACCGGCCGGCGGCAGCGACGCCGGATCCTGCTCTTCGAAGTCGTACGCCTTGCCGCGGTGCGCGTACTCGTTCGGCCAGAGCTTGACGACATAGTCCGGAGCGATGGCCGCGGTGGACCAGTTGTGTCCGTCGGCGCTGACGTCGGCGTTCACGTAGAAGTTGTCCAGCAGCACGAACTGCCGCGCCAGCTTGTGCAGGTTGGGCGTCGAGTTTTCTTCGAACAACTCGAGCGAAGCGTCGCCATTGCCTTCTTTCATGTCGCCCAGCACCTGGTCGTAGGTGCGGTTTTCCTTGACGATGTAAATGACGTGCTCGATGTGCGGCAGGGGGCTGGTCTCATCCAGCTTGCTGTCGCGGTAGGGCGAATCGGCGAGCGCGGCCGCGGTCCACTTTTCCAGCTGGCCTTCGGTGAACGGCTCGATCCACGAGGCGGTGCCGGTCTGGATGCGCGCCACGTACTGCTCCTCCGCCAGGCCTGCATGCAGGGGCTCGGGCCGGCGCGCGGGATTGGGCCCGTGCGGATTGGGGTACGAGCGCACGCCTTTCCCGTTGAGCACCACCAGCGTCCCGGACGGCAGCACGCGTGCCGCCGTTGGATACCAGCCGGCGGGGATGAACCCTTTGACGTAGCTGCGGTCGCCCGCCAGATCCACCACCGCGACGGCGTTGGCGTCGGAGCAGGCCACGTATAGCCGCTTACCGTCGGCGGTCAGCCCCAATCCGGAAGGCGACATGCCGAGCGGTTGTCGCGGCGTCATGGAGACGTTGATGCTCTCCACCACGTGCAGCTCTTTATCCTGGCTCACGCCCACTGCGTACACGCTGTTGGTATTGGTTGCGGCCACGAAGATGCGCGCCGCCCAGCGCGGCTCGCCCTCCACCTCTTCCGTGTTGCCGCCGGCGCGCCACACCATGTCGGTGGGATGCGCGCCGATCGGCACGCGAGAGAGCTGGGCGCCGCCCGACGCGTCGTAGTGACCCAGCGTGCCATCGGCCCAGTGGGTCACGAAGAACGACTTGCCGTCGGGATGGAACAGGAGGCGATAGGGTCTCCTCCCGGTCCGGATGTGATCGATCACCATGCCCGATTGCGGATTGACCACCGCCACCGTATCGTGATACAGCTCGGCCACATAGAGCAGGCGGCCATCGGGCGAGAACGCCACGTCGCCCACAAAATCGTTGGGGGTGGGCTTGCCCGTGGCCAGTTCGAAGGTGCGCCCGGCCGACAGCTTGCCCTCGGCCAGGGTGAACTCGAAGATTGCCGCACGCGCGCCGCCGCCCACATAGACCCGGTTGCTGTGGGGCGCGAAGGCCAGCCCCAGCCATCCGTCGGCTACCGGAGTGGTGCTGACGACCGCGCCGGTGGCGGCGTCGAGCACGGCAATCGAGGGCGGCCGGTAGCCGCAGTGCAGCACCAGCAGGTAGCGGCCGTCCGGCGATAGCGCCGTCGCCATGGGCAGGGTATCGAGCGGCACCTGCTTTCCCGCCGGGTCCAGCTTCCAGCCGCTATTCAGCAGGAAGCCGCCGTGCGGCAGCGGCCCCACCTGCTCCTTCGGTGCCACCGGTTGCGAGCCCAAAATCGCCGCCAGGGAAACCAGCGCGGCGGCCATGACAATTGCGCTGAGGAGTTTTGAAAACGGTCGCATAGTTTCCCTTCATTGTACAGGTGGGATTTGCGGAGCATCCGTCTCAGCTTGGTTACAGGCGGCGACACTACTCGATGCCGGAGCCAGTGCATCCAGGAAATGTCGAGACGACTCTCGACACGGCAGGCTTGACAGCCCGCGCCACTTAGTTTTCGCGAGGCCGAGAATGCGGTAGGAATTGTGGGGCAGACCCCCTGGTCTGCGCGGGTCCCCCTGGACCCGCTGTTTGCCGACGAATCAAGTGCT
>Ga0209415_10008883_pt1 | contig 17345 bp, 15 predicted proteins | sample PeaSoiSIISIP2007_FD_187696 | JGI IMG/M metagenome (GOLD analysis project Ga0209415, IMG submission 187696) | Peat soil microbial communities from Weissenstadt, Germany - SII-SIP-2007 (SPAdes) (version 2) | ecosystem: Environmental > Terrestrial > Soil > Wetlands > Peat | place: Germany... | reverse complement strand
TCTTTGGAAAGAATCGGGTTCTGAAGATCCGCATCGTGCCAAGTCTTGCCCGCATCGGACGAAATCTCAACCCGCTGAATCTTGCCGCGGCCCGACCACGCCAATCCGGTGACTTCATAAGCGCCGGGACCATGAGCGAGCTTTTGCCCTCCCGCCGGACGCGTAATAATCGACTTCGCTTCCATCGGAAACGTGAAAATTTGCGCCTTGCCGTCGGGCATGAGGTCCGTGTAATGCGACGTTTCGTCTCGAGTCATCGACGGCTGATCGAGCACATGAATCCGGTGCAACCACTTCACATTGATGTTGCCTTCCCAGCCGGGAACCACCAGGCGAACTGGATAGCCCTGCTCGGGGCGCAGAGCCTCGCCATTTTGCGAGTAGGCGACCAGGATGTCGTCGAGGGCTTTCTCAATCGGAATGCTGCGCGCCATCAGGCAGGCGTCCGCGCCCTCCGCGACGATCCACTTGGCTTCGGGCTTGAGAACCGCCGCGTTCAACAGCGCGGAGAGCGGAACGCCCGTCCACTCGGTGCAACTGAACAGGCCCGCGCTCAACTGCGGAGTCGCCTGCGGATTCCCGGCCTGCTCGGCGCCGCTATTGCCGGCGCACTCGATGAAATGGATACGCGAAACAGAACTGAAGCGCCGCAGATCGTCCATAGAGAAGATCAGCGGTTTTTCGACCAATCCGTGAACCAGAATTTCGTGCTTGGCTGGATCGATGTCCGGTATTCCGGCGTGATGGCGTTCGAAGTGAAGCGACGAAGGTGTAATCATGCCGTCCAGATCCTGAAGCGGCGTGCGAGTCGAACCGGTGCCTGGCGTAACCGATTCTCGAACATCGCGAATGGCTTTTTCGTACGGCGAGCGTTCGCCATACGAGCTCAAAGGCTTGCCGATTTCGCTAGGGATGCCTTTGTTGCACGCGCTCAGCCCCACCAGCGGAACGCTCAGGGCTAAAAAACGCCGCCGGCTGTGAGCAAATTCATTCATCTTGAGAAAAGATGTCATCCTCTGCGCCGTGATGGTCAATTGCGCGGCGGCTAAAGCCAAGTGATCGGACGCGCTGGCGTTCGATCGGCTGCAAAGAACCTATTTCTTGTCCTTGGTCGCTTCCATCTTGCGAGCCCCGCCCATGATATCTTCCATCGCGTAGTTGCCTTCGTGGCAGGCGTATTCGTAGACCGGGCCGGCGGTCGCGCGGAACGGATACTCGATCGTCCACTGCGCGGTGTAAGTCGCGGGGTCGTCGATGGTGGCGCGATAAAGAATCGTTTTGTCGTCGATGCGCTGGAAGCGCTCAATCACATGCAGTTTGTCGGACGAAGCACGGAAGCGGTTCTCCGGATTGAAATTGATGGTGTCGACGACCAGCGTGTCGCCTTCCCAGTGACCCACGGAATCGCCCAACCACTTCGTGACGTCGGACGGCGCGTGCTGCTGATTCATGCGGATCACGCGAACATCATGCACCATCTCCACCAGGATCATCACCGCATCCGGTGTCTGCACAATCTGGTAGTTGTTGTTGTACAGCACCGGCAGCATCGGAGGCCCGGACGTAGACCCGAAGCCGATCAGGCAGCGTTCCGAAAGCGGCCTCTGTTTGACATCGTCGAACTTGTTGAATGACCGGAACATCTGGTTCATGCGCGCTTTCGCTTCAGGCGTCGTGGGAGGGATCTTGCCGTTCGGCGGATCGATGATCAATGAGGTTCTCTTAACGCCGTCCACTCGAGCAAGCTCCGACCCGCGGTCGACGAACAGCACGTTATATCCGCCGGTACCCGAAGATCCCGCAGCCGCGATCAGTGGCCCGTCGGACTGACCGTCTTGCGCATTCAGTTCCTTGGCGTCCTTCGCTTCCCATTGTTTGGCCTCAGCATCGGTCACCGTAGGCTTCGACGCAAATGCGGCCGGCCTTTCCATAGGCGTAATCGTGGCATTGGTCCAGACGCCTTGCAGATCGGGATGCCCATCCGGAGTTCGTGGGATGCTCTTAGCCTTTCCGGCAGGCTTGGCTGCGTCATGAGACTGCGCTACAAGTGACGCCGCAGCAAAAAACGCGAACGCGGTCGTCGACATCAGAAATCGGTAACTCATTGAATCTTCCTCCCCGTCATTGTATCCCATAGCACATCTAGGCATCTACGTCAAAGGCTTGACAACGGTCCGGATGCCAACTTTAAATAGGATTCTTGTCTCTGCTCCCTTTCTGCGAGTGGCTAGCGAGTACGCCGGGTAGCATAGCGCTGCACGAATCGCTGTACGCCTACTCCGTTGTGGAGTCGATCCACGTCCTGACTCTGACGCTCTTTGCGGGGTTAGCCGTAATGCTCGACCTGCGCCTGCTCGGAATCGCCATGCGAGACACTCCGGTATCGGAGGTGGCCGACCGCTTGTTTCCGTGGACACTCGCGGGATTCATCGTGATGGTGATCACCGGAGCGTTGCTGTTTTACGGTATACCGGTCCGGACGTATCAGAACATGTTCTTCCGAATCAAAGTGTTGCTGCTGATCTTGGCCGGCTTGAACGTTTTCGTATTTCACACGAAGGTGAACCGCAAACGTGCCGAATGGGACCTGGATCCCGTGCCACCCAGGAGGGCCCGAATCGCGGGCGGCGTGTCGTTATTCTTGTGGGCTTTGATCGTGGTAGCCGGCCGCATGATTGCCTACAACTGGTAAGCTCATGGTCCTCCACTACTTTCAGTTGCTTCAGGCTACCCGGGTCGGTGAAGCGATACGCCAATCCACGTGGATGTTTCCCGTGATCGAATCTTTTCACCTCATGGGTCTCGCCGTGATCGGCGGAGCCGTCCTGATGGTCAACCTGCGTTTATTGGGTTTCGGCTTGAACAGGCAACCCGTGCGCCAAGTAGCCTCCGATGCCCAGCCGTGGCTCATCGGAAGCCTGATCTTCATGTTCATCACAGGGAGCCTTCAGTTCACTGCGGAAGCGGTAAAGTGCTACTATCGCGAGGCATTTTGGGTGAAAATGTCGTCGCTTTTGCTGGCGATTCTGTTCACCTTCACGATTCAACGGAGCGTGACCATGGCGGACGAAAAGCGTGTCGGCCCGCTACGATGCAGACTTGTCGCGCTGGTTTCTTTGACTCTGTGGGCTGGAGTGGCGATCGGCGGGCGGTGGATCGGATTCTCTTAGAAACACGCGAGGCTATGGTCCCCTCAAATAAGGAGACCATAGAGCCTGCGGTTGCTGGAGCTATTGCTTATCCTGTTTGCTCTCGTACGGCGCGCCGGTTCCCTGCGATCCCAGGAACAGCTTCTGGCCGTTCGGGAGCGTAATATCGCGACCATTGGCGCGATCCGAGCCGTCCTTGGACTGGTAACCTTCCACGACCACCTTGGTCCCGATTGCGATCGTGTTCTTATTGAAGCCGCGCCGCAGCAGCACATTGGGGCTGCCGGCTTCGACCATCCAGTTGGTCACCTTGCCGTCCGGACCCGTTACATCAATGTGGATCCACGAATGAGGATTGATCAACTCCACCTTTGTGAGCGTTCCCTCCAAGTGGACCGGCCTCTTCGCGTCGAATTCCGCGGCGAAAGCGTGGTGCGCCCAGGCCGGCGCGGTAATCGCGAACAGTCCGGCCACTCCAACCGCAACCATGAGCTTGGTTCTCATCTCTAACAATCTCCTTAATGATTCAGTTTACCTGTTTCTTTATCTTGCCGGCGAGCCCCACCGAGGATATCCGGCATCGCGTAATTCCCTTCATGACATGCATATTCGTAAATTGGACCCGCAGTCGCCAGGAAGGGATATTCTAGCGTCCACGGCTTCACGAAGCTTTCCGGGTCGTCGATGGTAACCCGGTATAGAATGGTGTTCTGATCGACGCGGGCGAAGCGCTCGATCACATGCAGGTTTTCGCCCGATCCACGGAACCGGGTTTTGTCGGTGAAATTGGTCGTGTCGACCACCAAGGTATCGCCCTCCCAGTGGCCGATCGAATCGCCCACCCATTTGCGGACCTCGGGAGGCGCATGCGGGCTCCCGTCAGTGCGAATGATGCGGACGTCGTGCACCATCTCGATCAGAATCATCACCTGACCAGGGGTCTGGACGATCTGATAATTGTTGTTGTATAGCACCGGAAGCATCGGCGGTCCCGAAGTGGACCCGAATCCCAGCAGGCAGCGTTCACCCAGCGGCCGATCCTTCACGCTATCGAAGGAATTGCGCAGCCTCTCCGCCATCCGGTGGCGAGCTTTTTCCGTCAGCGCGGGAACTTTGCCGTCCGGCGGGTCGACGATCAGAGACGTGCGCGCCACGCCGTCCACTCTCGCCAGCTTCTCTCCGCGGTCCAGAAAAAGCCGGTTATATGCGCCATCGCGATCCTGCTCCGGTGTGGCGCCGCGTCTTTCGGTATCGAACTGCGTGCTCACACGGGTTTCATAGGCGACCGCTTCCTTTTCAGGAAGCGTCGCTTTGTCTTTTAGCGCGGCAGGCCGTTCCAGAGGAGTAATGGTTGCGTTAGTCCAGAGGCCTTGTAAATCGGGATGGCCATCGGAAGTGCGCGGCGCGACCCAGGACTTCGCCGGCTGCGCCAGCAGGGGCCCGGCGGCGATGACCATGAGGATCGCGCAGAATTGACGCACGTTACTTGCTCGGTTTCTTGCTGAATTGGCCGTACATCAGATCTTCGACGAATTCCACGCACTTGAAGTCCAGCAGCTGCGCGTCCTTCTCCATGTGCTTGTACAGCGGCATGCTGATCTTCCACGGACGCGAATAGACTTTCTTATCCTCAATGGTCGCTTCGTACCAGAGAACTTCGGGGCTACGCAGCGTGTAGCGTTCGATCACGTGCAGCTCGTCGCTGTGATAATCTCCAGCGCGGTCGAACCAGGTCCGCTCGTCCATGCCCGTCACATCCACGACCAGCGTGTCTCCTTCCCAACGCCCCACCGACTGTCCCATCCAAGTGTCGATCGGAGCCGGACCAGGGTCTTTCAAATAAATGTTTCGAAAAGCCCCGTCATACTCGTACGCGATCGCAATCGCCTTTGGGCTTTGAAAAATCTGGAACGGGTACGGCATGTAGGTCGCACGCGGCACGCCCGGCAGATAGCATCGGACCTCGGGGTCGATTTTCTGGCGGTTCTCGTAATTCTCTTTCTTCTTTGCCAGTGCGGCCGGAAGATAAGGAATCGTTCCGCCTTCCACCACGCTCAAACCGCCGGGCTCTGCTCCTTCGGCGCCCATTTCGAGCACCAGGCTTTGCTTCGCCACATGATCCTGCAGGTCCCAGTTGGCCGTGTTCATAGCCTGCCAGATCCCGTTCAGGTTGGGATGCCCGTCGGGACCGTGAGGGGCCTTATACGCCGTTGCAGTTTGCCCGGCCGCAGTTAAGATGACCGCCGCGGCGGCCATTAAAATCTTCGATAAACGTACCATCAGATTGAGTTCTCCACTTTTCGCCCGTCAAGACGTTGTAACAGACTGCGAGTCATTCGTCAATCAGTCCTCAATTGCCGCTCGCCGCGGGCCGCGGGGATTGGCGCAAACGATCGAAATAGCGATCCAGAAAATCCAGCGCTTCTTTATGCGGAAGCGGCTTCACTTGAATCTGATCTCCAAATCCCATGGACAGATCATCCTTGGCTTTATATGCCGGCCACTTCAACAGACCTTTTCCATTGGGATCTCCCGTCGTCGCGAAGTTTACCCAATACGACGACATCGCCTCAGCCAGTTTGCGATCCGTATCCTGCCAAGGCGTCTCCTCGCCGCCGGCGAATGGCGCGACTTTCAAATTATCGAACACATACGCGATTTCCGAGCCGTGATACGCACCCGAAGCGCGATGCTTCCCGGGCGGCACGCGGCTGAAATAATACAGATAGACTTTGGATTTTCCTGTCTTGGTCTGCATTCGCGCCCAGGTACGCATCTCCCACCCGAAGGTCTGATCGCGCATGCTGGCGGCTTGCGCAGCCCAGGCTTCCTGATCCGACGATGCCGGATACAGCTTCAGAAACTCATCTGCGTTCGTTCCGTACCTGCGCGCGGCGAGATCCTGGAACGACGTCAATTTCACCGTCGCGGGCGTGAACATGGTGCCTTCATCGTTATTGGATCCAATCAACATGGGGACATCGGCTTGTTTGCCTTTCGCGAAGATGGTGTGGACATCTTCCGGAAGCAGCCAGCCGTCGACATTCGCGGCAGTCTGGAATCCGCCGATTTTCTGTATGTCTTCAGCGGATTTGGCCCGCAAATTCGCAATCGATGTCGCGCCGGCGGCCGTAGCGAATTTCACCCCCGCCTGTTCCATGTCGGCGAGCTTACGCGCGGGGGCGAACTCGCCTCCGCTCTCTCCGATGGCTCTCTGAAACAGCCCGCGAGCCAGCGGCGTCGCGACCAGATAATTCACGCTCCAAGACCCCGCGGATTCTCCAAAGATCGTGACGCGCTTCGGATCCCCGCCGAACCCTGCGATGTTTTTCTGCACCCATTCGAGCGCGGCGATCTGATCCAGCAGTCCATAGTTTCCCGATGCGTTGCGGTCGGATTCTTTGGTCAGTTCAGGATGCGCCAGAAAACCGAACACGCCCAGGCGGTAATTCACGGTGACTACCACCACGCCTTTTTTCGCCAGCGCCTCGCCGTCGTAAAGCGAGCCTGCACCTGAGGTTAGAGCGCCGCCGTGGATCCAGACCATCACCGGGCGGCGCTCTTTGGCGGCTTTCGCGGCAGTGTAGACGTTCAAATACAGGCAATCTTCGCTGACTTCGCGAGTTGAATTGGGAGCCTGCCGCTGCATGCAATTCGCCGAGAACTTACCGGCCGTTCGGACGGTTTCCCAGGCAGCCGCGGGTTTTGGGGCTTTCCAGCGAAGCTCCCCGACAGGCGGCGCTGCGAAAGGAACTCCTTTAAATACGCGCACTTCGGCATCATTTCCGGCAATTCCGGCCAAGCTACCTTGTTCGACGTGAATCGGCTCCTGAATCGCCGCGCAAAGCGGCAACACAGCCGCGAGGAAGAACGTGTTTCTAAAAGTCGCCATTAACAGATAATATACCCCGCGAGGCTTGGTTTTGGCAGTCGACGCTCCATGTGGTTGCGACATGGTTATTTCATCGCCGAATAATCGGTGGGGTTCATATACGTGGAGTCGACCTTTTCCACGATCTTGCCATCGGCCTCAGAGGCTTTTGAGACTTCTCTCCATTCCGGGTCGGCCGCAAACGCGGCCCAGTTCTTTTTCGCAGCCTCGCGGCTGGGGTGCGCCAGAATGTAGATCAGAGTGCTTTCTTTCTGCGGGGAATCCTGCGGCACCCAATATCCGACGCTGGTCATCTCGTGGCGATTGAAGATGGTGATGGTGTGATCGCGGAATCGCGATTCCAGCGCAGGCAAGCGGCCTGGCAGCGTATGATAAACGCGCAGTTCGAACACGCGTGAGCTCTGGGCGTGCACGGTGATTTCCCGGGTGAGCAGCGCCCCGGCTCCAAAGGAAAGCGCCGCGAACAGGCAGGCGGAACGTAAGCTGAGTGTCATAGGCCTCGGGAAATCATATCACCCTTTTGAGATTAAAGGCCGAAAACAAAGATCGCGTGCCCCGCCGCGATCGCGACACGCTGTTTGCCGTCGATCAGGAAAGAGATCGGATTCGACGCCATCGACCCGCCGGTTTGGAAGTCCCACAAAGGCTTCCCGGTCATGGCATCCAGCGCGTAAAAATTCCCTTCTCCCGACCCGCCGAAAACGAGTCCGCCCGCAGTGCCCATCACGCCGACCCACGGAGGCGATTGCAGGCGAAATTCCCATTTCTGTTTTCCGGTCGCGACGTCCAATCCGCGAATCGCGCCCCAGGCATCGTCACCGCTCAGGGCCCGCTCGCCTCCGCCTGCGAAGAACGTCCCCGGTTTGTATTCGGCTTCGCCCTTGTAGTAATACGAGCTCATTTCGCGAACCGCAACGTAGAATTGCTTGCGCACCGGATCGTAAGACGGGCTGAACCAATTCGTCGCGCCTTGGAGACTCGGCCAGATCAGATTGCCTTCCTCGGTGGGCTCGGTGCCGGGCAGGACCTGCGGACGACCGCTATCGTCGAGTCCTTTCGCCCAAGTCTGCTTGGCGTAAGGTGTCCCGACAAGAAACTCGCCGGTCTGGCGATCCAGAAGATAGTAAAAGGCATTGCGATTCGCCATCGCGACCACTTTGCGCGGCTTTCCGCGAATGACTGTATCCAGCAGGACCGGAATTTCCGTCGCATCCCAATCGTGCGTGTCGTGGGGCGTGAACTGGAAGTGCCAGCGCAATTTTCCCGTGTCGGCCTCTAACGCGACCAGCGAGCAAGTGTACAGATTGTCGCCGGGCCGCGGATCGCCATTCCAATCCGGCCCCGGATTCCCGACGCCCCAGTAAATCAGCTTCAGGTCCGGATCGTAAGATCCAGTCACCCAGGTCGACCCGCCGCCGGTTTTCCACGAACCCGCCGCGTGCCACGAATCGTTGCCCGGCTCGCCTTCACCGGGGATGGTCCAGAAGCGCCACAAACGCGCGCCGGTTTTGGCGTCGTAAGCGTCGATGAATCCTCGGATCCCCGCTTCGCCGCCGCTGATTCCCGTGATGATTTTGCCGTCGATTGCCAGCGGCGCCACGGTGATGCAATGGCCCGATTTGTAATCCGCGACCTTCACATCCCAACGGACCACTCCCGACTTCGCGTCCAGCGCGACCAGATGCGCGTCCAGCGTGCCGACGTAAACCATGTCGCCCAGCACGGCCACTCCACGGTTCACTTTTCCGAAGCCGATGGTTTGCAAATCGGCCGGCAGCGTCCGCACCCATCTCCACAACGGACGCCCCGTCTTTAAATCGAGCGCCGTGACCGCCGTCGGCGGCTCGGTCACGTACATTACGCCGTCGAACACCAGCGGCGTCACCTCCACGCCGCCAAGCTGACGAACCTGATAAATCCAAACCGGTTTCAGCCCCGCGACATTCGACGGCGTCAACTGCGTGAGTGGGGAAAAGCGATGCGCCTCGTAATTTCCGGAGTACGTCAGCCAGCTTCCCGGTTCGGACGCAGCTTTGCGGATTCGATCGAACGAAACTTGCGCAGCAGCCAATCCGGCCGCAAGCAGAAATGCCGCGACACGTTTCATGATTCACCTCGCAGACTTGCCAGATACGCGATCAGATCGTCCAGTTCGGCCGCCGTGAATTTCGTATCGTAAGCGGGCATCAGGCTGACGTTTGGCTCTTTTTTGAGACTGGTCAAGTCGCTTTTTCGAAAAGAATAGAAGCGGCCGGCGGCGTCCCGGATCTGAATAGTAAACGTGTCTTCGTTGACTCGCATACCACCGACGGTTTTACCTTCGCGCGTGGTCACTTTGACCATCAGAAAGCTCGGAGGAACCGAGGCTCCCGGCTTCACTAACGATTCCCGGATAAAGTCGGCATTGCGGCGCGCGCCGATATCGGTAAGCTCGGGTCCGATGCTCGATCCGGCGCCGTGAATAATGTGGCAGCCGGCGCAGCCGCCCTTCGATTCATACAGAGCCCTACCGCGCTCTGAGTCGCCCGGAAGCGCAACCACGGCGACGCGCCCCAGCGAGCGCACATAGCTTGCCACCAGCCCCGCTTCCCGATCCGTGAGCTGCCACGCGCCAGGCATTTCGGTGCCGGGAATCCCTTCGCTGATCACCTTGGCGAGCGCTTCATCGTCGGGCGCGTGGGCCAGCGTCGGCTGGGCGAGGTTGGGACCGCGGCCCCCCGTTCCGGTCTGGCCATGGCACAAAGCGCAATGTGCCTGAAAAAGCTTCTTGCCGCGCTCCAGATCGTCTTGCGACCAGCCGTTCTGGAGGCAGCACAGAAGGAAACAAGCGGCGAGGCGGCTGAAGATTTTCAGATGCACGTCATTAGACCTCCGGGAATACATAGAGTAAGGCTTCAGTTGAGGCTTCGCAAGGTTCATCACAACACGGCCATGAGCCGCCATGCGCAGCATGCGGCCGGAGGCGCGGCCTGAACCAAACTGCGCCACAATAGCGCGAGCTTGACACCGGCCGTCGCCCGTGAGAGAAAGCTTGAGTGGAGGCTTCCATGGGCCGATTCGTTCTGGCTGTTCTGTGCGCAGTTCCAGTGGCGTTCGCCGCGGACACGACGCCGGCCAATGTGACCTTTTCCAAGGACGTCGCGCCCATTTTTCAGCGCGCCTGCCAGAACTGCCATCGCGCCGGGTCGATCGCACCGATGTCGCTGCTGACTTACAAAGACGCGCGTCCATGGGCGCGATCGATCAAAGAAAAGGTGATCCGCCGCGAGATGCCGCCGTGGCATATCGATCGCAATGTGGGGGTCAACAAATTTAAAGACGATCCGTCGCTTACCGACGCCGAGATTGCAACCATCACAAATTGGGTGGATCATGGTTCGCCCGAAGGAAATCCCGCCGACCTTCCCGCTCCGCGCCAGTTCAGCGATTTCGATAAATGGCACATCGGCAAACCGGATCTGATCGTCTCCATGCCGCGTCCCTACACGCTGAAAGCCAAAGGGCAGGACGAATATTACGACATCGACGTCGATCCGCATTTCTCTGAGGATCTGTATGTGCAAGCCGTCGAAACCAAGCCCGACGTCGGTTTCAAGGTGGTCCATCACGCCGACACCAGCCTGATCGAGGACCCGGAAGAAGATCCGGTCGGCCTGTTTTTAAACGAATACGCGGTCGGGAAAAATGCCGACATTTTTCCGTCCAATGCGGGAAGAGTGATCAAGGCTGGATCGAAGATTCATTTCAATCTGCATCTTCATCCCGATGGCGCGGAGACTCCGGTCAGCATTTCGCTTGGCTTGAAACTGTATCCGAAGGGCATGGTTCCTCAGCACATCGCCTTTACCCAGCACATGGGCGAGGTGTTCGATCTGGATATTCCCGCAGGCCAAGTGGTCCGCAGCGACGGCTATTTCCGGTTGCAGAGACCAGCCGTACTTTCCGCGTTCCAGCCGCATTTTCACACTCGCGGGAAAGCCCAGTGCATGGAAGCGATTTTTCCGGATATGCGATCCGATTCGGCGCGCCCTGGCGCCGCGCGAACCGAAACACTCAGTTGCGTGAGCAATTACCAGTTCGGATGGAGCATGACCTATCCTTACGCGGAGGACGTCGCGCCGCTGCTTCCCGCCGGAACGGTGATCCATGTGACCACCTGGCACGACAATACGGATCAGAATCCGCATAATCCGAATCCGAAAAACTGGGTCGGCTATGGACTGCGAACCGTGGATGAGATGAGCTTCGCTTGGGTCAGTCTGTATTACCTGGACGAAGCCGAATACCAGCAACGATTGAAGGCCCGTCAGCGATGAGATGCTTTCTAACGTTGCTCTTGGCGGCTCTAGCCTTGGTCGCACAGCCGCCATCGCCGGCCTATATTCCTCAGACTCGATTTTCCTCGGGTCAGGACGTGCAGCCAACCTACGAAGGCTGGCTGCGCAATTCGGACGGCACGTTCACCATGGTGTTCGGCTATCTGAATCGGAACTATAAGGAGGAACTCTCAATCCCGCCCGGCCCCGACAATAACGTGGAGCCAGGCGGTCCCGATCGCGGCCAGCCGACGTATTTTGTTCCGCGCCGCCAGGCGTTTCTCTTTAAAGTCCAGGTTCCGAAAGATTGGGGCCAGCAGAAGGAGCTGATCTGGACCATCACCGCGCACGGCCGCACCGAAAAAGCCTTCGGGCAGTTAACTCCTGAGGAAGAAATCACGGAGCGGATGATCATGACCCGCGGAGGCCTTACACGCGGCGAAGATGATCCGAATCAGCCTCCGACAATCAGCGTCGCACCGGTGGATCGCGCGACGGCGGCTGCTCCCGTAACGCTGACCGCGCTGGTCACGGACGACGGTCTTCCTAAACCTCGCCTCGCGGCTCAGCACGCTTCGTCAAATGCGCCCGGCCAGAGCAACGGATCCAGCTCGCGTCCGGCGGGTCGGCTGACGGTGACATGGCTTGAATATCGCGGGCCAGCGAAGGTGACGTTCGACCACGCGGGTCCGATGCCGGTGAGCGAAGGGAAGGCCGTTGCGACCGCGCACTTCGAGCAGCCGGGAACCTATGTACTGCGCGCCACCGCAAACGACGGGCAGTTGTCGACGCGCGCCGACTTCACTATCACCGTGCGCTGAAACGTCAATCCGGAAGCCGGTACGCGACCAATTCTCCAGAATATCCCGCGCCCCCGATCGCAACCACGATATATTGCTTCCCGCCGAGCATGTACGTCATCGGCGAGCCGGTTTGCGGAGCCGCCATGTACACTGCTCCGGCATCCTTCCCCGTAGCTTTATCGTAAGCGCGCAACATCGCGCCGCGAGCACCGGATGGCGTGGTGAAGAAACCAGCTTCTCCACAGATCACCAGCGTTTTGGTCGTCAGCGGACCCAGAATCCCCGGGCGGCCGGTGCGCGGGATATCGAGGCCTTTCAGCAAAGGATGATTGCGAACCACGTCCGGCGTCTCGCCGTGAGCGATCTGCCAGAGAATCTCGCCATGATCGAGGTCGATCGCCGTGATGCGTCCATAAGGAGGCTTCACCAGGGGCAAACGCTGGACGCTCAGCGCCGGACCCGCACTTTCGCCCGACGCAACTCGGTCGGCTCCGCCCGCAACCGCACCTGCACCTCCGGTGCGCCGTGCGCCAGTCGCAGCGTTGCCTTGCACGAAATTCATGTCCGACATCTTGGCGTCCTTTGGCGGCACTAGCCCGAGCGGAGAAATCGCGGATTGCGAAAATATGTACACAACGTGCTTTTCGGGATCGTACGAACCGCCCGGCCAGTTGGTCCCGCCCAAGCTACCCGGCATGACCAGAGTCGCCAGGGGACCTTCCAGCTTGCTCACCACCGGCGGCGTAAACAGCGGTCCGAGCTTGTATTTCGCGACCAGCTTCACGCCCTCTTCATGCAGAGCCGGTGTAAAGTCGATCAGATCGTCGAGCGAAACGCCCTGCCGGTCGTAAGCCGGCGGCTTGGTAGGAAACGGCTGCGTGGGCGAGTACTCTTCGCCCGGAACATCGCCTTGCGGAACAGGACGCTCTTCAAACGGCCAGATGGGTTTTCCCGTGACGCGATCGAAAACGTATAGGAACGCCTGTTTCGTCGGCTGCGCCACCGCTTTCACCGTGCGTCCGTTAATCGTAATGTCGGCGAGAATCGGCGCGCAGGGAATATCCATGTCTCAAATGCCGTGATGGACAAGCTGGTAATGCCACTTGCGCTGGCCGGTCTTTAAATCGACCGCCACCAGGCTTTCTGAAAACAGGCTGTTCCCGGGGCGATGTCCGCCATAATAATCGCCGGTTGGCAATTCCACCGGCAGATACGCCATGTTGAGCTCTTCGTCCACCGAAATCTGCGCCCACACGCCGGTATTTCCGTTGTGGGACCACGAATCGTTTTTCCACGTATCCAGGCCAAACTCGCCTGGTTTCGGAATGGTGTGGAAAATCCACAAGCGTTTGCCGGTGTGAACGTCGAACCCGCGAACGTAGCCTTTCACGTTGCGCATGGTGCGCGGGACGCCGCCGGTTTTATGCGCCGCGCCGATGATGACGACATCTTTGGCGACGATCGGAGTCGCGTGCAGGCCCACTTCGCCGGTCTCGAGATCGATTTCCTGGTCGTCGTCGAGCTTCAGATCGACGATCCCATTCACGCCGAAGCCGGGAATTAGCGCGCCGTTCTTGGCGTCCAGCGCGACCAGCCGATAGCCGGGAGTGACATAAAGGATCCGCTCCTGCTTCCCGTCGGTCCAATACGCCAGGCCCCGCCCCGAAAGCTGGCGCGGAGCGTTCGTCGAACGCGCACCTTCATGCTCGCCGTGGACCCATAACAATTCGCCCGTCGCGGCGTCCAGCGCGACCACAGCGCGGCGGGTCCCCGCAGTGGAATAGAGGACGCCGTTTGCTTCGAGCGGCGTCGATTCAAACTGATATTCGGGACGAGGGCCGAGATTGTCCGTCTTGAACCGCCAGACCACTTCAAGCTGATTGAAATTCGACGCGTTGATCTGATCGACCGCGGAGTAGCGCGTATGTCCGAGGTCGCCGCCATAGGTCCGCCACTCGCCGTTCTTAGCGCCGGTTTGCGCAAGCGCGGGAAGGGTCAAGCAGATCAGCGCGGCTGCAAGGGTTCGCATCGCGACATTATACCGTCATTGCTTTTCGTAGACGATTTTTCCTCGCAGCAGCGTCAGCTCACACTTGAGATTCTTCAGATCGTCGCCGGGAATGCCGTACGGATCGCGATCCCACACGGCAATGTCGGCATCCTTGCCGGTTTCGATCGAGCCGATCCGGTTTTCGAGAAACAACTGCCGCGCCGCCCAGATCGTGTACGATTTCAGCGCGGCGTGCACGTCCACCGATTCCGAGGTTCCGAACGGCTGCGAGCCATACACGCCGTTCAACGTCTTCCGCACCACCGACGACCACAGCCCGTAGCGCGCCGCGAACGGGGTCACCGAATAGTCCGACCCTCCCGCCCAAATCATGCCCTTCTGAAGATAAGTGTGAAACGGCATCAGCCGCCCCGCGCGATCCGGTCCTAAATTGCCCGCGTAGTTATCGCCGATCCACCACATGAATCCGGCTTGTGCTTCCGGATAGCCTGCATCGTACTGCTTCTGCATCATCGCCATGGCTTCAATGGCGTGATCGCTAGGGGTATTGCAGTGAATGATTCCGTGTCGAAGGCCGCGCGTGGGACGATCTTTCAGCACCTGCGCGTAGGTGTCCACCACCCAGTCGATCGCGCGGTCGCCAATGGCGTGCGTGCTGACGTGGAAGCCCGCGTCGTGAAACATTTTGACAATGCGCCGGTACACTTCCGGATCGGTGGTGGGATAGCCGGCGTTTCCGGTGTCTTTGTCTTTGTAATTCTTATTCCAATCCTGATGCATCCACGCGGTTCGCGCGCCGCCGCTGCCATCCATGAACATTTTGAGACCACCCGAAATCAGCATCCCGTCGCTGAACGATTCCGGAGGCTTCGGAAGAGCGCTCATCGTTTTCAGGACCGCCGTGGCGGACTCCATGGTTCTCCCGCCGCTCCACAACGCAAAGACGCGCACGGACATTTTGCCCTGTTCGCGAAGTTCGTTATAGAGATCGAACTTGTCCTGGCCGATGCCCGGATCTTTGGCGGCGGTCATCCCTTCGCGATTGAAATCCGCCATGATCTTCAGAAGTCCGTTGCGCTGCTCCTCACGCGTGAACCTCGGAACCAGACGATTCACCAGCCCCGCCGCGGATTCCTTCAGAACGCCCGTTGGCCGGCCCTGCGCATCGCGATCGATGGTTCCCGCCGGAGGATCTTTCGTGTCGCCGGTGACCTTCGCAAGCCGCAGCGCGTAGCTGTTCGCGACGCCGTAATGCCCGGTGGTCTGCGTCAGATAAACCGGATTGTCGGGTGCGACTTTATCCAGATCCGAGGCATACAGATAGCGGCGTTCCGCGAACTTGCCTTCATCCCAGCCACTGCCGCGCACCCATTCGCCCGGCTTGAGCGTGGCGACTTTCGCGCGCACGCGCTGAAGCACGTCGTCGATTTTCGTGATCGACGGATCGCTCAAGTCGATCGAATAAAGCGAATCGACTTCCTGAAAATGGCAATGCGTGTCGATCAATCCAGGCGTCGCGGCGCGACCGTGCAGATCGATGACGCGAGCGCCTTTGGCGGCGACCTTTCTCACAGCGCCATTGGAGCCAACCGCGACAATCTTGCCTCCCGAAATCGCCACGGCTTGGCCGATAGAATCCTTCGCGTCAACGGTAATGATCTTTCCATTGATGAGCACCAGATCCTGCGCCGCGGCAGCCGCGAAGAGCAGGAAAAACAAACGGATCCTCATGGTGTCTGATTATACGTCTCGACTCTCGGTTGCGAAAAACTTTTGGCTGCGTTAAATCGGCAGATCCACTTCGATTTCTTTTCGCAACGCGGTTGGAGACGCAGCCGGCTCGGTGCTTTCCCACCACAGTTGAATCGCTTCCGTGGCGCGCCGGGTCAACTCGTCGATGGTTTTTCCGGTCACAAGAATCGTGGGGAGTTCAGGAACATGCGCGCTGTAACCGGACTCATCGCCTTCGATCAGAAGTGAATATTTCCGCGTCACTGGGAACCCTCTTTGATTTTAGTCTGCTGGAGAATCGCCTTGTAGGTTCCTTGCCGCACGTCATCGCCGAGTTGGCCCGACACGACGGTGGTCCGACCGTCCGGGTGCTTGAAAACTCGATGGCTCCCCTTGGTCCGTGTGTGAGTCCAGCCAGCTCTTTCGAGCTCTTTGATGACGTCCCGAACCTTGATTGGCACGGTTACAGAATAGCGAAGCAACGCTGACGGTCGCGTCGCCTGATACCGCCAGCAACAACGGTCAGGCTGGAGGCGCGGATCCGCCGCGAACCGTTAATCCTCGCGATTTGGCAGAATTGGTTCATACGCCGAACGCACCAGCTGCATCCCCTTACACGATTGCTGCCCTGTCGTTTGCAGCGCTATCGCTGTGCGTTTCCGTTCTTGCGTTCGTTGTAGCGTTGATGAACTATCGGCGAAAGGCCGGGCAGTACGTCAGGGGGTCATTCAGCACGACGTCCAGTGTTGCGTGCAATGACATGTATCTATCGTCTCTGGTCATTGAGAATCTCAAGGATCGAGCCATAACGGTTTTTGCTATCTACCTGAGAGCCGGGACCAACTACTACATCGAGGTCGAAAATTTCGAAACAAGTCCGATGGTCCTGGGGGCATTTCAAACTTACCGGAAAGAGTATGGCCCGATTGAGTTCTATAGCGTGAATTTGAAACGAATCAGCCTCCGTCCGCTTTTGGGGGCTAGAAAGACAAAGCTACGGCTTGTGCTGTCAACTGGCGATGGCAAGTACGTCGTGCCTTTGGAGATACGTAGGTGGACTCCAACAATCACTTTTCTTCGAAATCACCTGACGGCGGTCATACGACCAGTCCGAAGCACCTACAAGGGGCAGCATATCGGCGGAAACGTCAGATTCGTTATCGACTTTCAGAATGAGGATGGGAGGGACGAGATCGTACCGATACATCCCCGGGATTTTGAGGTCAAAATCTTCAGAGATTTCCAACTCTCTCAAGAAGCATTGGAAACGAAGGAAACGCTCGAAGCATTTCTTCAACGGCAGGCCGAAAGCGGGAAGTTAGTTTGTAAGAAATGGACGGTTATAGATATGCAGGCGTGGCGCGACAGGCAGCATAGTGACTATTCCGAAACCTACGTTGAGGCACCTGTTTACGGCCCGTTACAGTACTACGTGATCGGGAG
>Ga0209415_10008881_pt1 | contig 17347 bp, 14 predicted proteins | sample PeaSoiSIISIP2007_FD_187696 | JGI IMG/M metagenome (GOLD analysis project Ga0209415, IMG submission 187696) | Peat soil microbial communities from Weissenstadt, Germany - SII-SIP-2007 (SPAdes) (version 2) | ecosystem: Environmental > Terrestrial > Soil > Wetlands > Peat | place: Germany... | reverse complement strand
GCCCATGGACATCAGAATCGCGATGTCGCGGTGCTTTTCCATCACCATCATCACCAGCGTAATTAGAATGTTCAACGCGGCTACAATCTGGATCAGGCCGATGGTAATCACCGTCACAATCCGCTCCATTTTCAGTGCGTTAAAGATCTGCCGGTTCTGCTCCTGCCAGGTTATGGCAGCCAGTTTCGGCCCGATGATTTTTTCAGCTTCGCGCTCTACTTCATCGGCTTTGTAAACATCGTCGAGCCTGAGCTCGATGCTGTTGACTACGTCATCGAGCCCAAACTGCTTCTGCGCCACCGCCAGCGACGTGAACGCCCAAGTGTTGTCGACGTCGTAGAAGCCGGTCTCAAAAATTCCCGAGACCAGGAACTTCTGGTGGCTCGGCACCATCCCGAAAGGCGTCAGTTTACCGTTAGGGATAATCAGTTCCAGCGGTTTGTTGACGACTGCGCCCGTATAATCGGCGAGTCGCGCGCCCAACATGATTCCCGGCAGCCCCGATGGGTTGCGCAACCCGTCGACGGAACCGCTCTTCAGGTTGTGCCCCAGCGCGTCGGGCAAGGGAACGCCGGGGTCGAGAGAGACTCCTTTAATAATGACTCCAGTGCTTCGCGCGGGGCCGTTGATATAGGCCGGATCATAAAGGCCGGGCGTCGCGCTGATGACATGGGGGAGCTTTGCGAGCTTGGCGGCAATCTGTTCCCAGCCTTCGATTCCTTCGGCCGGTTCTTTTTCCTGAATCGAGACCGCCGCCGTAGCGCGCAGCAGGTTCCTCTGAAGGGAGCTGCTGAAGCCGTTGGTGATCGCCACGGCGATGACGAGTGCCATCACTCCTGCCGCGACGCCAATGACGGAGATCACCGTGATGACGGAGATGACCACCTGTTTGCGTTTTGCCCGGAGGTATCGGCGCGCTATGAAAAACTCGAACATTCAGACACCGCTGCGGCGAAGCCTGTCCGCGATTCCGATCTCGCCCTCCGGCCGCAGCAGTGGGAACAGGATGACGTCGCGAATCGATTTGGAGTTGGTCAGGATCATCGTCAAACGGTCGATGCCGATGCCTTCGCCGCCGGTGGGAGGCATCCCATACGACATGGCGCGCAGATAATCCTGGTCCATCTGGTGCGCCTCTTCATCGCCGGCTTCGCGCATGGCGAGCTGCATTTCGAAGCGGCGGCGCTGCTCCTGTGGATCGTTCAGCTCGGTGTATGCATTGCCGATCTCCATGCCGGCTGCATAAATCTCGAAGCGATCGACGAAGGCGGGATCTTTCTCGTTGTTTTTTGAAAGCGGGGACACTTCCACGGGGTACTCGTAGATCATGGTCGGCTGGATCAGCGTCGGCTCGACTTTCTCGAAGGCTTCCACCAGTGCGTGACCTTTGAGTGAAGCGTCTCCGACGGCTTCGCGCATGGTCATCCTGCGCACGTTGCCGAAGTCGAGTTTTTCGCCTTGATATTCGACCACGGACGATCCAGTCGCATCGATCGCGGCCTGATTCAGCAACTCGGCCGAAAGATCCATCAGGCCCTGATAGTCGGTGTAAGCCTGGTAAAACTCGAGCATGGTGAATTCGGGATTGTGCTGGGTGGAAATACCCTCATTCCTAAAATTACGATTGATCTCGTAGACGCGTTCCATTCCGCCTACGATCAGACGCTTCAAATACAATTCCGGAGCGATGCGCAAGTACAGGTCCATGTCGAGCGTGTTGTGATGCGTTACAAACGGGCGGGCGGTTGCGCCTCCATACAGCGGCTGCATCATGGGCGTTTCCACTTCAACAAATCCGTGAACTTCCAGCTGTCGCCGGAAGGATGCGATGATGCGGGCGCGCGTCACGAAAATCCGCTGCGATTCGGGATTCGCGATCAGGTCGAGATAGCGCTGGCGATAGCGGATTTCGACGTCTTCCAGGCCATGCCATTTTTCGGGCAGTGTCAACAGAATCTTCGATAGAAACGTGATCTTCTCAGCGTGGACGCTCAGCTCATTCGTGCGCGTGCGAAACAGGTACCCGTCGATACCTACGATGTCGCCGAGATCCAGCATTTCGTAGAGCTTGTATTCGTTGGGGGACACCGCATCCTGGCGGACGTAGACCTGCAACTTTTCTCCGGATTGCAGCAGGTGCATGAATCCCGCTTTTCCCATGCGGCGGATGGTCAGAATCCGGCCGGCGATGCGCACTCGCGGCTTATCGGCAAGCTCTTCCGCGGTTTTCGCGCTATATTCGGCGAGAATCGCTGGGATGGTGTGCGTAAACTCGAACTTCTGGCCGTAGGGGCGGAATCCAAGGGCGGCGATGTCGGCGGTGCGGCGCACGCGCTGGTCGAAAAGATCGTCTTCAAGGGACATGTGGGATTCTTCAGCTTAGCGCCGAGAACTACCCTAGCGCCGGACGATGACTTCCCGCAGGTGATCGCGCGTCAGGAAAAATTTCACCGACTCGAAATCCTGAAAAAGTTTTTCGAGGCTGCGATTGTTGAAGAACTGGGCCGGCTTGCGTTTCCCGCGAGAAACCAGTTGGATGGTGCGATGATCCGAAATCCGGTAAGCGTAGGTAGGAATCGTGTCCACGCGTTCCTCGGTATGAAAGAACGCCAGCAGGCTCGCGCCGGGACGCAGCATGCGATGGAGCTTCTGAACCACGGTCAGCAGTAGTGGCCCATTGACGAATTGAAGCGTGTCCCACACCAGAATGCCGTCGAACTGCGCATCCGGGAAGTTCAACGCTGTATCCAGAAATTTTCCGCTTTTCAGTGGATTGGCCTGGTTTTCGTAGAAATCGCCGTCGCCGAAACACTGATCCAACTGGTGCACGAAGTCGTCCGAGTACAGACGATGCCCGTAGTTGGTCAGGAAGCTGATGGTGGCCTGACTGGCTCCGGCCAAGTCCAGGATGGACAACCCGGGCCGCTCTTCAAGAGACGAGCAAAATTGATCGAGGCCGTGACTATGCCGGGTCTCCAACGAGGGTCACCTGTCCGCCGCCATCAGGGCGGTTTGCCGGAAAAGCCAATCAGCGCTTGTGATCGCCAGCTCCTGCGGCCATCGCAGGGGAGCTCGCTGCGGGAGCGGACGCCACCGGCTGCGGCTTGGGAGCGGGCTGCGCGGCCGGGCGCGGCGCTTCCGCGCGCACGATATCAATATTGCCCTTGAAATAGGCCCCATCTTCAATCACGATGCGGGCGGTCCGGATGTCGCCCACGAGTTTGGCTTCCTTGCGGATGTCGATTTTGTCCGAGGTTTCGACGTTGCCGTGAATGGTCCCCAGGACCACGATCTCGCGCGCCTTCACGCTCGCGTTTACTTTTCCGTTGGGACCCACGGTCAGCCGGTGCTCTTGCAGCTCGACGGTTCCTTCCACCTCACCGTCGATGGTGAGGTCTTCCCGGCTGAAAATCTGTCCTTTCACAAGCACGGATTTGCCGAGCACAGCCTGTCCTCCGCGATGCGCCTCAAAATGGGGCTCGTTGGTACTGCTGCGTCCTGGGAGTGTTGACATCGGGATTCCTTCCTTCGCAAGCTCGGACGAGGTCGGCGGGGCCGAGGCCGGCTTGAATGTATTCTGCTCTTCTTCTTTGCGGCGGTTCCACATGGCGGATCGCCTCCCTTCCATAAATCAATCGGCGCCGCGCGGCCCTCCGACGCCGCAACGCGACCGCTCATCTATACTACTACGCTCCAGTCGCATGCGGCGGCTGAGTTCAAGTGAGCCTTGGAAGATAGTTTAGGATTCCAAAACGTTTCACTCGAATCGCGTACGATTTGTCGCGAACGTGTAATAGAACCGAGCCTGAAGCATCGACTACAATCGAAGTGCACCTTCTCGAAACTCACATCCCGTCCCCAGGAGGCTCGGCGAAGATGTCTTCAGCGTCAACCGGAACCACTGCGAGCGACCAGATTTGCATCAATACCATCCGGACCCTGTCGATGGACGCGGTTCAGCAGGCCAACTCCGGACATCCGGGCACTCCCATGGCCATGGCGCCGGTGATCTACACGCTGTGGCAGGAGTTTTTGCGCTTCGATCCCGACGATCCTATTTGGCCGAATCGCGACCGGTTCGTGCTCTCGATCGGCCACGCGTCCATGCTGCTTTACTCAGCGCTGCATCTGGCGCGTGTGAAAGCCGTGAATCCGGAGTATGAGCAGTTAGGCACGCTGACCGTTTCGCTCGACGACATCCAGCGCTTCCGCCAGTTGGACAGCAAGTGCCCGGGACATCCGGAATATCGCTGGACCTCGGGAATCGAAACCACCACGGGACCTTTGGGCCAAGGCGTCGCAACCAGCGTGGGAATGGCGATCGGCGCGCGCTGGATGGCGAATTATTTCAACCGTCCGGGGTTTGAAATGATCGACTACGACGTCTACGCACTGTGTGGCGACGGCTGCATGATGGAAGGCGTTAGTGGGGAAGCAGCGTCGATCGCAGGGCATCTGCGCCTGAGCAATCTGTGCTGGATCTACGACAACAACAAGATCACCATCGAAGGAAATACGGCGCTGACGTTGAGCGAAGACGTCGCCACGCGATTCATGGCGTATGGCTGGAATGTGACACGCGTCGGCGACGCCAACGATCTGGCGATGCTCGCGCGCGCGTTCGGGACTTTCAAGAAATCCGTGGATCGGCCGACGCTGATCATCGTCGACAGCCACATCGCATACGGGGCGCCGCACAAACAGGACACCAGCGCCGCGCATGGCGAGCCGCTCGGCGAGGAAGAGATCAAGCTTACCAAGCGCAACTACGGATGGCCGGAGGATGCGAGATTTCTGGTGCCCGCCGGTGTCTATGAAAAATTCGACGAGAAACTGGGTGCGCGCGGACGGACCCTGCGCGCCGCGTGGATGGAAAAATTTGAAGCGTACAAGGCGAGCCATCCGATCCTCGCCGATCATCTATATCGCATGCAGCATCGCCAGCTTCCCGATAGCTGGGAAAGCGCGCTGCCGGTGTATCCCGCGGATGCGAAAGGGCTTGCCGGGCGCGATTCTTCCGCTAAAGTGCTGAATGCCGTGGCGCAGAAAGTACCGTGGCTGCTCGGCGGCTCGGCGGATCTGTCGCCATCGACCAAAACTCGCCTCACGTTCGATGGCTCCGGCGATTTCGAAGCCGGGCACTATGACGCCCGTAATTTTCACTTCGGGATCCGCGAGCACGCGATGGCCTCGATTTTGAACGGCCTTTCGCTTACGAAAATTCGTCCCTTCGGGTCGGGATTTCTGATCTTCAGCGACTATGCGCGCGGGCCGATTCGCCTTTCCGCGCTTATGGAGCTGCCGGTGATCCACATCTTCACCCACGATTCCATCGGCGTGGGCGAGGACGGGCCCACGCATCAGCCGGTGGAGCAGTTGGTGTCCCTGCGCGCGATCCCGGGAATGATCGTGATCCGGCCCGCCGACGCGAATGAAGTGAGCGAAGCGTGGCGCTTGATCATGAAGCTGCGGCATCAGCCGGTGGCGCTGATCCTGTCGCGCCAAAATTGCCCGACGCTCGATCGAACGAAATACGCAGCCGCGTCGGGACTGGCACAAGGCGCATATATCCTGGCCGATGCGCCCGGCGGCGCTCCGGAAGTGATTCTGATCGGCACCGGCAGCGAAGTCAGCCTATGCGTGGACGCGTACCAAAACCTGCTGGGGCAGGGAATCCGGGCGCGCGTGGTCAGCATGCCTTCGTGGGAACTGTTCGATCACCAGCCGCAGGCGTATCGCGACAGCGTGCTTCCGCCCGCAATCACGGCGCGCGTTTCGGTTGAGCAGGCGTCGACCATGGGTTGGAGCCGGTATGCGCACGCCAACATCGGTATGACGACCTTCGGAGCCTCGGCGCCGCTGAAGGAATTGCAGCGAAAATTCGGGTTCACGCCGGATGCGGTGGTGACGGCAGCGAAGAGCGAAATCGAGAGGAGCAAATCATGAATCCCCTGCAGAAGCTGGCCGACTACGGGCAATCGATATGGTTCGACTATATCCGCCGCAGTCTGATCACCAGCGGCGAACTGGCGCGCCTGATTGCCGACGACGGCCTTGCCGGCATGACGTCCAATCCGTCGATTTTCGAGAAAGCCATCACCGGCAGCACCGATTACGCGGATTCGCTGGCCGAGCTTCAAAAGCAATCGGGGCTCGACGCCATGACGATGTATGAGCGGCTGGCGATTCCCGACATCCAGGCCGCGGCCGACGCCTTCCGCCCCGCGTACGAAAAAACCGGGTTTCGCGACGGCTACGTGAGCCTGGAAGTTTCTCCGTTCCTGGCTGCCGATACCGGCGCGACCATCGACCAGGCACGGCGGTTGTGGAAGACGGTGGGGCGCGAAAACGTGATGATCAAGGTCCCCGGCACGCCCGAAGGCCTTCCCGCCATCGAGCAGTTGCTGAGCGAGGGAATCAACATCAACATCACGGTGCTGTTTTCCCAGGATGTTTACGAAAAGGTCGCGCACGCGTATCTTTCGGGCCTGGAAAAACGGTCCGGCGATTTGAAAAAAATGGCCAGCGTAGCCAGTTTCTTCGTCAGCCGCATCGACACTCTGGTCGATTCGATGGTCAAAGCCAAACTGAAGACGGTCACCTCGGCATCCGAGCGCGCGCTACTCGAAAGTTTGTTGGGCAAAGTCGCGATCGCCAACGCCAAGCTGGCCTACCAGCGCTACAAGAATCTGTTCCGGGGGCCTCGATGGGACGCGCTTGCGGCGCGGGGTGCACACGTGCAACGGCTGCTGTGGGCCAGCACCAGCACCAAAGATCCTACTTATCGCGACGTGATGTACATCGAGGAGTTGATCGGTCCCGACACTGTGAACACGATTCCCCCGTCGACGTTCGACGCATTCCGCGATCACGGCAAGCCGCGCGCGAGCCTGGAAGACGACGTGGTCGGCGCCGACGACACCATGGAAACGCTGGCGAAGGCGGGCATTTCCATGGCGGACGTCACGGCGGAGCTGCTCAAGCAAGCGGTGAAGCTTTTTGCGGAGGCGTTCGACAAGCTGCTGAACGCGGTGGATACGAAATGCAAAGTCGCCGTCGGATCCGCGGTGGATGCGCAGACGTATTCGCTTTCCGCGGACCTCTCTAAGCGCGTCGACGAAGCGATGGAGGACTGGCAGATTAAAGGGAAAGTCCGCCGTTTATGGGAGCGCGACGCATCGTTATGGACCCGGTCCGATGAAGGTCAGTGGCTGGGCTGGCTCGGCATCACAGAAGACCAACTGGCGCAGAAAGCGCATCTGGAAAATCTCGCCGCCGAGATCAAACAGGCGGGATTCAAGCACGCGTTGCTGCTCGGCATGGGCGGGTCCAGCTTGTGTCCGGAAGTGCTGCGAAAATCTTTCGGAAAGATTGACGGCTACCCGGAGCTGCATGTCCTGGATTCCACCGATCCCGCGCAAGTGAAGGCTTTCGAAAATCAGATCGACTTGGCCAACACAATTTTTATCGTGTCCAGCAAATCCGGTTCCACGCTGGAGCCGAACATTTTCAAACAATATTTCTTCGAGCGTGTGAAGCAGACTGTCGGCGCGGAAAAGGCCGCGAGCCGTTTCATCGCCATCACCGATCCCGGTTCGAAGATGGAAAGCATCGCGTCGGGTGACGGATTCCGCCATATTTTTCACGGTGTGCCGAGCATCGGCGGCCGCTACTCCGCGCTCTCGGATTTCGGCATGGTTCCCGCGGCGATCATGGGGATCGATGCTCCCGCGTTTCTCGATCGCGCGGATGTGATGGCCATCTCCTGCTCGCATTGTGTTCCAATTCAAAAAAATCCCGGCGTGATGCTGGGGTTGATTCTGGGCACGCTCGGAAAGAGCGGGCGCGATAAAGTGACCTTCGTCACTTCGCCCGGAATCTCCGATCTCGGCGCATGGCTCGAACAGTTAATCGCGGAATCGACGGGCAAAGACGGGAAGGGACTGATTCCCGTGGATCGCGAGCCGGTGGCCGCGCCCGAAGCTTATGGAAGCGATCGCGTGTTTGCTTATCTGCGTTTGCAATCGGCACCGGACCAATCGCAGGACCGCGCCGTGGACGCTTTGGCGAAAGCCGGGCATCCGGTGATCCGCATCGAAGTTTCGGAAACGCTGAATCTGGGCCAGGAATTTTTCCGCTGGGAGATCGCGACTGCGGTTGTGGGTTCCATCCTGGGTATCAATGCATTCAATCAGCCGGACGTCGAGGCGAGCAAGATCGCGACCAAGAAGCTGACCTCGCAATATGAATCCACCGGGTCGCTCCCGCCCGAAAAACCGTTCTTCAGCGCCGGGGGGATCAGTCTGTTCTCGAACGATACGAACGTGGCTGCGCTTGGATCGAATACAACGCTCGCCGGTTATCTGCGCGCGCATTTGAACCGCCTGGGCGCGGGCGATTATTTCGCATTGCTCGCGTATGTCCAGATGAACGCGGCGCACGACGTGGTCCTGCAGCAGATTCGAACCGCGGTGCGCAATCGCAAACACGTCGCGACGTGCCTCGGATTCGGGCCGCGGTTCCTGCACTCCACCGGGCAGGCATATAAAGGCGGACCGAACACCGGCGTGTTCCTGCAGGTGACTTGCGATGACGCCGCGGACGTGCCGGTTCCGGGCCAGAAGTACACTTTCGGCGTCGTGAAAGCGGCGCAGGCTCGAGGAGATTTCGAAGTGCTGGCGGAACGCAAGCGCCGCGCGCTGCGGGTCCATTTAAACGATCCGGCGGCGGGCCTGGAAGCATTGCACGCGGCCGTGATGGAAGCACTGGGATAATAGGAGACCAATGGCAACTGAGATTCAACATGCCGCCGCCCATCGCGGCGACCCCTGCGCGATGGTAATCTTCGGCGCCGCAGGCGACCTGACCAAGCGCAAGCTGATTCCCGCGCTCTACAACCTGGCGAAAGAACATCTTTTGGCCAAGGAATTTGCGCTGATCGGATTCGGCCGCGGCGACAGCAGCACCGAAGAGTTCCGCAACAAGCTGAGCGGCGAGATCAGGCAGTTCGCCACCACCGACGTGGATCCCGACCTGTGGCACTGGTTTTCCGAGCGCATTTATTACGTCCAGGGCGATTTCAACGATCCCCAGGCGTTCGCGCGGCTCAAGCAGCAAGTGGATGCCGTCGAGCGCGATCACGGCACCAAAAACTGTTTGTACTATCTGGCTACCGCTCCGCAATATTTTTCCACCATCGTCCAGCAATTGGGTGCGGCGAAGATGACCGGCGAAGAGGGCGGGTGGCGGCGCGTCATCATTGAAAAACCGTTCGGACGCGACTATGATTCGGCCAATCGTCTGAATCGCGAGATCCGGGAAGTCCTCGACGAGAAGCAGATCTACCGCATCGATCACTACTTGGGAAAAGAGACCGTCCAGAACATCATGGTGTTCCGGTTCTCGAACGGAATCTTCGAACCGATCTGGAACCGCCGCTACATCGACCACATTCAGATCACCGTTGCGGAAACCGTGGGCGTGGAGGGGCGCGGCGGTTACTACGAAAGCTCCGGAACGCTGCGCGATATGGTTCCAAATCACATTTTTCAGCTCATTTCCCTGACCGCCATGGAACCGCCCATTTCGTTCGATGCCGATGTCGTGCGCGACGAGCAGGCCAAAATTTTAAAAGCGATTCCGCCCATGGCGCCCGAAGAAGTTTTGACCCGAACGGTGCGCGGTCAATACGGCGACGGCTACTGCGGGGCGGAACATCTGCCCGCGTACCGCGCTGAGCCCAACGTGTCGCCAACCTCGCGCGTCGAAACGTACGTTGCGCTGAAGCTGTTTATCGACAACTGGCGCTGGGCCGACGTGCCGTTTTACATCCGCACCGGCAAGCGCATGCCGAAGCGCACGACCGAGATCACGATCCAGTTCAAGCGCGCCCCGTTTCTGCTGTTCCGCAAAACGACCGTCGAGGAATTGACCCCGAATCGCCTGGTGATGGCTCTACAGCCGGACGAAGGCATCGCGCTGAGCTTCGGGGCCAAGATTCCCGGCCCGATCGTGCGCATCGGTCCCGTGAAAATGGATTTTCAATACAAGGATTATTTCGGCACGACGCCCAGCACGGGGTACGAACGGCTGCTGTACGACTGCATGCTCGGCGATGCGACGCTGTTCCAGCGATCCGACATGGTGGAAACGGCGTGGAGCGTTGTGGCGCCCATTCAGGACGTGTGGGAAGCACTGCCGCCGAGGAGATTCCCAAACTATGCCGCCGGCACCTGGGGTCCGGAAGAGGCCGACGAGCTGCTGACTCGGGATAATCGGCACTGGACCGTAAACGAATAGGGTCTAGGCTTCGTACTTTTCGAACTCGAGCTGATCGCCCGCCACCGTGCCGGTCGCTTCGGCGGTCCCGGCCGGCAGTTCCAGAACGGAATGCGCTCGCAGACTCAGCGAGATCCGCCCGCGGACCATATTGGGCCGTATCTTCAAAACTTTCTTATGGCGATTCAGGAACAGCACGTCGATCGGAAACTTCATCCCGAACGTGTGGACCCCTTCCGAAGGCGCGATCCACAGCCCTTGGCCGGGGTCGAGCTTCGTGTGCTTCAACAGACCTGTGCGCCGTTTTGCGCTGGTGTCGGCGATATCGGCGCTGTCCGCCAGGACGCGTCCTTTGGAGTTGGTAATTCGCAGCTTCAACAATCTACAATTGAAGCATGGAGCAAGCAAGCGTGGAAAAGGCAACCTTCGGGGCCGGCTGCTTCTGGGGTGTGGAAGCTGCGTTCCGGCGCCTGGCGGGCGTAAAGTCGACGCAGGTCGGATACATGGGCGGCTCGCTCGAAAAACCGTCCTATCAGGATGTATGCACGGACCAGACCGGCCACGCCGAAGTAGTCGAAGTGACTTTCGATCCCGAGGTCCTCAGCTATCAGGACGTCCTGCGCGTGTTCTGGGAGAATCACGACCCCACGCAGAAGAATCGCCAGGGTCCGGACGTGGGCACTCAATACCGGTCGGTGATTTTCTATCACTCGCCCGAGCAGGAAGAGGAAGCTCGGGCTTCTTTGGAGGCGATCCAGCCGTTTTTCAAGAAGCCCATCGCGACCGAAATCCTACCGGCGACCGATTTCTGGCGCGCCGAGGAATACCATCAGCAATATCTCGAAAAGCGCGGCCTGTCGCACTGCGGGTTCTAGGACCGCAGTAAGCTGGCGTGCTTGAGCGCGCCGGGATGCGCGGCGAGGAACTTCCATAACCAGCCACCAGTGAGATTCGTCTTCAGCGCTTCCGCGAACTGATCCGGCGAGAGCATCTTCACGATCTCCAGGCGCTGGTCCCACTTCCGGTCATCCCAGCCCGCAATGCGCTTGTTGATCCGATGCGCCAGCCGTAGATCCGCGCCATAGCGTTTGCGCCATCGCCTCTCAAACTCGGCGAGCGCCCGGCGCGACGTGTCGCCACGCTCCAGCGCATCCGCGGCCACTTCGCCCGCCATGCGGCCCGCATAAATCGCCCACCGGATCCCTTCCCCGAGCAGGCTCGAAGCGTGCCCCGCCGCGTCGCCCGCGCCGAGGATTCCATCGCCCGCGTAAGCGGTAGCGAAGCGTTCGGACGGGATCAGGCCGGTGTGATGCTCCACCGGCTGTGCGTCCTTCAACGCCGGCAGCGATGCCACGAAGCGATCGAGGTATTCTTCCGGTTTCGCGGAAGAATCCGGATGAATCACGCCAATGCCGGCGCGAACGCGATGACGGCCCCAGGGAAACACCCACGCGTATCCGGAAGGCGCGATCTCGCTTCCCACCGACACGATCGCCTCGCGCTGGTCCCATCGCGGCGCGACCAGATCGTATTCGGAGCCAACGCCAAAGCGCCGGAATCCGGGATTCAAACCGGCTTGTTTCAACAGAGTCGACCGGTAGCCGGTCGCGTCAATCAGCACACGGCAGGAAAACTCAGCGTCCCGAGTGCGAACTCCTGTAACGGCGCCGCCATCCAGGATCGGTGCCGTAGCAGCGGTTGCCAGCCGGATGCGCGCGCCCGCTTCGATGGCTCGCTCGGCGAGAAACTGGAACACGGCGCGCACATCGATCACGCACAGCGCTGGCTTTGAATACTCGAACGCCGCGGAATTATTGGGGGAAATAAAACGGACGCGCGAAATCGGATGGTACAGACGGCTCGGGATGCCCAAGGCGTCTAATTCGTCGATAAAGCTGCCGCCGCTGGTGCGGATAGGCGATCCGATCTCGTGGTTCTGCTCCAGTACCATCACGGAACGCCCACGCCGTGCCAAAGTTTCCGCCGCAGCCAAGCCGGCGGGACCTGCCCCGGCGACAACGGCATCCATCGCATTCAGTGGCATCATCTTATGTAAGGGGGCGTATGTCGCTTTATGGTACCAGAGGATTTGTGTTATCCTGCTGTTTTCTTAATAGCTTGGGTGGGAATTTGGAATTTGTCCGGAAGGTCTCCCTGGAAGTATCGCCGTGTCGCCGTTTCCTCAAATTCATCTGCTCCTTCAGCGATTTTCAGCCAAATGGAACCTTCCGGCTAAGGCGACCTTAGCAGGGAATTAAGGGAACTATCCGGCGAAATTGTAAGAGCAGCCTCGATTGCTGAAAGTACTAGAACCGCGTATCATCGGGACGGAATGACGAAACTGGAGCCTATGGAAACTATGGACGCCCCTCTCAATGGCAGCCCGGAGGCATCGGAAAAGAAGAAGGCGACGGTGCGAATCCTGATCGCCGACGACCATCCGATTGTCCGCGACGGCCTCAAGAAACTGCTCCTGCTGGAAGACGATTTCGAAGTGGTCGGCGAGGCCGGCGACGGCCGCGAAGTGCTGGATAAGGTTCAAGAGCTGGACCCGGATGTGCTTCTGCTTGACCTGCGTATGCCGAATCTCGACGGGCTTTCGACGCTTCAGGCGCTGCAGCAATCCAATCGGCGCACGCGGGTGATCGTGCTGACCGCTTCGGAAGACAAGAACGAGTTCGTGCAGGCCATGAAGCTGGGATGCAGTGGCATCGTTCTGAAGCAGACCGCGCCCGATTTGATCGTAAAGAGCATCCGCAAAGTGCACGCCGGCGAAATCTGGCTGGATTCGCACACCACCGCCGCTGTCATGCGGCAGTTCCAGACCGGAACCGAGAGCAGCAACGCCGCGCAGAGCGGCAAAGGACGCGAACGCAGCCCGCTGAGCGCGCGGGAGCGCGAAATCGTGGCGCTGGTCGCGCAGGGGTACAAGAACAAGGAGATGGCCGAGAAGATGTTCATCAGTGAACAGACGGTGAAGAACCACCTGCACAACATTTTCGACAAGCTCGGCGTTTCCGACCGCTTGGAGCTGGCTCTGTATGCGATCCACAAAGGATTGCACCTGACCGGCGAACCCGCGCCTCGCTAAGCCGAGAAAGATAGACCCGGTCGCGGCCTTTCAAATGTCAGCGGTGACCACGAGCCGCGACCCGAGGAAGCGGTCGGCATGGCGGGTTTTCACTCAAACCAACGAAGCAGGCGATTTAGACCGTCTTATCCTTCGCGTAACACAGCGGATTCAGCGCGCATGCGCCGCAGCGCGGATTCCGAGCCGTACATAAAGCGCGTCCATGCAGAATGATCTGATGCGAGAAGAGAATCCATTTCTCTTTCGGAATCGTTTTCATTAAGTCCTTCTCGATTTTCACCGGATCCGTCTCTTTGGTCAGATCCAGGCGCCGCGAAATTCGCTGGACGTGCGTGTCGACCACGACTCCCGACGCAATTCCGAAAGCGGTCCCCAGCACCACATTCGCCGTCTTGCGCGCCGCTCCTGGGACCTTCAACAGATCCTCGATGGTGCGTGGAACCTCGCCTCCGAAATCGCTCAAAATTCGCTTCGCGGCTCCAATCACCGACTTCGCCTTGTTGTTATAGAACCCTGTGGAGCGGATATCCTGCGCCAACTCCTGCTGACTGGCATTGGCGAAATCCCGGATGGTCGGGTATTTTCGAAACAGGCCCGGGGTCACCTCGTTCACGCGTTTATCGGTGCACTGCGCGGAAAGAATAGTCGCGACCAGGAGTTCCCACGCGTTCGAATGATGCAGCGCGCAGGTCGCGCCGGGATACATTTTGTCGAGGGTGGCAAGAATTTTCTTCACGCGAGCTTGCCGCTCGGCGGCAGTTTTGGGGCGGGTGGCCATAGGCAGCATCATAAACGAGATTTGGGCTCTCTCTGTTAAGCGGCGGTCAGAGGATCATTGGGGAGAGGTCGCGGCCGGCCATGCCGAAGCAAATTCCACTCCTTGATTCGCCCACTGAACACGATCGCACGGCGGCCGGCGCGAAGCAGTGAACATTACTTCCGAGAGCTCTGCTGCGGAGCGGGCAGGTAGCTTAACTCCGGCAGGAACCGATACACATCCCGCTTCCTGCTGATCGCCATCGCGTTCGCCTTCGCTAAATACTTCTGATATGATTCCGGGGTCGACTCTCCATCGAACTCCGCCCACTTAGAAAGGCCGCCCACAATCATCTCCTGTCCCGCGTAGTCGCCGAACGCGACATTGCCGATGTACAAGAACTTCCTCCCCATCTGTTTCTCAGAAGGAAGCAGCTCGTTTTTTGCGAGTGTCCGATACTCGGCCCCTTTTCCAAGCTGGAGCCGCAGCCACGTAACCTCGACCATCGGCGGCAGCGGTTGGCCTGCCGTCGTATTCAAGTCCGGAGGAATCGTCACGATCACCGTGCGCGCCGTTTCCACATAACTCGTAATCCGCGGGCCGATGCCTTGCAGACTCGCGCGATCCTGCTCTGAAATGCCGGAGTCGTAGGGATGCGGACTTGAATCCATTTCCGCCCATTTCATGAAATTGTCGACCCGGGCATATTCGTGGTCGCCGGTCAGGGAAACCCACGCGCTTATTGGGTGACGCGACGAGGCTTTCTTCAGAACGCCCATGTATTCCTTAACGGCGGCCTCGTAATCGGGAACGCGGTCGGATTTGACTTTGCTCAGCAGAATCCGCTGAATGGTTGGCGGCTGTTGTTGTGCGATGACCGGCGCGCTCACCGCGGCGACGGCAAAGAGGGACACGGTAAATCTTAGACTCAAAATCATACGGTTCCTCCTGATCGGCGCGATATTATCACAAACGACACCTGCGGCGTGCCCGCTAAACTTGAACTATGCAAGCGGGAACGCCGAGCCGGACCGCGCTCGCCGCGGCAGCGCACCGGGCTGCTCATCAGATCCTGGAACAGGGCCGCATCTTTAACGATCCACTGGCGTTACGCATCCTGGGCGAAGACGCCGAGACCGTGGTTCGCGACGCCGAAGCGCATCCGTCGCGGCGCAGAAGGCGAATTTTCATCGCGGTTCGGACCCGTTTCGCCGAGGATTCCTTGGCTGCGGCGGTAGAGTGCGGCGTGAGTCAACTCGTCGTGCTCGGCGCGGGGCTCGATACGTTTGCGTATCGAGCCACGCCAAAGAACCTGCGCATTTTCGAGGTCGATCATCCCGATACGCAAGCGTGGAAGCGGCATAGGCTCGCCACGGCCAGGATCTCCGCGCCCAGCTCGCTGACCTTCGCGCCCGTGGATTTCGAACGCCAGACTCTGGCGGCGGGATTAGAAGCCGCCGGCTTCGATCCGGCCCGGCCGACCTTCTTTACATGGCTTGGCGTGGCGCCGTATCTTACGGAAGCAGCCATCTGGTCCACACTGAGCTTCATCGCGAATCTGCCCGGCGGCGCGCACGTAGTCTTCGACTACAGCGATCCGCCCGAGTCGCTGTCGCCCGAAATGCGCGCCTTTCACGACCGGCGTGCGGCGCACGTGGCCGAAGCGGGCGAGGCGTGGCTGAATTATTTCGAGTCGAACCAGCTTCGGGCCAAATTGATCGATCTCGGGTTCCGCGAGGTAGAAGATCTGGGACCTCCTCAGATCGCGGCTCGCTATTTCCCTCAGCGCCCCAGTTCCATGCCTGAAAAAGGCGGCCATATCGTGCGGGCGAGCGCTCGCATAGCCATATAATCAAATCTTGCCGCTGCTTACGCTCACCATCGCCGTGGAAGCGATCGCCGGAGCGCTGCTGATCGGGCTGCTGATCGGGGCCCAGCGCGAGGCCGCAGGAGGCGAGCACCACCCCGGCCTCCGCGATTTTCTGGTGGTGTCGCTGGTTGGGGGCGTGTGCGGAATCCTGCAAAATCCCTGGCTAGACGCCGCGGCTTTGCTTTCCGTCGCCGCCGTTTTCGCGGTGTTTCACTACGAAGAGCGCAAGGAACGCACCGGGATCACCACGGAACTAGCGGCGATCGGGACGTTTGTGCTGGCGCTGCTCGCGGCGTCGTATCAATATAGCTTCGCAAAACCGCTGGCTGCGGGAGTTGCGATCGTGGTCGCGATTTTCCTGGAAGCCCGGCAGCGCCTGCACACCCTGCTTCGCGAAACCATCACCGAGCAGGAATTTAACGGCACGCTCGCATTCGTGGCCGTGGTGCTGGTGATCTATCCTCTGCTTCCGGCCGGTTTCTTCGGGCCGTATTCGTTCTTTTCGCCGCAGCAGGTATGGAAATTCGTGATTCTCATCTCGTCCATTTCGTACCTGGGCTATTTCTTCGAAAAATTTCTGGGCGAGGAAAAGGGACTGATTTACACCAGTATCCTGGGCGGCCTGGCGTCGACCACCGCGGCGACGCTGCGCTTCGCCAAGATGAGCAAGCAGCGGCCGGAGGAAGCGATCGGACTGTGGCGCGCTTTCGTGGTCGCGAATACAGTACAGTTTCCGAGGACGTTCCTGATTCTAGCCGTGACGAACCAGGAGCTGGCCTTGGCATCGGCATGGCCGCTGGCGGCGATGATGGCGACCGGGATGATCCTGGCGGCAATTCTGCGCCACTGGCCGCACAAGGCGGTGACTCAGATCGCGATGCAATCCGGGAACCCGTTTACGATCGGGCCGGCGCTGCGCTTCGGCCTGCTGTTCACGGCGGCGGTATTCATTACCAAGGCGGCGATGGCGCGGTTCGGGCCGAGCGCGTTGTATGGAACCAGCCTGGTGGGCGGCCTGGTGGACGTGTCGACCGTGATCGCGCCCGCGGCGGATATGCTGCGATCGCACACGCTTTCGATCGGTGTGGCGGAGGCGGCGGTGCTGCTGGCGCTGGTCTCGAATGCGGTATTGAAGATCCTGGTCGCGCTGCCGGGTACGGGTTTGTATATCCTGCGCGTCACCGGCACTTTTGTTCTGTGGACGCTGGTCGGGGGCGCGGTGTGGTGGTTTACGGCGAAAGTTTGACGACTCCGCGCGCCTACGCTAGGATAGGTGTGCGGGGTGGAGCAGTCTGGTAGCTCGTTGGGCTCATAACCCAAAGGTCGGTGGTTCAAATCCACCCCCCGCAAC
>Ga0209415_10008879_pt1 | contig 17351 bp, 13 predicted proteins | sample PeaSoiSIISIP2007_FD_187696 | JGI IMG/M metagenome (GOLD analysis project Ga0209415, IMG submission 187696) | Peat soil microbial communities from Weissenstadt, Germany - SII-SIP-2007 (SPAdes) (version 2) | ecosystem: Environmental > Terrestrial > Soil > Wetlands > Peat | place: Germany... | reverse complement strand
CCATGGGGAAACTGCAGAGCCACAGCACGTCGAATCCCACCTCGATCGCGCAAAAAGCGGCCATCGAGGCGGTCAGCGGGCCTCAGGATTCGGTGGATATCATGCTGGCGGAATACCGGCGGCGGCGCGATTTCGTGGTGGAACGGCTGCGGGCGATTCCGGGCGTGCGCATCGCCGTGCCCCGAGGCGCGTTCTACGCCTACCCGAACGTCTCGGTGGCGTTCCGCAACGGCATCGCGTCATCGCTTCAGTTCTCCGAGCGTTTGCTCGCGGAAGCGCATGTAGCGGTGGTGCCGGGTGAGGCCTTTGGCACAAACGAGCACATCCGAATCTCCTACGCCGCCTCGATGGAAGAGCTGCGCCGCGGGCTGGAGCGTATCGATACCTTCGTGCGACAATATTCCGCATTGTGACGCGCGCCTTTGTTCTGCTTTTTGGGCTGCCGTTGTGCGCGGCCGTCGTTTCCGATGTGAGGTATAAGATCTCCGCCGGAGATCTGGCCAGCGCCGACGCGATCGCGGACGAATTCTGCCGAACCAGCGGGCCAACCTCGGAATGCGCCGATGCCATCGCGTGGCTGGCGCGCGGCGCGTTCTCCATGAAGGATCACCCGGCGGCGGCTCGCTATCTGGCAAAGACGAAAAGTCTGACCGAACCTTTGCTGAAGCAGCCCCATGCCGGCGACGACGCCTTCCTGACGGCAGCCATCGGAGCCCAGATCGAAGTGCAGGCGCGAATGCTCGCCGCGCAGGGCAAGCGCGATCAGGCGATTGCGTTTCTCCGATCGGAGTTGCCGAAGTGGCCAGCATACGCGTTGCACGCCCGAATTCAGAAGAATCTCAATCTGCTCACGCTTGTTGGCCAGCCGGCGCCGCATCTGAATGCGGACGATCGGGGCCATGTCGTGCTTCTGTTCCTGTGGGGGCACTGGTGCAGCGATTGCAGCGGCCAGGCGCCGATTCTGGCGCGCATCCACAAACGCTATCCGGGGGTTACGATTCGGGCCATCACGCGACGCATCGGCTATGCGAAGGATATTGAGACCCCGACTCCCGCCCAGGAGGACGCCGACCGCGAGCGCGTCTGGAAGGAGACATACACCGGGCTTGACGACGTCCCGCACCCGGTGGATGAAGCGGCCATGCTCGACTACGGCGTCAGCTCAACCCCCACCTTCGTGCTGATCGATGGCAAGGGCATTGTCCGCCTGTACAAGCCGTATCGGCTCAGCGAAGATGCGCTGGCGCGCGAGATTGAACGCGTGCAGGCGATTCCCTAGTGTCCTGTCACCGAAGTCCATCGATAAAGTCGAGACATGTGGAACGCTGTCGACGCGGCGTCGCGAAGAGTCGCGACGCGGCAAACACGAGTGTTTGCGCCACAAACGTAGCGCACGCACATTGCGTGCCGTGTCGGCACTCGTGCCGACACAGGAGCGACATATGGCACGAACCTCGGTGACATGACACTAGCCGCCCCTAGCCGATTCCCAGCTCGTCGGCTCTCTCCAGTGGCGTGCCGCAGCGGCGGCAAATGAGTGAAGCGCAGTCGCCGCACACCAGCGGGTCGGTAACGGGGGTGTCACATCGGGGACAGTAATATTCGATAACTTCCGGCTCGCTCATGCGCTGGGCTCGTTACACTAAAAGTACCACCGGTTCGTGATGGGCCTCCGCACGCCGATCTCCACACTGCTCGCTTTCCTGCTGCTGGCTTCGTGCAATTCGGACACGCATCCTCGCCGGCCCGCGCTGGGCGAGGCCTTCACAGGGCCAATCACGGTTCACATTCGCACGGAGCTCAACCCCAGGTCGACGGTGGTCGCGACGCTCGCGCATGGCGACCGTGTGGAGGTGCTGGAGCAAAGGCGCATCTTCGTGCGCGTGCGCACCGCCGATGGCCACGAGGGATGGACGGAAGCCCGCCAGCTCATGACAAAGGAACAGATGTCCGAGTTGCGTGGGCTTGCCGAAGAGGCGCGTGCGCTTCCCTCCCAGGGCGCTGCCACCGCCTACGAGCCTGTCAACATGCACACCGCGCCCGACCGCAACAGTCCCTCCTTCTTCCAGTTCCGCGAGGGTACCAAGGTCGATGTTCTGGTGCACAAGGTGGCGCCCCGGCTTCAGCGCTCCAGCGTGCCGGCGACGCGGCTCATTCCGGCCAAGCCAAAGCCCGCAAAAAAAGGCGGCAGCGACGACAGCGACGGACGGCGGCGATTGCGTCCTCCTCCCGCGCCCGCGCCGGGGCTTCCCTCGAACTGGCGGGATCTTTCCAAGACAGATGAGACGGATCTCGCTCCGCCGGCGCCCGCAGCGGCCCCTCCAGCGCTGGAAGACTGGAGTCTGGTGCGCACTCCGGACGGCGCCACCGGATGGGTGCTCACGCGCATGCTGGTCATGTCCATCCCGGATGAGGTGGCCCAATATTCAGAAGGAAATCGCATCGCCGCGTACTTCCCTATGAACGAGGTGCAGGACGGCGACAAGGTCAAGTACGACTGGCTGTGGGCCACGCAGTCCCAAACCAACGTGCCTTACGACTTCGACAGCTTCCGCTATTTCGTCTACAACCCCAGACACCACCGTTACGAAACCGGGTACATCCAGCACAACGTGGTCGGGCATTATCCGATCACCGTGAAACCCGGGACGCCGCCCAGGTTCAGCATGATTCTCGAAGACGCCGGGGGAAAGCTCTATCGCGACACCTTCGTTCTGCAGGGGTATCACATGAAGCTGGAGAAGAAGGAACCATGGACAACGCCCCCTTCCGGTGCGATTACGGCGTCGCCACAAGCTGAGACGCAGACAGCCGAGACGCCCCCCGTCAAGCCCGGTCTGCTGGACCGCATTCGGCATTGGTTCCGGAAATAGCGGACGGTCGCGCCGCCTTCACTTCACCCAGATGGCCGATGCTTTTGAGGTCACGCCGCCAACACTCACCGTCAGTGGCTGGCTTCCTGGCGACAGACCTGCCGGTACGTGAAAGCTGACTACGTAGAGTCCGGGGCTTCCCGGCGCGAGGCCCGCGGAGTCGGCGGCTACCACGGTAGCCGGACTGCCGATATTCACGGTCACCGCGTTCAGCGTTTGGCACTGCGGGTTGCCGCCCACGGGCGCGGGATCGCCGCTGGCCGGCTGATTGGTCACTGGCCCCAGACCGTTCACGAAAAGCTGCACCTGCTGGCCGCGGACCGCGGGATTGCCTTGCGTGATCGGTTGATTGTTGCCATCCAGAGCCGCCGCCTGCGCCGGTGTTCCGAAGATGCCGGGCGCGAAGGACTGAATGGGAACCGTAATCACGTTGCCGGGTGTGTAGTCGATGGTCACCTTGATCAAGGCGGAAGCCTGACCCTGCAACTCCCATGGCACCTGCACGTTTACCTGCGTCGGCGAGACGTAGGTAAGGTGGCCGGGAACGCTGATGCCCGCCGAAGGCACGTCGAAACTGACATTGACGTAGTCGATGGCCTCGGGCAGGCGCAGCGTGCCGGAGATGTCCGTGCTGCCGGGCGCGTAGCCCGCCGTCACCAGCGCCGGATCGCTCAACCCGCTGCCGAAGATGGCGGCGTAGGAGCCGGCGGCCACGGTGTTGTCGAAACTGGCCGCGTTCAACACCGGGGAATCGTGGCGAATCGCCGGCGCGGTGCGCGCGTTCCCGGTAAACGTTGCCACCACCTGCCCGGCCACGCTTGCCGTAAAAGTGTAGGTCCCCACCTGCGAGCCCAGGGTCAGATGATTGATGCCGCCGATCCCATACTGATTCGTTGCACTGTCGCAGCACCCGGCCGACAGGGGAAACGCGCTGCCATCGGGATTGGTGGCGCTCCAGGTCACGGACGCGTTGGGGATGGGCAAATAGAAATCGTCCACCAGCTCGAACAGAGGGTTTCCGAATGCCGCGGGAATTGGCTGATTCACCGTCCCATCGAAGGGCAACCCATTGGGACCGGCGCCGCCCTCCACCAACGCGGTGTTCACCAACCCATCGCCGACCACATAGACATACGGCACCACTTCGGAAACTCCGTTCCCTGAGATGGTGATCAGGCCGGAGTAATAACCGGGACCCGGAACCGATCCGGACGCGGTCACCTTGACCGTGGCAGACGCGCCGGCGGCGAGGGGGACGCTGGACGAACTGAGTTGCAGAGTCGCCGAGCTGGGAGGGTCGAGAGTGGTGTTCGGCGCTACTGCAAGCGACAGCGTCACTGGCGCTGCCCCGTTGTTGGTCAGCGTGAACTGTTGCTGAGCGGGGAGGCTGGCGCTCAGAACCTCGAATGACAGCGTGGCCGGCGTAACCGTGACCGCGCTGCTGACGGCGGCGCCGGCATCGAGCAGGCCCGCCCCGATCTGAAACTGGTCCACCGGATTTCCACCCTGATCGTCGGCGGTCACCGTCTGGGCGGCATTGCCGATCAGGGCGGAACGCACCAGGGGAAGCCGGGCTGCGCCCTTGAGGCTCGGGTGCGCCTGCAGCACAAGAGCGGCAGCGCCGGCGGTAATCGGTGAAGAAAAGCTGGTACCGTCGGCAGCCGCAAAACCCGTGGAGCTGAACATCTCGCCGAGAGGATCATAAGTTTCGGAGGCCGTGTAGATGCCGCCGTAGTAGTCAGGCGTGGCGTTTGCGGTGCCAGGGCTCTCTGGACTCTCTCCCGGGGCAACCAACTCTGGTTTCGCGAGCAACGGTCCCACCGTCGGCCCTTGCGAAGAAAACTCGGCAAACTGATTCGCGGCGGCGGAATCGTCGTGTTCCGCCCCGTCGGGATCGAGAGTCACTTCCTGATACGGGTTCGCATCGATCCATGCCTTGATCGCCGCTCCGTCGGACTGGCTGATCATCAGCACCGGAACAAATCCGCCCGAGACGATCGCCACGGTCGTGGGGCCCCCGTCGTCGTAGATCAGGACGCCGACTGCGCCGGCGTCTTCGGCATTCTGCACTTTTGAGGCGAACGTGCAGGCGCCGCGCTCAATGAGCGCTATGAAACCAGGCAGGGAGAACGAGGGCAACGGCGAACATGCGGTTCCGTCGTCGCCCACCGTCGTCACATCGCGTAGCTCGCCCGTTACCGCTCCGATGGAGGCGCTGTCGCTGGGAATCGCCGCGAGGTTTTTCACATTGGCTGGCGCGGAAGCCGCCAGGGCAGACACTGTCGGCGTGAAGAAATGCGAATTCGTGGTCGCGCCGACAGCGATCACCGAGGGCGCATCCGCGGGGCTCTCAATCGTCCCCGGCGCACCGTCATTCCCTGCCGATGCGACAATGACGATCCCAGTCTGGGCGGCGTTCTCAAAGGCCTGAGCCAGAGGGTCGCAGGCCATGCCCGCAGGGTTGCCGCAGGCTGCGCCCGTATCCAGCGGCCCGCTCAAAGCCGGTCCGCCACTGGAGAAATTGATCACGTCCATGCCGTCGGCTGCTGCGTCGTCCAGCGCCGCGATAACAATCGCGTCCGTGGTGGTGTCGTTCACTTCCGGCGACCCGTAAATGCGATAGTTGCCCAGCCATGCTTTCGGGGCGACTCCTCCGATCGTCACCGTGCCGTTCGTGCTGGCCGAACTGGACGGTGCGACCGTTCCGGAGACGCCGGCCGCACACGACGCCACCGCCGTTCCGTGTCCATCGTGGTCGCGTGGTGTGAGGTCGTCGGGGCGCGAATCGAGTTCGGGGTGATTCGGGTCGGTCGCGCCGCCCGCCGCAAGGAATCCAACAAAGCTGCGCGCCACGATCACTTTGTTGTTTGTGAAGGCCACCTGGCTACAGGTGTCGATCGCTGCAGGATCGCAGACAGGAGTGAAAGCTGGCGGCGGCGCCAGGGATGGGTCCTGAAACGCGGGGCTGTTCTGATCGATGCCGGTGTCCAGAACAGCGATTTTGATTCCGGCTCCGGCGTTTGAGGCACCGCCCAGCGCGGTCCATGCGACGGGCGCGTTCACGAGCGCAGTAGCGCGGTTCAGATTCCGATGGAGATAACGCACCGGCGCGACACTGACAACTCCGGGAAGGGCCGCAAGATCGGCCCAGCGGTCCGGCGTGGCAGCCACGAAGATCGCGTTCAGAACTCTCGACGCATCGCCGATGACCGCAAGATGTTTGGCTTTCAGCTGGCGGCGAAGATCAGCGTGCGTTTCGATCAGATGTTGCCGATACGCAGCGGCCTCCGGACTGGCCATCACCTCGCGCGAAGCGAATCGGGAGGCCACCGGTGGATCGGCCAGTATGAGGATGTACTGCCGCGGAGCCGTTTGCGAAAACACGAAACCGGCAAAAGTCCAGCCGGCAGCGAAGCAATACGCGATCCATTGGAATGACTTCGGTGGGCGCACAGAGACTGTGCCACCTTAGCATAGGCAGCACTCGGCCGGCGAATTCGGGGGAATATCAGCGGATCAGACGGAACTGGGGCCCACCCGGACCGTCAGAAGTCTCTACGAGTGCATCGACGGTTTCGGTTTCCGGCGGTGAGAGGGTCTCGGTGTGAAGCTCGGGCGGCAGCTCGGCGCGCGATTTGGCGGGTGTTTCGATCGGGCGATCAGCGGGCGGCTCCGGCACTTTCGCAATGGCTCGGCTGGCACTTTCGCGCACCCGCGGTACGGGATCGGCCTCCAGTGCTTTCAGGGCGGGCCACGCTTCCGGCCGGGCGGTGAGGCCCAGGGCCCACGCAGCGGCCACGCGAAAAGCGGGCGATGGATTCCGGGCCTGGTAGATAATGCGGCCCAGGGCGGAAGACTCGCCGCGCCGGAACAGCCCCACCAGCGCGTTTATCGCGACGCGATGGTGCGGATCGTGTGAGGCGTGTTCCAGCAGGCTGCGTGCGGCGGGCGTGTGCACCGTCCAGAGACTCTCCACCGCGTTCGCTCGTACGCGAGCGTCCGGAGACTTGAGCTGCCGCTCCACCAGTAACGGGTTGGTACCCGCCTGGCACATGATCATGACGGCCTTCTGACGAATGTATTCGTCCGGGTGCTGGGTCATCCGGCGCATCCATGGCACCATGAGACCCGCCGCCCCAAGCCCTTCGGCGATCTGCAGGATGCGAGTGATCCGGTCGTCAGGCAGGAAATCACTGGTGAAAGCATTCAGCTTGATGTAGAAGCGCTTATCGCGGCTCGTCATCAACCTCGCCACATTCACCGCATCGGGCGGCGAGAGTTTCGCCGGATCGGCCAGATAGTCCAGGTACCGCTCCCCCTGAGCCAGCAGAGAGGCGAGCGCCAGCGAAGTCCGGGTATGGGGAGAGCCAGCGAGACGTTCGATGGCGAGGCGAGTGAAGCCTTCCGGATCTGTTTCGCACCAGTCCCGCAGAGCGCGCCGCGCTGCGATGGGCGCAGTGGTGAGCCGCCCCAGAATTCGGTCGAGGGTTGCCCCCGTCAGCGACGGAGTCATCGCAAACTGTACCGGCATACGGCCGCCGACCCGACAGCCCGGACACACGGCTGTTGGGCAGAGCTTGTCCCACCCTGAGAATCGGTTGTTTACCTCAGAACTTTAGTACTGTTTTGGGCCTCTAACTCGAAGGCGATGTTATCGATAACTACTCTGAAGTGGTACATACAACCACAGGGACGGACTACCACGACCGGGTGATGGGCACGCTCCAGACCCTGCCCCCGTATTCGAGGACAATGGCCAAGCTGCGCGCTGCGCTGGCCAACGAATGGGTCGACTTTCGCACGCTGGTGCCTCTGGTGGAAGCCGATGTCGTCATTGCTAACACCATCCTGCGCATCGCCAACTCAGCGCTTTATGGGCGGGGCTCCATGGCTTCCATCTCCCGGGCCATGACCCTTCTCGGATTGAACCGGCTGCGCAATCTGATTCTGGGAGTTGGCCTCAACCAGGTCTGCCACAAAATCCAGACGCCGCCGGGCTGGCCTGTCAAACGCTTTCATTTCCATTCTCTGGCGACGGCCGTGATCTGCGATCTGCTGGCCGTGCGCGTACCCGTCTCCGGGATGGATGCGGCCTTCAGCGCGGGATTGTTCCACGACCTCGGCAAGCTGCTCATCGTCGCCGCGCTTCCTGAGCAGTTTGTGCGCATTCGAACCATGCAACTCGGCGGAAACGGCAATGCCGAGGATTGCGAAAGAACGGTGCTGGGTTTCACGCATAGCGAAATCTCGGCAGAGGCGCTGCGCCGCTCTGCAATGCCAGAGGAGCTGGCGGTGGCGGCGCTTTATCACCACCATCCGGCTGACGACCCAACGGTCTGCGAGCCTGGACGGCCGATTTGCCTCAGCGAGCTGGTGCACGCGGCCGACAGCCTCGCCACCGAGCTGGGCTATGGCGTTTTCCCGCCGGAAGTAGCTCAGGAAAAGATGGCGCCGGCGGAAACACAAGCTTCGCCGGTGCGAGCGCGGATTTCCGACGGCCAGGAGCTGGCCGGCGAATTTCAGGAACTGTTCGGTAGCCTCACGAACGCGATGGGAATGTGATGGAAGTGGCGCTGAGCTGGTTTCGCTTCGACAGGTCGCAGGCGGAGTTCGCGGCCGAGCTCCGCGAACGGCTACAGGAGCATTCCGTCTGGCTGACCACTGGCGAAGGCCGCCGCGCCGATCTCCAGGGATGGTTTCTGCACGCCGCCGACTTGGGGCGGGCCGACTTGAGAAAGGCGATTCTGCGAACCGCGGTGCTGACCGAAGCGGATCTCACGGGAGCCAATCTGAGCGGAGCAGATCTGGAAAGCGCCGACCTGCGCATGGCGAGGCTGACTTCCGCCGACCTGAGCGAGAGCATCCTCGACCGCGCTCGGCTGGATTCAAGCTGGCTCACCGACGCCAGCATTTCCGAGGCGACCCTGATCGAGACGTCGCTGCGCAGCGCCACCCTCTCGACCGCGCGGCTCTTCGACAGCCGATTCATCCGCTGCCCGATGACCCGAGTGAAGCTGGACGGCGCCAGCCTGCATCGCGTGTTCATGGCCGAGTGCGATTGCGAGGAGGCGAACTTCGAAAACGCGGTCCTGCAGCGGGCGAAAGCTTCCTGGTGCCGTTTCGTGCTCGCCACCTTTGCCGACGCGAACTGGTCCGATGGAACCGCCCAGAACTGCACGTTTTACGGGGCCAACTGCGACCGGACGCGGTTCATTCGCAGCAACCTTGGCCATGCCATCTTCGAGCGGGCATCTCTGCGCGGCGCCGATTTTCAGAACGCCAACGCAGCGGGGGTGGATTTTGAGGGCGCCGATCTCACTGGCGCCAATTTCCGCGACGCCGTGATCAGCGCCGCTCGCTTTGCCGGCGCCAACCTGACCGGAGCCCGGGGTCTGACCTCCGAACAACTCATCCAGTCGTTCACCCCCCTGGACACCATCCTGCCGAACGGAACGCACGGACCCTACCGCCGCTTCTCCGGAGCGGAGCGGCCGGTGCACGTGGGCGTGGGGCGATAACTTAACCGCGCCGGCGGCGCAGAAACAGCAATCCCAATCCACCCAGCACAGCCAGTGTGACACTGCACGGCTCGGGAACGAACGAGGAGGATAACTCCTGTGCGCTGGAAACGTTGAGAATATCGAGCGCCCAGTTTCCCGTCCGTTCCACTCCTGGATCGAATTCGTCGCAGAACGGAGAGTCGACGGGAACGGTGGGCGGATCGCCCTGCACTCCCGGAGCGCTGTCCATGCAGCTAAAGTTGCTGGGCACCGGAAAACCCTGCAGCGGGATTAAAAAGCCGTCGCCCAGAGTCGGGCCGGCGGCCGGATTCGAATACAGCGAAAGAGCGAGAGTGTAGGTGCCGGGGCTCCAGGGCGTGGTGGGGAACGAGTACGATGTCGGGTAGTACACATCGCCGCAGGCGCCGGTCACCGGATCGGGCGCGAGCGTGGTGAGGGGGTCGCCCGTGTCGCCGGTGCAGGGCCCGGACCCCTTGGGGTTCATCTCATTGCCGGTGGAATCAAACAGGCTGATGGTCGGTTCGAAGCCGCCGCTGGGAATGCTGGCGCCCGCGAAGTTGGTTCCGCCGGAATACGACCAGGTGCGAAACGTCACGTCGGGTGTCGGGGTGGTCACCGTAAACGTGAAGAACTGCACGTCGGTGTCCCACGTGAACGTGCCGGTGAATGAAAAACTGGAGGCGCGGAGGCAACCGCCAAACAGAATCGCAGTGAGGCAGAGCGGAAGATACAGTCTTATCCGATCGCGCATGTTTTTCGCGAGTCTAGCACAACCAGGCGCAACACCGTGTTACAGCGTTGTTGCTTGCCGCGACCGGTGACGGTCTCGCTACACTGGCATTTGGCGACGCTTCCTTCCTCGCTGACCAAAACGGTGGCCGACGCGGCCGAGTCCGCGGAATTGCGCGACTTGCTGGCCTGGTTCGCTCGCGAAAAGCAGTGGATCAACGAGCGCCACCTGGAGCTTTGCCGTATTCCCGCCCCCACCTTCTTCGAACGCACGCGCGCCGAATGGATGCAGGCCCGGTTCACCGAGCTCGGCTACGACGCGCGGCTGGATCGTGCTGGAAACGTGGTGGCTGTGCTGCCGGGCGTGGAGGACGGCACGGTAGTCGCAGTCACCGCGCATCTGGACACGGTGATGGCCCCGCGGAATCCCGAGCAGGACGTGACCTTCGGCCCCGACGGCAGGTTTCATGGCCCGGGCGTCTCGGACAATGGGTCGGGTCTCGTGGCGCTCCTGGCTGTGGCGAAAGCGGTGGCCTCCACGGTACCTGATGCCTTTCGGCGCCTGGTATTTGTGGCCAACGTGGGCGAAGAAGGGGAAGGCAACCTCAGCGGGATGCGCTATCTGTGCCGGCAGTCGCCGCTGGCTGGGCGCCTGGCTTCGCTGCTGGTGCTCGACGGGCCGGCCACCGATCACATCACCTGCCAGGCGCTGGCCAGCCGGCGTTTCGACATCACCATCAGCGGACCCGGCGGCCATAGCTGGAGCGACTACGGAATCGGCAATCCCGTTCACGCGCTCAGCCGGGCCATCACGCTGTTCACGGACACGCAACTGAATGGCGGCGGACGTCCGCGCTCCTCATTCAACTTCGGCATCGTGGAAGGCGGGCTCAGCGTCAATTCCATCCCCACCTCGGCACGGACCAAGCTGGATATTCGCTCGGAAAGCATTGCGCGGCTGGAGGAGTTGTCGGCGATTCTCAGCAGTTGCGTCGAGAAAGCCATCGAGGTGGAGAACGACCGGTCCAGCGGAGGGCGCGTTTCCGCCAGGATCACCGACATCGGCACCCGCCCGGGCGGAAAACTCGCCGAGGACGCGGCGATTCTGAATATCCTGCGGGCTGTAGACGCTCATCTGGCGATCCGCGCTCAGGTGGATTGCGCCTCCACCGACGCGAACATTCCCCTTTCAATGGGGATTCCCGCCGTGTCTATCGGGGCCGGGGGCCAGGGCGGTGGCGCGCACACGCCGAGTGAATGGTACAACCCGGAAGGCCGCGACCTGGGACTTCGGCGGATTGTGCTGGCGTTGTATCTGCTGCTGCGGGAAATATGACTCTGGGTCCGATGGTCCATGCTGCCTGTCGTGGCGCACGCACTCCTGCGTGCCGTCTCGACATTCGTGTCGAGACCTGCGGCTCATGACCCCCCACCTCCGCTGGCGCGCGGACCTGGCGCTCGTTTTCGTGTGCATGATCTGGGGCGCCACATTCGTGCTGGTGAAAGAAGCGCTGGCCGATGTGAGCACTCTGCTGTTTCTGGCACTGCGATTCGCCCTGGCAGCCGCGGCGCTGGCCGTGGTCTTCCTCGGCCCCATGCAGCGCGCTGGAAACCGCGCCCATGCTGTCCGTGGCGGCGTTATCGCGGGAGTCTTTCTGTTCTGCGGATATGTGCTCCAGACGTTCGGCCTGAAGCTCACCACCGCGTCGAAGGCCGCCTTCATCACCGCGTTGTATATTCCGCTGGTCCCGGTCCTCGGCGCTTTCTTTCATCGGAAAGCTCCGCAGAGCGCCGAAGCTGTTGGGGTGGCGATTGCCGCGCTGGGCATGGGGCTCATGACGGCGCATCGCAACCTGCTCGAAGTGAGCCTGGGAGACGTGCTGGTGGCCGGTTGCGCGGTGGCCTTCGCGGTACATATCGTCGTGCTCGGCCACTTCGCGCGCGCCGCGGATACAGGCACACTGGCGGTGACGCAGATCGCTACATGCGCGGTGCTGGCGGCGGGACTTTTCTGGTGGGCCGAACCAATGCACGTGCGCTGGTCGGGCCGCGTGTGGCTGGCGCTGGGAGTCACCAGTCTCCTCGCCACCGCATTGGCCTTCTCGCTGCAAACCTGGGCCCAGCGCTTCAGCAGCGCGACGCGCACGGCCCTGCTGTTCGCCATGGAGCCGGTGTTCGCCTGGGTCACCTCATGGCTGGTAGCCGGCGAGACGCTCACCGGCCGGACGCTCGGCGGCGCCGCGCTCATCCTGTCCGGAATCGTTCTGGCGGAGCTGAAACCCTTCGGAACAACGAAACATCCCTCTTCGTAGCTGTATTGCGGCTCTTATAATGGAGTTACATCTCGCTCCGGCGTGAAAGGCCAGACTCAGATCCCATGCGCCTCCTCAACAAAATGCGCGAGCAGAAGCTGCTTTCGTTCGCGTTGCTGCTGCTGACTCTCACCGTTGGCATTCTCATCGGCACGCTCGTCAACACCGGGGCGCATGCCGCCCGCGGACAGGTGACAGCGCCCGACGCGACGCCGCTCAAACTGCCCGATCCGGTGCAGATCGGGAACGAATTCACCCGGCTGGCCAAGAAACTGGAGCCTTCGGTGGTGAACATCACCGCCGACTACACGCCGAAAGAGGCGTCTTCGAAAAAAGACGAGCCCGGCGAGGGCGACGACGACGGCCTCGAACCTTTCCGCCGTTTCTTCCATGGAAGTCCGTTTGGCGATTCGCCGCGGGCGCTTCGACGCGAGCAGTCGGGTAGCGGCTTTATCGTGGACCCGAATGGATATATCCTCACCAACAACCACGTCGTGGAGAAGATGGATCACATCCGCGTGAAGCTGCACACCGACGCCAACGAATACCACGCGCGGGTCATCGGCTTCGATCGTGAAACCGATCTGGCGGTGATCAAGATCGACCCGAAATCGCCGCTCCCAGCGGTCACGGTGGGGAATTCGGACGGCATTCAGGTGGGCGACTGGGCGGTGGCCATCGGCTCGCCTTTCGGGCTGGAAGCTTCGGTGACCGCCGGCATCGTCAGCGCCACGGGCCGCGAGATCGGCGCGGCGCAGTTCCAGCAATTCATCCAGACTGACGCAGCCATCAACCCCGGTAACAGCGGCGGACCGTTACTGGACATCCGCGGCGAAGTGATCGGCGTCAACACCATGATCGCCACTCAGACCGGTGGATATCAGGGGATCGGTTTCGCGCTGCCCATCAATATGGCTGTGCGCGTGTATAACGACATTATTCGCACCGGCCGGGTGACTCGCGGGTCGATCGGGATTTCGTGGAACAAGAACGACAAGCCGGATCTGCTGCGCGCGCTCGGTGTGGATCATGGCGTGATCGTGGGCGAGGTGAAGCGCGGCGGGCCCGCGGAGAAGGCCGGCCTTCACCCCGACGACATCATTCTTACGATGGACGGTAAAGCGGTCAAGGACGGCGACGATCTGGTAAATCGCGTGGCCGATTCCCCCATCGGCAGCGTCGCGACATTCAACGTGGATCGCGGCGGCAAGCGGATGGAGTTCAAGGTCACGATTCTCGATCGCACCGAGGTGTTCAAGGATCGTCCCGATATCGCCGGCGAGCCGGAGGAGCAGGAACCGAAGGGCGACGTTGTCAGTCAGGCGAAATTCGGCATGAAGATCCGGACGCTCTCCGATGCCGAACGTGCCAGCAAGGGCCTGGAAGACCAGCACGGTGTGGTGGTGACCAGCGTCGACGCGGATTCCTTTGCCGAGGAGATCGGCATTCAGGAGAACGACGTCATCGTTTCCATCAACCGCGAACCCGTCACCTCGGTGGACGATGTTCACCGTATTCAGAGCCGCCTGCACCCAGGCGATGCCGTGGCCTTCCGGGTGATGCGCGCCTTCGGAGCAAATCCGGATCGCACGCCGCGCTGGAACAGCTTCTTTGTATCGGGGACCCTGGCGAAGAAGTAAGGCGCTGACCGGAACCGAGCCGCGACCGCGAGGGAGCGGTGGTCCTATTGGACCTGCAGCGCGGGCTGCAACAGATCGATTCGCTGCGTGTCGTTGTTCAGCGCAATTTCCAGCGCGCTGAACTCCCACCGGCCGAGGCTCTTGTTGGCGATAAGGTAAATGGTCCCTTTGCCGCGCGGCCCGATCACGGGAATCTGTAGCTCAGAGTGTCCGGAAGAGCCGGTGACGTTGACGTTCCCGCTCACAAACAAGCCCATCTTCAGAGGCGTCCCCAAGCGGCTGGCCACCACCGGATTCGCCTCGGCGCGCTGAATCGCCATCTTCGCCGGGTCCGAATTTCGCAGCATCCCAAACACGAAGAAAGCCAGAACCAGCACGAAGGTCAGCGCGGCGCCGAAAAGAATTGCGCATCCGCCGCCGATCGCGAGACCCGGGTGGCGCGAAAACCAGCTCCGCTGTGGAGCGCCGAGTGGTGGGGGAATGTTAGCCAATCAGGCGATCATATCACTGCGTCATGCCACTTCCGAACTGCGGGCGGTGGCCGGCGCTCCACGGCTTTGGCGGATCACCGCGCTCTCGTCCGAAAAGAAGAAGCGCCGCTCCTTTGGATTCTCAACGGGGTCGGCGTGGATGGTGTACTTCTCGCCGCCGCCGGCCAGCGTGAAGCGATAACCGCCCTTCGTGCCGCTGGCGAGTTCAGCGGGAATCAGATCGGCGCCCGCTGGCCCCAGCTCGGCGAGTTTACTCGCGTACTTTCCAGACTGCGAATAATACTGCACCTGCGCGTTATTGAGGGTGCGGACCTGCAGAACCGCACCCAGCTCCTTCGCTAAGTCACTCGAATCGCCGAGACACGCGCAGGCAAGGATCGGCAGAATCAAAAGCAACCGTCCCGACACAGACATGGCTGCCATCGTAGCCTAATCCAGAACCGTGCGGCTTTACCGGGTGTCGGCACTGCGGGCCGATTCGCCGCGGGCCGCACGGGCGCCTGCGACGAACAGCGATGCGAACGGGCTGCACTGGGGCTGACCCGTCCCCGCAGACTCGCACACCTGCAGGAGGAACTCACCGTGCGCGAATCGCTGCGGCACCGTGAGCGTCACTTCCTGCGTACCGGGCGAGTTGTTTGCCGGTCCGAAGCTCTGCGGCTTCAGCGAAAGCCTGCCCAGCCGGACGGTCACCGCGCCATCGGGCGCGAGGCCCGTCGTGCGAATCGTGACCCTGTTTCCAGATGCTGCGGGGTGCACCGAATCGTTCGCCGATCCATCTTCGTTCAGGACTCCTCCGGCGAAGATCGCCGGCGAGAATTCCGCCAAGGGCACGGAAAGCGGCGCCATCGCCACGCCGTTGCTGGAAAGGACGACCTCGGTGGAAGCGCGGCCAGCCAGCGAATCGGGCACCACCACATTCACTTGTGAATTGCTGGTGTACTGAACCGAGCCCGGCAACCCATCGAAGGAAACCGCCACGGGGCCGGCGAAATTCGCGCCCATGATCGCAGCGAGCGAGCCGGCGGTGGCGTGACTCCGCGGATTCGCCGCGCCAGTGACCGCGGAAATCGACGGCATCGCCGCGCCCTCGACAGTCATCGTGACCCCCACCTGCGCCTTGCCCGCAGTACCGCCGTCAAAGGTGATCGTGCCCTGATATGTGCCTGGAGGCAGTTGGCGCGCATCCGTATTCACGTAGAGCTCCCCGCCATTCGATCCGGCGGACATGTTCAGGTAGAGCCAACCCGAGCCGTTCTGATATGTGACTGCCGACGTCCAGTTCATCTGGCCGGAACCCGTATTGCTCAGCTCGAGTGGCGTGGTGTAGCTCACGCCTGTGGGTTCCGTGACCGCCAGCGTGTTCAATTCGACCGCAAGGTGCGGAAAATAAGCGGCGCTGCAATCGCTCAGAATGGCGCAATCATCGGGGGCGATGGTCTGCACAAAGCGGGGAACGGGCGCGCTTGTACTGGCTGTGCCGACCGTCGATACCGGCGCCAGCGTCACTGTTTCACTGCCCTGGTAGGAAACGCCGGTGTAGATGGGGGGCACGCTTAGGAATGTCGGGAACTGTGCGGTTTCGAGCGTGCTGTCGGCTGCGTCCATCACCTCGTAGACGGCGTAGGCGGTGCCGTCGCTGCCCACCGGAAGCTCGCGCAGCTTATCCAATGTGACCGCGCCCGAACCGGCGGCTCCCGGCTTGTACAGGGGCGCGCCACCGACGCCGTTCGCGTCAGCGCCACTCACCAGCGAAAGCAGCAGCGAACCGCCAGCCGCGCTCGGCGCGTATTTTCCGCCCGATGCCGGCAAGCCGAAGTCGCCCCCCGCCGTGGGCTGAACAGCGTCCGATCCGGCCACCGCCACCGGAACGTACAGCTTCGCTCCGGGCGCCAGACCGGTGTAGCTCACCACGACGCGGTCGCCCGAATCCGCGTTGAAATTCTGGATGTCGCTCCTCGGCGTCAGCGCAGCGACCCAGCCTTCGGTGATACGCGTCGTGCTGAAGACCGCATTCGCCGCAATGAACGCCGCAAAGCTCAGGTTAGAAGGAACCGTCGCCCCCTCCTGCGCGCAAATCAGCTCCGAGGAGAAGTTCGAGAAAAGGCTCGGCGTGATGGTGGCCACCACTACGGTCGGCCGGTTCACCGGAAGTGTCGTTTCCCCGGCCACGCTGATGGTCGCCGTGACGTTCCCGCCCGGCGAGGGGTTCGTCTCGGTGGCATTCGCGCGCACGTTGGCGATCCTCAATTCCATCGTGCCCATCGGTGACAGGGTGAGATGGACGCCGTCCCACGTGACCGTGGTCGGCGACTTGAGCACGCCCGGAGGCGATACCTGCACAGGTCCCGACCCGGAATCGATGGTGAAAATAATGTCCGTGCCGTTCTCCGCGTCGATGCGGTTGGTCACGTTCACATTGAGCTGGAGCGTAACGTTTTCGATCTGCGTGGCATCCGGCTGCCCACCGGAGCAGTCGAGGACAACGTCACCCACGGCTTCAGTGAGTCCCTCGGCGTGAACAATAAGCGGCGTGGACGATGAAACGCAGACGAGTGTGGTTACCGCGCCTGCCTGGGAACCGGAAAAGAGAAACCCAACTACCGCCACGGCGGAAAGGAATCGATACATAGATGAACCTCGCCTTCGTGGACGCGTTGCGGGTGCGTAACCTGGACCACAGTATAACAAAGGGCCGCCTGGTACAATTAGAGAAAAGCGCGGCCCGTGCGCGCCTCCGGTCCTCCCCGCATGATCGCCGCCACATCCATCGCTGAAGAGATTA
>Ga0209415_10008878_pt1 | contig 17352 bp, 16 predicted proteins | sample PeaSoiSIISIP2007_FD_187696 | JGI IMG/M metagenome (GOLD analysis project Ga0209415, IMG submission 187696) | Peat soil microbial communities from Weissenstadt, Germany - SII-SIP-2007 (SPAdes) (version 2) | ecosystem: Environmental > Terrestrial > Soil > Wetlands > Peat | place: Germany... | reverse complement strand
CGGCGAGCGGATTTCGATCCGGCCATCGTGCTCTACTTTTACGGTCTGTCGAATCGCGGCAACCATAGGACATCAGTTTACCACATCTGAACTGTGATGCACCAAAAATCAATTGGCGTTTGGATCTACAGGTCTATGGCGGAAAACACCCGCGGGCGGCGGCGCGGCGGACTAGGCGGTCGACCAGGGGGCCGAATTCGATGCCGGCGTGCTTGGCGGCTTCGGGTAATAGGCTCCGCGGGGTGAAGCCGGGGAGAGTGTTGATTTCCAGGAGATAGGGGTGGTTGGAGGAGTCTAGCATGATGTCGATGCGGGCCAGGTCGCGGGCGCCGATCGCCTCGTTGGCTCGGCGGGCTAGTTCACGGCATTGCTCGACGACCTCGACGGGCAAGCCGGTGTCGAAGCGATGTTCGGTGTCGCTGGCAAGGTACTTGGCGTTGTAGTCGAAGAACTCGCGCTTGGGGACGATGCGGATGGGGGCCAGGGGTTTTTCTTCGAGGATGCCGACGGTTAACTCGATGCCGTCGATGAATTTTTCGACCAGGGCGGATTCGTGGCGGGAGAGGACTTGTTGGATGGCCTCGGCGGCCTGGGCGGAGCCTTCGGCGGGGGCCTTGATGAGATACACATCGATGCTGCTGCCGCTGTCGATGGCTTTGACGACGCAGGAGCCGGGGGCGGATGGGATCAGGTCGCCGCGGCGGATGACGCGGTAGGGGGGAGTGGGAAGTCCGGCTTTTTCCCAGAGTTGTTTGGTGCGGACTTTGTCGATGCCGATGCGGGAGGCTTTGGAGCCGCTGCCGACGAAGGGGAGGTTGCGTTGTTCGAGGATTTCCTGAAGCTCGCCGCTTTCGCCGAATGCGCCGTGGAGGACGGGAAAGATGACGTCGGCGGGATGATCGAGGCCGGAGAGATCGGATGGGGAAACGTCGCTGGGGAAGACGTCGTGACCGACGGAGCGAAGGGCGTCGATGACCGCCCGGCCGCTGACCAGGCTGACCTCGCGCTCCGCGCTGGGCCCGCCATACAGAACGGTGACTTTCATGGAAGAAAATCTTTCATGGCCAGAACTGGACTTCGCTTTCGAGAAGAATCTGGTTGCGGTCGAAAACTTTTTCGCGGATGAGCTTGATCATCGACATGATGTCCTCGGACGTGCAGCCGGGATGGGCGATGATGAAGTTGGCGTGCTTGGCGCTGATTTCGGCGCCGCCGACGCGCAGGCCTTTGAGTCCAGCCTGGTCGATGAGTGCGCCGGCGCTGAGTCCGCGGGGGTTCTTGAAGATGCAGCCGGCGTTCTTGGTGTTGAGGGGCTGGGTGTTGCGTTTGTACATCCAGATTTCCTTGGTCTTGCGGAGAATGCGGTCGGGGTCGTCCTCTTCCAGGTCCAGGGTTGCGCCGAGGATGAAGGGGGCGGAGATATTGGTGGTGCGATAATCGAAGACCAAATCGTCTTTGTGGCGTTCGTAGAGGTTGCCGTGGCTGTCCATGACCTGAACGGATTGGACGACGGAGCCGATGTCGCCGAATTTTCCGCCGGCGTTCATGCGGATGCCGCCGCCGATGGTGCCGGGGATTCCGGCGAGGCATTCGATGCCGGCGCGACCGTGGCGGATGGTGCGGAGGAGGAGCTTTTGCATGTCGACGCCCGCGCCAACTTCGACGTGGGTTTCGGCGAACTCGACCCGACCCCAGAACTCGGAATCGAACTTGAAGACGGCGGCATCGACGCCTGCGTCGCTGACCAGGAGATTGGCGCCCAGGCCCAGAACGTAGGTGCGGAGGTTGGCATCGGCGCAGCGGCGGACGGCTTCCTGGAGTTCTTCCAGGGAATTGGGGCGGATGAACCATCGCGCCGGGCCGCCGATGCGATACCAGGTGTAACGCGAAAGGGGGGCGTTTTCTTCGACGATCGACTCGAGGCCGGAAAAGGGGTTGGAGAGTTTCAACATATCGGCAGAACGTCCTTCAAAGCGAGGTTAGATCCCTCCCGATTTCCCAGATGTTTCCGGCTCCCATGGTGACGATGAGATCGTCCTGGCGGGCATTCTCCTTGAGGTACTGAACGATCTGCCCGAACGAGGGCAGATGAACGGCGCGTTGGCCGTTGGCGCGGACGCGTTCGACGAGGTCGGCGGCGGTGACGCGCTGGCGCTCGGATTCGCTGTCGCGCACAAAATAGATGTCGGGCACGATGGTTTCATCGGCCAGGACGAAGCTGGCGGCGAAGTCCTCCATGAGCGATCGGGTCCGGCTGTGTTGATGCGGCTGGAAGACGCAGATCAAGCGGCGCGGATCGAAGCGCTGGCGAAGGGCTTTGAGCGTGGTGCGGATTTCCGTGGGATGATGCCCGTAATCGTCCACGATGGTTGCCCCGTGATAACGGCCCATGACGGTCATGCGGCGGTCGACGCCTTCGAAACGTGCGAGTGCGTCGATGGCGTCGGCGGGCGGAACTCCGCACGCCGCGCACGCCGCGGCCGCCATGGTCGCGTTCATCAGATTGTGCTCGCCGGCAATCGAAAGACGCAACGTCCCGACCGGCTGGTTCCGAAGGGATACTTCGCCGCTGTAGCGGCCGTTGTCAATGGCCAAAACGCGAGTGGACCAAATATAATTTTCTCCTAGCGCGTTATTTTCTCCTAGCGCAACGGTCTGGACGGGTGTGGTCAGCCCGTCGAGGGCGTGGGCGACCTGGGGGTCGGTTCCGGCAGCGATGATCATTCCGTCGGGCGGGACCCGGCTGGCGAAATCGCGGAAGCTTTGCACGATTTCGTCGAGATCGCGGTAGTAATCGAGGTGTTCGCGTTCGATGTTGGTGATGAGGGCGATCCTGGGGCGGAGGTTGTGAAAGCTGCGGTCGAATTCGCAGGCCTCGGCGACGAAGATTTTGCCGGTTCCGGAATGGCTGCCGCCGCCCAGTTGCCGGACCGTGCCGCCGATGACGAAGCTGGGATCGGCGCCGCACTGGCTGAGGGCGAAGCCGATCATGGCGCTGGTGGTGGATTTGCCGTGGGTGCCGGCGACGGCGACGCCGAAACGCTCGCTCATCACCATTCCGAGCATCTGGGCATATTTGACGGTTTTGAGGCCCAGGGCCTTGGCGGCGAGCATCTCGCGATTGGCATCGGGGACGGCGGCGGAGCGGACGACCAGATCGACGCTGCGGGACAAAAATTCCCCGATCTGATCCCGCGAAATTTTTGCACCTCTGCGGATCAGCTCGAAGGTTTGCGGTCCCGGGCGAGGCTCGGAACCGGAGACGATCGCGCCGGCGTCGAGGAGCATTCGCGCCAGCCCGCTCATGCCGCTGCCGCCCACGCCGATAAAATGGACCTTTTTCCCGCGGAATTGACTTGCGGCGGGCGAATCCGCTCGCGCGACAGTGGAAGCAGCATCCATGCAATACATATCGTACATCCGCCGCGATTGACTTGCCAGAAGATAGGGTGGTGGGGCAGGGCCATCGCATTTGGCGATCGGGTTCAAAGGTTCAAAGGTTCAAGGGTTCAAGGGTTCAAGGGAAAAACGTTTGCCTTGAACCCTTGAACGCCATCACCAAATGCGATGGCCTTGGGTTGCGGGGTTGCAGAACATACGGCGAGCCGTTCGACCGCGCTCACGGGAGCCAAGCTCACCGGCTACACGGGGAGATTGGGCAGCTACCCGCGCTTGGGCTTGGAACTGATGGAGCCACCGAGCTTGGCGGCTTTGGGGAGGGGGGATTGCGGTGAAGTTTTGCCGCCGTGATGGCGGGCGATGAGGGCTTGCTCCTTGGCCGCGGGGGATCCGGCGGTGACGCGGCGGCCGAGGACCGCGCGGGCGCGGGCCATGTCCTCGGAGGACCGATAAATCTGGGCGACGCGTTTCAGGATTGCCACTTCGGGATTCGGCTCTTCGCCGCAGGAATCGCAAAAGACCGCGTTGGGGTCGTACACCTCGCCGCAATGAAGGCATACGCCTTGGGCGCGCCTGTAGGCGATGAGCCGATTGCGCTCGCGTTGCTTGAGCAGCGCCTCGGCGATGCGATAGATGATCGCGGCCATCCCCACAATGAGCACGATCGGATGGATCGTGCAGAGAACCAGCACCAGGACGATCCATGCGGCGCCGGCGCCGAGGAAAAAAGCATAGACCTGAAACGGGGGGATTCCCTGTCCGTTGCGGTCGGCAGCCTCGTTAATGATCGTGAGGATTCCGAACGCAAGGACAAGCGGCCAGACGGTCCAGCCGTGGGCGAAAAGTAGATTCACCAATGCCCCGACGAGGATCATGGCGCCGAGAATCAGGTGAGACGGGCGCAGATCGTGCCGCACGAATTCACGCAGCGCGATGTTGAGACGGGGTTGCAGCATTGTATTTGGTTTTTTGTCATTGGTCATTAGTCATTTGCAAGACATGTCCGGATCGACCATACCGATGGCAAGTGACAAATGACGAATGACAAGATAGCACAAAGGGGCACTCCATTGTACAATACAATATTGTATACGGCGCAAGGGTTATGACGGAGTCGAGGGCAAAAGTTATCGGAATCATGGTGTCGCTCGGATTCGCGGCTTGGGCCGCGATGGCCGGTGCGGCTGTGGGGAGTCCGGCTACACGGCCGGCCAATGTTCTGGCGCGGCAATGGATTCCCAAGGGCTTCCATGCAATTCGTGACGTTGCGTACGTTCCATACGGGCATCGATCACAGATGCTGGACGTATATGTTCCGGATGTACCGACGTTGCCGCGGCCGCTGATGGTCTGGATACATGGCGGCGGGTGGTATAGCGGTGACAAGTCCGCGCCGCCGGGACTGGGTCTGCTGGCTCGCGGGTACGTGGTGGCGAGTATTAATTACCGGCTAAGCGGCGAGGCGGTGTTTCCGGCACAAATATTTGATTGCAAGGCCGCGATTCGCTTTCTGCGCGCTCACGCGCGGGAGTATGACATCGACCCGACGCGCATCGGCGTATGGGGCGATTCCGCGGGGGGACAGCTCGCGGCGCTGCTGGGGACGACCAACGGCCGCACGGAATACGAGGGAACTGAAGGTATCCTGGGTCCGTCGAGCAGCGTGCAGGCGGTGTGCGATTGGTACGGTCCGTCGGATTTTCTTCAGGCGGCGGATTGGAACGGTACCGGCGCCGGCCCGAGCGCCGGCGCGGTGAGGCTGCTGTTCGGCGGCATGGTTTCGGCGCATGCCCAGGCTGCGGCGCTGGCCAGTCCTGCCGAACAGGTGGGGCGAGCGCCGCTGGCGCCGTTTTTGATCATGCACGGAGACAAGGATCCGTTGGTCCCGCTTCATCAAAGCCAGATCCTTTTCCAGAGACTCCAAAAGGCGGGAGGGGCGGCGAAGCTGGTGATCGTTCATGGCGGACATGGCAACGGCTGGTTCAAGAGCCGGGACGACCTGACGATGGTCTACGACTTTTTTGACCGTTGTCTGGTCAAATCACAGGCTCACGCGTTTCCCCCGGCGACTCGGCCATCCACCTGAGATGTTTCGGAGCGGTTCGTAAATCCTCAAATTGTCTAAAGGGCGGAGAATACGGCGAGCAAGCTCGCCGGCTACACGGGGGTACGGCAAGGCCCAATAATCTGACATACCGCGCGTTCCCTCATGGCTAAACGGGAAGCGGCCGATAGAACAAATCATGGCTGAAACCAATGGCTCAAAAGCGGTCGGTCCAGGGGGAACTGTCGACAAGGCGCAACTTCGCAAGACCAGGAAACGGCTTGTCGAGCATTTTTTCAAGCAGGCACAGCCGACGGGCGACGCGGCCGCCGACGACGCGGCCAAGCGAAAGATCGAGCAGGATTTTCCGCAAATGCTCAGGGCCGCAGACGCGACGTTGCCTGACGGCGTACGCGCGGAGTTGCTGAGCGAGGTGATAAACGAGCTTTACGGCTTCGGCCCGATTCAACCGTTTCTGGACGATCCGACGATTACCGAGGTGATGGTGAATCGCGCCGACCGGGTGTACGTCGAGCGGAACGGCAAGCCGGTTAGAACGGAAGTGGTGTTTGATGACGACGATCACCTGAGGGCGGTGATCGACCGGATCATTAAGCCGCTGGGAAAAACCCTGGACGCGAGCAATCCGCTGGTGGATGCGAGGCTTCCGGACGGTTCGCGCGTGAACGTGGTGATTCCCCCGATCGCGATCGCCGGGGCATGCCTCACCATCCGCAAATTCAGCCGCAGGCGGCTGACCATGGATGACCTCATAAGCTACGGGTCGCTGACGGCGCCGATAGCGGGATTCCTCAAGGCGTGCGTGCAGGGCCGGCTGAACATCGTGGTCTGCGGGGGCACGGGTTCGGGCAAGACCACGCTGCTGAACATATTGTCGGGGTGCATCAGTGAGGACGAACGGATCGTGACGATCGAGGACGCCGCCGAATTGCAATTGAATCAGGATCACGTCATCACTTTGGAGGCGAAACGTGCCGGCCAGGACAGCGGGGCACAGGTGACGATTCGCGACCTGGTGCGCAACGCGTTGCGGATGCGTCCGGAACGGATCGTGGTCGGCGAGTGCCGCGGCGCGGAGGCGCTGGACATGCTCCAGGCAATGAACACCGGCCACGACGGCTCGCTCACCACGTTGCACGCCAACAGCCCGCGCGACGCGATCTCCCGAATCGAAACCATGTCGCTGATGGCGGGGATCGATTTCCCCATCCGGGTCATTCGCGAACAGATCGGCTCGGCGATCCAACTCATCGTCCAACAGGCGCGAATGCGCGATGGGTCAAGAAAAGTCACCAGCGTGACGGAAGTCTCGGGCATGGAAGGAGACAGGGTCCTGATGCAGGAACTGTTCAAGTTCAAGGAAGCTCCCAACGGCACGATCGGGGGCAAAGTGGAGGGTGGCCTGATGCCCTGCGGATTGCGCCCGCAATTCATGCACAAGCTGGAATCGGTCGGGGTGCAGCTACCGCCGGAAACGTTCGCCCCGGGCGCGGTGGGGCGAATTCGCAACGCGGCGTGAATTCCGACGGTTATACCAGCCTGCCGACAGGCTGCGCCTCCGGCCGACAGGCTGCGCCTCCGGCCGACAGGCTGCGCCTCCGTAGGTTCATGGCTTGGCGTCTATCTTCAAGACGCTCACGGAGTACGCGGGAAATTCGTGACTGAACGATGGGGCGGCATCGTGAAAGTCAGCTTCCGTCGGGAAAATCTTTCGCGGCTCGTCGAGCGTGTTCACGTCCCCCGGCTGGCCGGTCAGCACGATGGCCTGCGCGTCCGCCTTGACATCGGTTGCCCCTTGCAAATTTATCTGAAGGTTCTGTGGAGTTGAGGAGACATTGACGACCTTCAAAATGACCTGCCCGGTCGCACCGACCCGGCTGGCCGAGGCGTAGATCGCCGGCACCGGGACGACGGGAGCGTCGGTTGCCTCCGTGATCAGCTTGTCGTCGAGATAGCACTTGATGTTCGATCCCTTCAACTCGATGCGGACGTCGTACCAGCGATTGTCTTCAACGGTGACGGGAGTGGAGGGCGCGAGATCGATTCTCTCGCCATCGGCCGCCTTTTGCAGAGTTGCCCGGGTATTGCGCCCTCCGCCGACGTTCCACCAGAGGAAATCGTTGGGCCCGCGGACATGGAACATGACGACGAAGCCTTCGTTGCCGTCGGTTTTTTGGGCCTTGAGACTGTAGGTGTAATCGGTCCAGGCGGGATCGCCGGTGGTCATGCGGCAATTGGAGGAGTTGGAAGTCTGAGCGAGCGCCCCGTCAACCGCGTCCCATTCGCCACCCCGCGGGCTCCAGCCACTGGTGTCCTTGGAAAAGTCGGATTGATAGAGGACCTGGTCGCCGGCGGCGACCTTGATGTCCTTGAACTGCGCTTGGGTGTTCCAGGTTGCCACGCCGATTCCACCGGCCGGGGCCGGTAGGGTGGTGGGGCGGGTTTGCGGCTGCTCGGGCAGGTCGACGGGGAGGAGAGTATCGCCCATGTTTTCGTTGAACGTTTTCTGCGCGTAATAGGAGGCGGAGCCGAAGCTGGCCAAGGCGTTGTATCCGATCAGGTCGGTCGCCCATTGGTTGGCGCCACGGTTTACATTGATGAAAAGCGGCGCATAACAGTTCATCACGACGAGGTCCGAGTTGCGCTCCAGGCCCGTGAGCCAGGCGGCATCGGCCATGGCCGCGTTGAAATTCGGCGTGGGATTTCCTTCGCGCGTCGCCCACTCACCGACGAAAATCTTGGGGCCATTGCGGTCCGTCTTGTCGTAGTGATGGACGTCGCGCTCCATCGCTCGCGCCGAGCGGTAGTAGTGGTCGTCGATCACGTCGGGGGTTCGGGTTTGAACGCGGGCCGTGGCGATGAGTTGGAGATTGGGATATTTGGCCTTGATCGCATCAAAGAACTGCGCGAACCGCCCGTCGTATCCGGCGCGATCGAACCAGTCCTCGTTGCCGATCTCGACGTATTGGATTTTGAACGGCTCAGGATGGCCGTCCTTGGCGCGCTCCTGTCCCCATTTCGTCGAGGCGTCGCCGGTGCAGTATTCGATTTCGTCCAGCGCTTCCTGGACAAACGGCTGCAACTGCGGACCCGGGTCCACGTGCTGGTGGTTCAGGGCATATCCGGCGAAGACGGCCAAGACCGGTTGCATGTGCAAGTCTTCGCACCAGTCGAGGAACTCCAGCAGGCCAAGCCCGTCGGAAGACCGATATTTCCATGGGCTGAGATGCCCCGGGCGCTGGGCGATATCGCCGATGGTGTTTTTCCAGGCGAAGCGCTGGTCGATGGTTTCGCCTTCGAGATAGTTGCCGCCGGGGAAACGCAGGAACGCCGGATGGAGATCGCCGAGTATCTGCATCAGATCGACCCGGTTGCCGTTGGGGCGGTTATTGAAAGTCGGCGGAAAGAGAGAAACGAGGCTGAGCCAGAGCGTTCCCTTGCTGCCTGCGGAAATCACAAAGCGCGCCTCTGCCGTGGAATCGACTTTTCCGGTTGAGAGGGTGACTTCGTATTTCTTCCATTGCGCGTCGATTTGGGGGACGGATGCCGATGCGTAGACGGTCGCGCCGTCGTTGCTTTCGATGTCCAGGGTCAACGGCCCGGTCAAACCATCGGCCGATCTGGCGTAGAACGAGGCGCGATATTGCGTGGCGGGCCAGACGGGAATGCCCCAAAATCCCTCGTTGGCGACGCCGACGCGCTGGCCTTGCCCGACGGCCGAGATGTTCAGCCGCAGGCTTGTGGTCAGGGCCGTCGCGTTCACCGGGTTCTGATTGTCCAGGGCGATTTGGCCTTCGGCGGATTCGCTATTGACCAGCGACCAGTGCGCGGGTTGGTTGGCGTCGTCTTTGAAGGCGCGGTTTTGAATCAATTCGGCATACAGCCCGCCGTCGTAGGAGTGGTTAATCTCCTCGGTCATCAGACCATAAAACGTGGGGCTGATTTTGGCGCCGGGATGCTGCACGTCCACGTTCAATTGCACGGGATCAGCGTGCGCGGGCGCCAGAAGAAATCCGAGGAAAGCCATTGCCGCAGCGAGAATGGTTGGTTTCATGGGTTAACAACTAGCTTTGCCAATCGGCGGCGGAAAAGCAAGTGCCGCCGCAGGCTGGAAATCTGGATTCGCCGAATGACAAATCCCCGATCCCCGATAACAATATCCCCCATGAAATATCGTCGGCTTGGAAAGAGCAATCTGCGCGTTTCGGTGATCGGGATGGGCACCTGGCAGTTCGGCGGGGAATGGGGCAAGGATTTCGCGCAGGATGAAGTCGATCGGATTTTCGACGCGGCTCGGGAGACGGGCATCAACCTGATCGATACGGCCGAATGTTACGGCGACCATTTATCGGAGGCGTTCATCGGCAACGCGATCCAGCGCGATCGGGGGAACTGGATCGTCGCAACCAAGTTTGGGCACAAATTTCATTCCCACTTGAACCGCACGGATGAGCGGACTGCGCCGCAAATGTTGCGGCAAGTTGACGATTCGCTCAAGGCCTTGAAAACCGACTATATCGATTTGCTGCAATACCACAGCATCCGATTCGAGGAATTCGACAACGACGAGCTGACGGCGGCGCTGCAAACGCTGATGAAAGCGGGAAAGGTGCGACACCTGGGAAATTCCGTCTCCGGGCAAACGCGGAAGAATATCGATCAGGTGGAGAATTCAACCCGCCGCCATGTCGAGGCGATTCAGGTGATCTATAACCGATTGGACCGAACCCCGGAGGAGCGGGTGTTTTCGCTTTGCCAGCAGCAGGAACTGGGAGTGCTGGCGCGCGTTCCGCTGGCGAGCGGGTTTTTGAGCGGCAAATATAAGCCGGGGACGTCGTTTGGAGACAACGACGTTCGCGCGGGGCAGGATAAGGCGGTGATCGAGCGGCGGCTGCGCGAGGTGGAAGAAATCCGCCGCAAGGAGGTTCCGGCCGGGATCGACATGGCGCAGTGGGCGCTGGCGTGGTGTTTGCAACACCCGGCGGTCACGGTGGTCATTCCGGGATGCAAGGACGAGCGGCAGGTTCGCACGAACGCCGCCGCGGCGGAATTGGCAATGGTCAGCGAGGATCATCCGCAGGCGTGGAAATAGATTCCATCCAGATCGGGCCGGTGGACGTCGAGGAGATTATCAATCTCCGACATGCGGTCCTGCGCGCCGGATTGGCCAGGGAGACGGCGTATTTTCCGGGTGATCGTGATCCGCGGACGATCCACCTCGCGGCCAAACATGGCCCGGCGATCGTGGCCTGTGCGACGGTGCTGTTGAATCAATGGGAAGGCCGGCCGGCTTGCCAGTTGCGAGGAATGGCGGTTGATCCGGGGTATCAAGGGCATGGAATTGGCAAGGCAATCTTGCGAGAAGTTGAACGCATCGCTACGGAAAATGGAGTGAAGATACTCTGGGCCAACGCCCGCGCGCCGGCCGCGGAGTTTTATCGGAAACACGGATGGGAGCTTGTTTCCGAGCAATTCGAGATTCCCACGGCCGGGCCGCATTTCAAGATGGTGCGGATGCTTGGATAGAAGATATCTCGCGCAGAGGCGCGGAGGCGCGGAGAAGAGAAATTCAAGGGTTGTTCTCCGCGCCTCAGCGCCTCCGCGCGAGAAATTGGATTCCACGCACGGGCGGGACGCCCGTGCCACAATTGGTTAGAATTCAAACCATGGCAAACGATAAATCGTGGGAAGCTCGAAAAAGCGAAGGGACCGATGCGCTGGCGCAATCGTTCGTCGAATCGATCAGCTACGACTGGCGGCTGTACAAGCACGACATCGCCGGGTCGATTGCGCATGCCACGATGCTGGCCAAAGTGGGGCTTATCACCGACGCCGAACGGGACGCGATCATTGAAGGCTTGAAGGGGATCGAACTGGACATCGAAGCGGGGACGTTCAAATTCGACCAAAGCCTGGAAGATATTCACATGGTCATCGAGGCCGCGCTGATCGAACGGATCGGCGAGCCGGGGAAGAAGCTGCACACGGGGCGGAGCCGGAACGATCAGGTGGCATTGGACCTCGCGATGTGGTGCAACGACGCTGGAATAGCAATCACCAAACAAACCACAGATTTGAAACGCGCTTTCATTTCGCTTGCTGAGCGAAGCCGTGATATCGTCATGCCGTCATACACCCACCTTCAGCGTGCGCAACCCATTTTGGCCGGGGCGGAAGCTCTCGCATGGGCGGCGGTGTTAGATTCGTGCGGTCACCGAGTTTCGACCGCGTCGAGAGTGAGCTTTTATCATTTCCCATTGGGCAGCGGCGCCATTGCAGGAACATCATTGCCAATTGATTCCCTCCAAACTCGAAAAGCGTTGCAAGAAATAGTAATGAATGCGGGGGACTTTGAGATTAAAGGAGGGGCGCTCTCAAGTATCGAGCGGACGGCATCTCGAGAGCAAGCAACTCGGCTCGTCTTCGAGTTTGCGATGATATCGCAGCACCTTTCCCGCTGGGCGGAGCAGTGGATCATTTACATGACGACGGAGTTTTCGTTCATCAAGATCGCGGACAAGTACACGACCGGTTCGTCGATGATGCCGCAGAAGCGGAACCCGGACATGCTGGAACTGATCCGCGGGCGGTGCGGGAACGTGTATGGGGATTTGTTCGCGCTGATGACGATCCTGAAAGGTTTGCCGATCGGGTACAACCGGGATTTGCAGGAGGACAAGCGGATTGTTTTCCGCGCCTTTGATACGGTGAGCAGTTGTTTGACGATGGCGGCGGCGATCGTGAACTCGGCGAATTTCGTCAAGGAGAACATCGAGCCGACGCTGGAGCGCGGATTTCTGGATGCGACGAGCCTGGCGGAGTATCTGGTGACGAAGGGTGTGCCGTTTCGGACCGCTCATCAGGTTGTGGGGACGCTGGTGGCTCGGTGTGAGAAAGAGGGGAAGACGGCGCTGGGGCAGCTTTCGGTGGAGGATTTTAATGATGCGCTCAAAGCCCACGGATGGCCATCCGTGGGCTTGGACAAGGGTGTATACGATGCGCTGGGGGCGCGGAACGTGGTGAAACGATACCAAAGCGCCGGCGCCGCCGGCGGCAAGCCGTTCGAGGAGCAATTGGCGGCTTGGAAAAAGCGGCTGGGGATGTGAGTCGAACCGGAGCGAGGGATGCGGCGCGTGGTCGTGGTCGGCTCGAGCGGATCGGGCAAATCAACGCTGGCTGGGGAATTGGCGACGCGGCTGGCGGTTCCGCACGTTGACCTGGACGCGCTGCATTGGGGTCCAAACTGGACGCCGACGCCGACCGAGGTTCTTCGTCCGCGCGTCGAGGCCGCGATCGCGGGGGATGGATGGACGGTGAGCGGGAATTATTCGGCGTTGCGCGATTCGATATGGCCGCGGGCGGACACACTGGTCTGGCTGGATTATCCGATGCCGACTGTAATGTGGCGAGTCTTGCAGCGAACCGTTCGCCGCTGCATCACGAAAGAATTGCTGTGGTCGGATAACCTCGAAACGTGGCGGAAGTCCTTTTTCGACCGTGATTCGATTATCGTTTGGGCCTGGACAAGTTGGCGAAAGCCGCGCCGTGATTACCCGAAGCTCTTTCGTTCGCCGGCTTATCGGGGAATTCGCAAATATCGCTTTAGTTCGCCCCAGCAGACCCAGGATTGGTTGAATCGGGTGGAATTCGCGAGTGCTAATGCCTTCCATCATTGATTACCAAATCGTTCTGGATCGGCTCACGGCCGAGGGGCTGGAATGCCATTATTACAATGGTGGGTCGTTTGGTTTCGTCGCCGCGGCGGAGGTTCGGGGGTGGATCGGGCCGCGGGATGGGACGATCAGGCCGGAATTGGGCAAATTCACGCGGAGCGTGCCGGAGCCGTTCGCCGCGACGTTGGCGGAGCTTGCGGCGCGGGCTTGGCGAGAGGTCTTGGCGGGAAATGTCTGGGTGATGCCGGCGAGCCATTGGTCTTACGAATTGAACTATGGCGGCAGGGAATGGCTGGCGGGACTGCTGGGGGGCTGCGGGATTGATTCACGGCTATTGATTGGGCGGACCAACGCGGCGGCGATCGAATTCTTGCCGGGTGAAGAAGCCGGGTTCGAGGATTTTATTAGGGGGCTGCTGGAGGGGCTGACCATCAGCGATTTCGCAATGGCGTTTCCCGGGCGGGCGGCGGCATGCTCGATCCACCATCACCAGCAATTATGGTGGGTTACGAATAATCGGCAATTGGCGTTGCGATTGGACGAAATTGCCTGAATTATCGGCCGTCGATCCGTCGGTCGGGCGTTCATCTGCATTGAATCTTGAAATGCGGCCGGGGTTGCGTAAAATGTGAGTGATTCGTTTGGTTGGTGTTGGGGCGATATTTCCCCGTGCCAATCACGGACGACGCGCTGTAGCGGATGGTGCGTCGTTAGGTTCTTGATTCGACGTATCGACATGAACGTGGTCATTTTGGGAATACTGACGAAGACGGCGATCACCGCGTTGGCAGTGATGAGGCTATTGCTCGCACTGGGCCGGCGTGGGACGAGTGGCTTGCCGCGGCGGTTTTTGCCGTTGGCGGCCCCGGCGCCTTCGTATTTCACATCGCCGGCGCCAATCAACACGCGCCGGCGGATCGATTCCCCTTCGCGAGCACCTCCCGGAATGACATTCATTCGGCAATGCTGGTACATCGGTTCCGGGTCTTGTTGAACCGAAGTTCCGCATTGAATTCCTCCCGTCGAAGCAGGGCCCTTCCAAGGCATCCGCGTTGTGAGTTCATCCATCGTTAATGGATGAGGTCGGACGGGATTCATGGAAATCACATGGTATCTCTTGGCCGGGCTGGTTCTGGGCGCCGGCGGTGTGGCCTTGGCGGCCAAGGTCATGGCACGCAGTGCCCTGAACCGGAGCCGGGCCGAAGCCGAGCAAATCAAGAACAACGCGATGATGGAGGCCCAGAACAGGGCCAAGGAGATCGAGCTTGCCGCCCGGCAGGAACAGCTCAAGCGCAAGGAACAATACGAGCGCGAAACCGAACAGAAACGAAATGAACTCAAGACCCAGGAAGGCCGGCTGACCAAGCGGGAAGACACCCTGGACCGAAAGCTGGACACGCTGTCGGTCAAGGAAAAGAATCTGGATGATCTGGAATCCCGGCTTTCGCAGCGGGAGAAATCCCTGGCGGGCAAGGAAGAGCATCTGAACCAGGTGCTTCACGAGCAGCGGGACAAGCTGCTGCAATTGACGAATCTTTCGCCCGAGCAGGCGAAGGAAATGCTGCTGAAGCGCCTGGAGGACGATTGCAAGCTGGAGGCGGGGGCGCTGATTCAGCGAATTACCGAGCGGGCCCAGGACGAGGCGAAGGACAAGAGCCGGCAGATTATCCTCCAGGCGATCCAGCGTTACGCGGCCGAGCAGACGGCCGACCACACCGTCAGCACGGTGACCATTCCCAGCGACGACATGAAGGGCCGGGTCATCGGCCGGGAAGGCCGCAACATCCGCAGCTTCGAGAAGGCGACCGGGGTGGACGTCATCATTGACGATACGCCGGGCGTCGTGGTGGTGAGTTGTTTCGATCCGGTGCGGCGTGAAATCGCGCGGATATCTCTGGATCGGCTGGTGCAGGATGGGCGAATCCATCCGGCGCGCATCGAGGAAGTGGTGGCCGTGACCACCAAGGAAATGGACGAGGAGTTGATCCGCCTGGGCAAGGAAGCGGCGCAGGAGGCGAACCTGCAATTGGCCAAGCCGATCATTCCCATGCTCGGCCGGTTGTCGTTCCGCACCAGCTATGGGCAGAACGTGCTAAAGCATTCGATGGAGGTGGCGTATCTGTCGCAGGTGATCGCCGATGAGTTGGGTCTGGATGGGAAGCTGGCGCGGCGCGCGGGGCTGCTGCACGACATCGGCAAGGCAATGGACCACGAGCAGGAGGGCGGGCATCCGCAACTGGGCAAGGAATTTTTGCGCCGATTCGACGAGCCGGAGGCAGTGCTGAACGCGGCCGAGGCCCACCACGGCGACGTGCCGCCGACGACGCCGTACACGGTGATCGTGATGGCGGCCGATGCGATCAGCGCCAGCCGGCCCGGGGCGCGACGCGAAAGTCTCGAACGATACGTGAAACGCTTGCAGGAGCTGGAAGATTTGGCGATGACGTTTGAAGGCGTGCGCCAGGCGTACGCGATCCAGGCCGGCCGCGAGGTGCGCGTGATCGTGGATGCCAAGCTCATCGACGACCGCGTCAGCGCCAAGATCGCGCGGGACATCGCCCAGAAGATCGAGCAGGAGTTGAATTATCCCGGGGAAATCAAAGTGACGCTGATCCGCGAAACACGCGCGGTGGAGTATGCGAGGTAATTGTTACCCTCACGGCTTAGTGGTAAGGTTTGGCTTATGCTAGCAATTCGGAAGAAAATCGTCGTGGATGAGCGAGGACGGCCGCGAGAGGTCATCATTTCTTGGGCACAATTCTGTGAGTTGATCGAAGCGCTGGGCCTTGATCTCGACGAGAAGGCGAAGGAGGATTTGAGAGCCGCTCGGCGTGATTTGAAGCGTCGTAACTATTCTGCGTTTAAGCCGCTTTCGTCATTCTAATTCTGGTTCCGATGCCGAAGCTCGTGGTTCACAGTCGCGCGGGCCGGTATATTGAAAAGTTGGATGCGCGAATCAAGTCGCAGTTGATCGGCAAGCTCGGCGAATTAGCGAAAAATCCTGCCGCGATGCCCGGTGTAAAACCCATGGCCGGGGAATGGGCGGGGTTCTACCGGCTGCGCCATGGCAATTTGCGAATCATATATCTTCACGATCGGGCCAACGACACGATTGTCATCGCGCACGTGGGGCCGCGCGGAGATGTTTATAAATAATGGGCCTAGCCTCATCGCTTTTCAGGTAGGCCGAGCAGATCGTGGACCGAGCTACGCCGATCGCTTTCTGAATTGCGGAAGGTACATTCATGTCCCCCATCACCCGCTGCCCCTGGGCGACAACGGAATTGATGACGGCCTATCACGATCGGGAATGGGGCGTGCCGATTCACGAGGATCGGAAACTGTTCGAGTTTTTGATTTTGGAAGGGGCGCAGGCGGGGCTGAGCTGGAACACGATTCTCAATCGGCGGGAAGGATATCGAAAAGCGTTTAATCGGTTCGATCCGGTGAAAGTGGCGGCGTTTGGCCGTGGTGATGTCGCGCGGCTGCTCAAGGATGCGGGGATTATTCGCAATCGGTTGAAGATCGAATCGGCTGTTCGAAACGCCAGAGCGTTTCTGAAGGTTCAGCAGGAATTCGGGAGTTTTGACGCGTATATCTGGCAGTTTGTCGGCGGCGAGCAGCGCGTGAACGGTTGGCGAACCATGCGCGACCTGCCGGCCCGCACGCCGCAGTCCGACGCGATGAGCAAAGACCTGAAGCGTCGCGGCTTCAACTTCGTCGGCTCGACGATCTGTTATGCGTTCATGCAGGCTGTCGGCATGGTGAACGATCATCTCATCGGTTGTTTTCGACATCCCGGCAGATAAATCGGGGGTACTCGTCCGTCATTGGTGCAATGCCTTGGCCGCCCTCACGAGCATGCATGCGGCGGGGAGCAGAAACCCGACCATCAGCATGATGATCGCGATGACGACCAATAGCTCAATCAATGTGAAGCCCAGACAGCGCCGCATGATTGGCCTCCGTTGCGTTCCCGAGATATGACGCGATGCTGAGGCGGGAATTTCACGGGGCAAGCGTTTTTTCGAATCTCAGGCGAATCGGCTGGCTGAAGCGCGTTCGGCGGGAGGTGTCGAAATCGGCTCCGATATTCGATGCCGATTTGCGCCGGCAATTGCGATTTTGGTTCGAGAACGCAATGTGGGGGAGGCGGAAGACACCGCAAAAGGCCCCCAGCGGTTTCTCCCGCCTCCCCCACACCCCCGGGGCCCC
>Ga0209415_10008877_pt1 | contig 17352 bp, 12 predicted proteins | sample PeaSoiSIISIP2007_FD_187696 | JGI IMG/M metagenome (GOLD analysis project Ga0209415, IMG submission 187696) | Peat soil microbial communities from Weissenstadt, Germany - SII-SIP-2007 (SPAdes) (version 2) | ecosystem: Environmental > Terrestrial > Soil > Wetlands > Peat | place: Germany... | reverse complement strand
GTTTCCCGAAACGATCGGAACCGAAATCGAGCGCCAGTACCGGCTTGCGATGAAGGAACGGGTTGCCGTCATTTTCGATAGCGTTTATCCGCCCTTGGAGACGTGGCTGGAGATCCGTGTCTCGCCCTCAACCATAGGAGGCCTATTGGTCTGGCTTCGCGACATCACCGCGCGCCGGCAGACCGAGATGCAACGCGAGGGGCTCCTTCGGGAAATCCAGGCTGAGCGGCAAATCTTGGGCGAAATCATCGAGAAGTCTCCCGTCGCAATTTCCGTACTGCGGGCGCCGGATTACATCTACGAGCTGGTGAATCCCGCGTTCCAGGCGCTGGCACCCGGCAAGCAGATCCTGGGACGCAATTTCTCGGAGATCTGGGGTGAACTGGCCGAACCCCTGGCGGCAAATCTCGAGAACGTCATCGCCACCGGCCGGGCTTTCGACGCGGTAGATAGTCCCCGTGCTCTCCAACGCGATCCGGGCTCACCACCAGAGACTATCTTCATTACGTCATCCTGGATTCCGCTAATTGGCCCCTCCGGCACTCCCGATCGCATTCTAACGCTGGCGATCGAGACGACCGAACGCAAAAGGCAGGAAGATCGGCTGCGGAGCAGTGAGGCGCGTCTGTCGCGAGCGCAAAGGATGGCTAGCCTCGGTAGCTGGGAACAAGATCTGGAAAGTGGAGAACTCCAGTTATCGGATGACGCTTGCCGGATTTTTGGCATACCGCCTGAAGAGTCCCGAACCACGATGGAGACCTTGTTTTCACGCGTCCATCCAGAGGACCGGGTGTCGGTTCGGGAGACGATTCAGAACCCACCCGCTCCGGGAGGGTGCTCGCAGATAGACCATCGAATGATCTTCTCGGACGGAACGGAGCGCTTCGTGCGGCAATACATCGAGCGGCTCGGAAATGACGCCGGCCCGAGCCACCTCCTGGGCACCGTCCAGGATGTCACCGAATACAAGCACCTCGAAGAAAAGTTTCGCCGTGCACAGAGGCTGGAGGGAATCGCCCGGTTGGCCGGCGGCGTCGCCCACGACTTCAACAACCTTCTAGTGGTGATCAACGGTTACGCCCAGATGATCCTGTCCGAACTGAAAGCCGACGATCCTTTGCGGGATCTGGCACAGGAAATCATCAATGCGGGGAATCGTGCCGCGGCTCTAACGCGCCAGCTTTTGGCTTTTGGCCGAAAGCAGGTCATGCGTCCTCGCGCGATCAGTCTGGACAGGCTACTAACCGACCTCGAGAAGATGCTCCGGCGGCTGATTCGCGAGGACATTGAAGTTAAGCAGAATCTCACTCCGGAACTCTGGAGTGTGAAAGCCGACCCGGACCAGGTTGAACAGGTCATCATGAACCTGGTCGTGAATGCCCGAGACGCTATGCCGAAAGGAGGTGTGTTGACGATTGGCACGTCCAACGTCGAACTCGGGGAACAGGAGGTCAAAGGATTCCTGGACTTGAAGCCGGGCCGGTACGTATCGCTTACGGTCACCGACACGGGGACCGGCATGACGGCAGAGATCAAACGGCGCCTGTTTGAGCCCTTTTTCACGACGAAACCCTTGGGAGAGGGTACCGGGCTCGGCCTGAGCATGGTTTATGGCATTGTCAAGCAGCACGGCGGTGATGTTTCCTTCTATAGCGAACTCGGACTCGGCACCACGTTCAAGATCTACTGGCCCGCCACCGATCAACCCATCGAATCGGCGGCCAGGCCGGAGGCGCCCCGGACTCCCCACCACGGAAACGAGACGATCCTGCTGGTCGAGGATGATGAGAAGGTGCGGGAACTAGTTCGGCAGATGTTGCTGCTGCAAGGGTACAAGGTCTTGGAAACAAGACAGAGTTTAGACGCCGTCGGCGTGGTCAGCAAGCATGACGGCCCCATCGATCTGCTGCTCACGGATGTGGTTATGCCACAGATGAGCGGCCAGGAGCTTGCGGAACAGGTGGTGGCGCTTCGGCCGGGCATCAAAGTTGTCTTCATGTCCGGCTACCCGGGAGGCATCACCTCGCAGCACGGCATGTTCGACCCGACTGCATTCCTTCTGCAGAAGCCATTTACCATGGATACGCTTGGGCAAATCCTTCGTCAGGTTTTGGGCCCGGACGATCGGACGTAAAACGGCTTGTTGCTTGGGGAGATCGGCCGAACAGGACCCGCTGCAAGCCGGAAGTCAGAAGCCAGGGCCGACTGACAGTCGGCCAGCAGGCTGCCAGCCTGCCCACACAAGGCGCTCCGAATCAGTGGGTTGTCTTGAGGTTTCAGGGAAGTGTCGACGCGCCACGGCGGGACGCGCTGCTGTATTTATGAAATGGAGTACTAAGTACACCGGCCTTGAAACATCGAAATTCCCGCGATTCCGGCCGCCCCGGCGGCCAGGCAGTCGCCCGCATTGGAATCCGTGATGCCGCCCACCGCAATCACTGGAATCGCGACACTGCGCGCGGCGTCGCGTAAACGATCGATCCCCTGCGGCGAGCCATAGGTGGCTTTGGACGCCGTCCAAAAGACCGGACCGAAAAGGGAAAAGTCGGCCCCTTCCGCCTCGGCGGCCCGCAGTTCTTCCAGCGAATGGGTGGACACGCCGATCAGGAATCCGGGTGGCGTGATGGCCCGCAGAATACCCGGCGAGACTGAATTTCCGGGAAGGTGTACACCGTGGGCGCCGCAGGCCAGGGCGACGTCGAGACGGGTGTTCACCAGAATGCGCGTGGCGTGGGGGTTGGGAAGCTCGAGCGCGCGGCGCACCAGCTCGCACAGCTCGCGCGCGTCGAGATCCTTCTCGCGGATCTGGATGCGCTCCACGCCAGCGTGAAGCGCGCGCGCGATGAATCCGAGCAGAGCGGCTGCGCCACCTGCGCTGTGGCGGTCGGTGATGTAATACCGCAGCATCAGACGGGGTCGTAGTAGCGCTCGCCGGCGCAGGCGCGGCAAAGCGTGCGGCCGTCGCGTAGGATCTCGCGCTTGAAGCTGATGCCCTCGCCGCAGTCCGCGCAGATGGCGCGCGGGCCTTTGTAGCCCGGCAGGTCTTGGGGACCGATGGCCACCCGCACCCATTGGATCTCGAAGAGGTCCTCGTCCGGCATCTCGCGGTAGGCGCACATCTGCTGTTGGTTCTTGCCGGCGATCTCGGGATGCAACTCGGCGGCGCGCCGCTTGGCGCTCTCACGGGCGGCGATGCGCACCGCGCGGTTGTCGCGCAGATCGCAGAACGTGGCCGCCACTTTACCGAAATCGCGAAACTTGAGAGCGCGCTTGCCCAGGCGGCAGCCGGTGACGATGGGGATGGCGTCGGTGGCGCAGCGGTCGATCTCGATGAAGGCGATCAGGCGCTTGCGGTCGGCGCCGGTGGGGTCCTCAAGCCCCAGAAGCTTGACGCCGTACAAGGCCATGCGCAAGCCCAGGATCTGGCCGGCGCAAAGATGGCCATGGGCCTGGGCGGCCTGCGACTCGTATTCGGGGAGGGATTTGAAGGGCAACGTCTACTATGATAGCGGGCGGAAGCGCGCGCTGAAGTGGCGCAGGAAAGGCGGCTCCTCGACGATCTCCAGCCCCCGGATCGCCTCCTTGCGGGCGCTCACTTCGAGGATGGCTTCCACCACGTAATCGATGTGGCTCTGAGTGTAGACGCGGCGCGGGATAGCGAGTCTCAGCAGCTCGTGCTGCGCGGCATCGCCGAACATCACCGAGCCGATCTCCACCGAGCGGATGCCCGCGTGGCGGTAGAGCTCCACGGCCAGCGCCTGGCCCGGAAACTGGCGTGGAGGGATGTGCGGCAGCATGCGCGCGGCGTCGATATAGATGGCGTGGCCGCCGGGCGGCTCGACAATCGGAACCCCGCGATCGGCGATGTGGCGGCCCAGGTAGCCGGTAGAGGCGATGCGGTATTGAAGGTAGTCGGGCTCGAGGATCTCCTCGAGCCCCACGGCAATGGCGTCCAGATCGCGGCCCGCGAGGCCGCCATACGTGGGAAAGCCTTCGGTGAGAATCAGCAGGTTGGTCTCCTGCTGGGCAACGCGGTCGTCGTTGCTCGACAGGAATCCGCCGATATTGGCGAAGGCGTCCTTCTTCGCGGAGAAGGTGCAGCCGTCGGCGAGGGAAAACATTTTCTGTGCGATCTGCTTTGGCGACCAGTCCGCGTAGCCCGGCTCGCGCTGGCGGATGAACCAGGCGTTTTCGGCGAAGCGGCAGGCATCCAGGTAGAGCGGGATGCCGTGCCGCGAGCAGACGCGCTTCACGGCTTCGATGTTCGCCATGGAAACGGGCTGCCCGCCGCCGGAATTGTTGGTGACGGTGAGCATCACCAGCGGGATTCGAGCGGCGCCTTCCGCGGCGATCAGGGATTCCAGCGCCGCCACGTCGAGGTTGCCCTTGAAATCGAGGACGGCCTGCGTGTCGCGGGCTTCGGGGAGCGGAAGATCGACGGCCCGCGCGCCGGTGAATTCGATGTTGGCTCGCGTGGTATCGAAGTGCGTATTGGAAGGGACCACGTGGCCGGGCTTGCACATCACGGTAAAGAGGATGCGTTCGGCGGCGCGGCCCTGGTGCGTAGGAATCATGTGACGGAAGCCGGTGAGCTCGTCGGCCACCCGCTTGAGGCGGAAGAAGCTCTCGCTGCCGGCATAGGACTCGTCGCCGCGCATCACGGCGGCCCACTGCTCCGTTGACATGGCACTGGTGCCGGAATCGGTGAGGAGGTCGATCAGGATGTTGCGGGCTTGGATGAGGAAGAGGTTGTAGCCCGCCTGCTCGAGGTAGCGCCCGCGCTCCTCCGGGGTGGTGTGGCGCAGCGGCTCCACGCTCTTGATGCGGAATGGCTCGATGATGGTTCGCACGGCTTCAGCCCGTCAGTGCCGCGTCTGGTGCGCCGCCGCTTCCCAGCGGCCCACCATCAGGTCCACGAAGCTCAGCCAGGCTCCTTCGGGACGCTCCAGCTTGCGAAACAATGCCACGTACTCGGGCTTCTTCAAACCCATCCCCGCGAAGGCCAGGGAATAGAGGTTGTCGGCCGGGAAATCGGCAGTCTGCTCCTTGCCCCACTTGTGCGGGTCCGCAAGATAGGGCGCGAGATAGTTGATCAGGGTGTTGAGGTTGGTGTTGTTCTTCCCGTGAACGGCCCACAGGTCCACGCCCTGCACCTGCGCGATGCGGCACACCACGGTGTAAGCCTCCAGGTTGAAGGCCGAGAGCGACAGCGACCGCATGCGCGATTCTTCGCGCGGGGCGCTGCCGTCGGGACGGATCTGGCGGGGAAAAACACGGTCGCGGTAGTAATTGAAAGCCGCCTGCTGCGCGGTGCTGTTGGACACAAATGTGGCCACCGCGGCCACCTGGGCCGTCCACCAGGCGGCGTGGTGGTTGCCGCTCTTTTTCTCATCGCTGGCGTTCTTGCTTTGCGTGAGCCAGAGAAGGTATTCCCCGAACCACTTTCGCACGGCGGCCTGGTCCTTGGGATCCCAGGCGCCGGTCTGGGCCAGAAACTCCATCCCCTGGATGGCGCGGATGAAGACCCGGCCGTCGAGGATGCCGGTTCCGCGGACACTGTTCGCTCCGGGTATCGACCGGGCGTATTCCAGGCTGGGGTTCATGCGCGTTCGGGGATTGAGGAACCAGGTTTGAATCACGCGCGCGGCACGCTGGGCGTAGCGGGTATCGTCCAGCAGGAAGGCCGCGGTGCCGAGCGTGAACACGGCATCGCACATGGCATTGAGCGCCAATTTGTTGGCTTGAAACCGGTTGGGGTTGAGCTGGCCGTCTCTGGCGACGTAGGGGCCGCCTTCACTAGCGGGGTTGGGCCACCAGTAGGGGTCCTCGCTGTAGTAGTCGTGGGGGTCGAGGTCGACACCCTTGGGCCGGTCGGAGGTCACGGTCCACGCGACTTCCCGCATGCGCTTATCGGCCTCGGCGCGCAGGCGGCGGACCGAATCCAGGGTCCAGGCCTCCCGGCGGATGATGGCGCTGTGGATCGGCTCGGCTTCGTCCTCCGACACGAGCGTCATCGGAATGTCCGCAGCCCGGGCACACGACAGGGCCAGTATCCAGATAAGAGCGGTCTTCACCCTCTTGCATTGTAACGAATGCCGGGGGGCATCCGTTTTACACACTACCCGACGCTCCGCTCGTAGGCGGCATTGAATTCGCAGCCGACCAGGGCGATGATGGCCATCAGGTACATCCAGACCAGCAGCGCGATACCGGCCCCCACCGATCCGTACATCACGTTATAGTGAGCCATGTTGCGCACGTACCAGCCGAACCCCGACGTGGCCAGCAGCCAAAGCACGGTGGCCAGGATCGCGCCGGGCCACACGTACCTCCAGCGCTGGCTGCGATAGGGACCGAAATAGTAGAGGCTGGCAGTGACCGCAACGGTAGTCGCAAAGGCCACCGCGTAGCGGGTCAGCCGGCTCAGCCACTGCCACACTCCGGTCAGTGGATTCAAGAGCGGATCCACCTTCATCCAGGCCAACACCGCGCGCTCCACCTGGCCGCCGAACACGATGAGCAAGGAAGCGCAGAGCAGGGGGATCGCGGCCCCCAATACCAGGGCCGTGGCGACGACGCCCTGGTGGATGAAGCCGCGGTTGCGCGGAACGCGATACGCCGCCTGGAAACCTTCGATGAGGCTCTTGATCACCCCGGAGGCGGCCCACACCGAGATCAGGCCGGCGACGATCAACAGGGAAAGAGGGCGCGCGCCGCTGACGCGGAACTGCTGGACAACGAGATCCTCGGAGCCCGGCGGCACGATTTCCGAGAGCGCATCTTCGATGGTGCGGGAGACGAATTCCGCGCGCGTCTGAACCAGGATGGTGGCGGCCGAGGTGAGCACGGGGAAGAACGAGAGCAGCGCCGAATAGGCAGCGCCCTTGGCGATGCCGAAGCAGCCGTCGTCAAGGGTTGCCAGGAAGCTTCGCTGCAGGAGCCATGCGAAGGTCCGCGGGGTCAGACGCACATGCGTAGTGTATCCTGTTCCGATGGTGCTAAACGTTTTGCAGGCCGGCGCGGCCGTGCTGCGGCAGCAGGCGCGGCCCCTGACTCCGGAAGAGGTCCGAGGTCCGGCGATTCAGCAGTTGATCGAGCACATGCGCGAGACGATGCGCGAAGCGCCGGGAGTCGGGCTGGCGGCGCCGCAGGTGGGAGTCCCGTTCCAACTCGCGGTCATCGAAGACCGCGCCGAAGACCTGCTGGAGCTGGGCGCCGCGCGGCTGGCCGAACTGGAACGGCATCCCGTGCCTTTCCACGTAATCGTCAACCCGACCATTACGTTGGGCGGCGAGACCGTGGAATTCTTCGAGGGCTGCCTGAGCCTGGCGCGATTCGGCGCCGCGGTGGCCCGCGCGCGGAGCGTGGTGGTGGACTGCTGGAACGAGCGCGCCGAGCCGGTCCGGATCGAGGCCAGCGGCTGGTATGCCCGCATCCTGCAGCATGAAATCGATCACCTTCACGGGCGCCTGTACATCGACCGCATGAATCCGCGTTCGTTCATGACGCTGGAAAATCATCACCGGTACTGGAAGGACAAGCCGATGAGCGAGGTGCGGGAGGCGCTGGGGTGGACCGCTGGCTGACGGGGTGCTCCGTTCGGAGCCACGACCGTGAGGGGTCTTCCGCGCCCTAACCCAGGCACGCGAAGATTTCCCGGTAGAATTCCGGGTGTGCCTTCCACGTCTGCGCCGTCACCAGCTTGCCGTCACGGACTGCCGGCTTGGAACTGTATGTACCTCCGGACCGCTCCACCTCGATCCGCACGTGCGCGTGGCAGGTGACGGTGCGGCCCTTGATCATGCCCGCCGCCGTCAGCACCTGAATGCCATGGCCGATGGCGCAGATGCACTTGTCCTGGTCCGCGAATTCACGCACCAGGGATAGCAGGCTGGCGTCATTGCGCAGGTACTCGGGCGCCCGTCCACCGAGAATCACGATTGCCGCGAAGTCTCGCGCCGTCACGGCGGTGATCGCCACGTCCGCCTCCAGGCTGTGGCCCGGCCGCTCGACGTAGGTTTCCCAGCCTGGCTCGGTGTCGTGCACCACCATGTGCAGCCGCCGGCGCGAAGGCGCGGCTACAACCGGTTCCCAACGCGCCTCCAGAAACCGGTGGTAAGCATAGAGAACCTCGTAGCTATCTCCGGCATCGCCCGTGATGAGGAGCACTTTCCTGCTCATGGGAGAAACTGCTTCATCGACAGCATAGCAGTCTGGGGGGGCGTGCGCGAGGCTCTGCCAGAATGACACGCTCTGCCAGAATGAGAGTATGCCGTCATCCACTGTGGACGTGGCCGTCATCGGCGCCGGAGCCGCCGGCCTGATGTGCGCCATCGAAGCCGGCAAGCGCGGACGCCGGGTTGTCGTGGTGGAGCACAATCCGCAAATCGGGCGGAAGATCCTGATCTCGGGCGGTGGGCGCTGCAACTTCACCAACCTCCACACCCGGCCGGAGAATTTCCATTCCGCGAATCCGCACTTCGCCAAATCGGCTTTGGCGCGATTTGTTCCGGCGGATTTTGTGCGCCTGGTGGAACGCCACCACATCCCCTACCACGAGAAGACTCTGGGCCAATTGTTTTGCGACCGCTCGGCCAGCGACATCACCGGGATGCTCGAAGCCGAATGCGCCGCCGGCGGAGTGCGCATCGAAACCGCGTGCCCCGTGCGAAACGTGTCGGCCGCCTGCGGCTTCGTCGTGGAAACCGCGCACGGCGACTTCCAGGCCGCATCTCTGGTCATCGCCACCGGAGGCTTGTCCATTCCCAAGATGGGGGCCACGCCCTTGGGGTACGCCATCGCCCGCCAGTTCGGTCTGCGCGTTCTGGATTGCCGTCCCGCATTGGTGCCGGTCACGTTCGGCCGACAGGACCAGGCAAAATTCGGCGGGCTTGCGGGCGTGTCCGCCGAGGTGGTGGCATCCGCCGGCCCGCGCCAATTCCGCGAGAAAATGCTGTTCACACACCGCGGCCTCAGCGGCCCGGCGATGCTGCAGGCTTCCTCCTGGTGGAAGCCCGGCGAAACGCTGGAGATCGACCTGCTGCCCGGCATCGACCTCGCCAGTCTCGTTCGCGATCGCCGAGCCGCCGGCGACCGTTTGGAGGTCCGCACGGTGGCGAGCCGCTTCCTGCCCAGACGGCTGGCGGATCGCTGGTTCGAGCTACATCCGCCATCCCAGCCTGTAGTTTCGCTGGGAGATCGGGAAATTGCCGCGATCTCCGACGGGCTCCACCGGTGGCGTATCCAGCCCGCCGGCACCGAAGGGTACGGCAAAGCGGAAGTGACCGCCGGAGGCATCGACACCGCCGAGCTCTCGTCGAAGACCTTGGAATCGAAAAAGGTCCCCGGCCTCTATTTCATCGGCGAGGTGGTCGATGTCACGGGCGACTTGGGCGGCTTCAATTTTCAATGGGCTTGGGCGGCGGGATACTCGGCGGGTCAGTACGTGTAGGTGCGAGCCGTTGCATGATGGACTTCACGTAGTCGCGGGTCTCCGGAATGTCAGGTACGCCGCCGGCGCGGTCTACAGCGGCCGGGCCCGCGTTGTACGCGCCCAGTGTCTGCGGAAGGTCCCCCCTGTATTTGTCGAGCAGTTGTTTGAGATACTTGGCGCCGGCTTCGATGTTCTCCTGCGGATCGAAGGGATCTTTGACGCCGAATTGCTCCGCGGTGTCGGGCATGAGCTGCATCAGGCCTTTCGCTCCTTTGGGCGATACCGCGCAGGGGCGGTATGCGGACTCCTGCTCGATGACGGCGCGCAGCAACGTCTTCTCCAGATCCTGCGCCTGGGCGACTAGATCGATGATCGGGGTGACCGTCAGGTCGGCAATCGGGTCACATGGCATCTGGGGCGCCGGTTCCGCCGCCGCGGATGCCGGGCGCGGAGGCTCGGAGGGCGGGCTCCCGTTGACGTGCTCTCCAGGCGCCAGCCAGACTCCCACACTCTCCGCCTGTGTGCGGATCGCTTCACGCTGCCGGGCGGCGGCGGCCTGCTGCTTATCGAGGGCCGCCCGCATGGCATCGCGCGCGGAAATTGCCGGTGGCGCCGCCGGCGGCGCCACGCTCTGGGCCAGGGCGCTCGACGCAAGCAGAATCCAGACCAGGTTCATTACGTTATTTATCGGCGGGCCAGCCCAAAACTTTAGGGGCCCACCCCACCGCCCCCAACCCCCAACGCCGGTGGTAACCGGTGATAAGATGTCTGTACCGACATTGAATTCTGCTCGGAAGGCTCAATCCCACGGAGCCGGCCAGCGTCTGCGGACTACTTGCCGGAGAAAGGTAACGCCAGCACTTCGACGCTGGAAGCGGCAAGTACATGCGAATCCTGCTTTACAACCCCGACAACGGCATAACGCAAAACTTCATGCCTCACCTCTGGATGTTCCTGCTGCAGGCCCTTACGCCGCGCGGCCACGAGGTGGTTCTGATCGACGGCAACACCCAACCGATGAGCGACGCCGAGCTGGTTCAGTTCGTACTCGACCGGCAGATCGGGCTGGTGGGTATCGGCGCCATGACCCGTATGATCGCCAAAGCGTACCGCGTGGCGGATGCAGTTCGGGCGGCCGGCATTCCCGTGGTCATGGGGGGACCGCACGTGACGGAAGTTCCGGAGGAAGCTCTGGGGCGAAACGGCGGACCGCGTCACGCAGACGCGTTGGCTCTGGGTGAGGCGGATGAAACCTGGCCGCGCATCGTGGAAGATGCGGCACGCGGCAAACTCAAGGAGGTTTACGCTCCGGTAGACGCGTTCGGGCAGGAGCGCAAACCGACGTTGCAGAACTACCCGATCATCCCATGGGACTCGATGGACTTGCGGCAATTCAACCGGATTCCGGGCTTTTTGCGTCCGGTCATGCGCCACTTCGGGTTCGGCTGGGAGACCTTTCATATCATCCCCATTGAATCCGGACGCGGCTGTCCTTATGGATGCGAATTCTGTACGGTCACGGGTTTCTTTGGCGACTCGATCCGGTTCCGGTCCAACCGCAGCGTGGTCGACGAAATGCTGAAGATCAAAGAGCGCGCCCGCGCCACTCGCGGCCAGGCCGCGGTATTCTTCGTCGACGATAATTTCGCGATCAACGTCAAGCGGACCAAAGCGCTTTTGCGCGATGTCATCGCCGCCGGCGCCGAACTGTCGTGGGTGGGCCAAATCAGCGCCAACCTGTTGCGCGACGAAGAGCTACTGGATTTGATCGCCGCGTCGGGCGGGAAATGGATCTTCATCGGAATGGAGTCTCTCGATCCCGCCAATCTGGCCAGCGTCAACAAGAGCTTCAACAAGCCGGCGGATTACGCCGGCGTGCTCGAGGCCCTGGCCCGGCGCCACGTCTATGCCATCACTTCGTTCATCTTTGGGCTGGATAACGATACTCCCGGGGTGGGCGAGCGCACCCTCGCCGAGATCCGCCGGTGGCCGCCCGGTCTGCCCGTCTTTGGACAGATCACGCCCTTTCCCGCCACTCCCTTGTATGCCCGCCTGGAAAAGGAAGGCCGGCTGATACGGCCGAAACACTGGCTCGAGTTCGCCCCGTTTCGGATGGCGCACGCGCCCAGGAGGATCGCGATCCCAGAGGTGGAAGAGGAGGTTCGGTACGCCTGGGCGAACTCCTACAGCCCCGCCGCGATCGAGCGAGCCCTGGAGTCCATCGCCGGCGAGCCGGCTCCCTACAAGATCAGCCACCTGATGTCCCGGCTATTCTTCCGCGGGATTTATTTCCCACAAAAGGGGGCGCGGCAATGGCTCAAGCTGGCCATCCAGAACCGGGGCGCCATCTACCGCGTCGTCAAGGACTCACTCACCCGCTGGCACGGCGCCCAGGAGCCGGCAAGCAGCGGGGAACCTTCTTTCATCGCGTCGGCGCAGCCGGATTCCGTAGGAGACTGAGTCTCCCCTAGCCATAGTGTCTCGGCTTCCCGCGGCTCAATCTTCGAAGCTGTGGACGCCGCCTTTGAAACCGTTACGGACCTGCTTCCAGATCCACTTCAGCACGCGGGCGTCGTTATAGCAGTAGCCGAGATTGTGATTCAAGGTGGAGAAGCAATGCTGCTCGCATGTCTTCTTCATCTCGCCCAGTTGCCCGGTGTCGAATTTGTGTCCATCGATGGCGCCCCAGTCGTAAGTCGCGGCGTACATCGGAAAACAGGGTCCCACGGTGCCATCGGTGCGGACGATCACGTTGTTCTGGCCGGCACGGCAGTTCCAGTCGGTGAAGCGCAGGCTGCCATTCTCATCGCGAACGATCCCCGGCATCCTGGCGAGCAGATCGTCTCCGTCGCCGCCGGCGCCGGTTCCGTCGCCGTACCAGCCCACCCGGCGAAGGTCCAGGCCGGAGGACATCCGCATGAATGCCTTCATCTCCCGCAGACGGGGTACCGAGTTCACCATTTGGTAGCCGGACCTGTTCTTCGAGATCAGCCAGTCGATGAGATCGTCCACCGCGCGCCAGTCTTGGGGACGGATGTAGGTCGGGTTTTCGTTCAGGTGTTTGAAATGATCGTCCTGTTCGAGCATGGGCGTCTCGTTCAGGTGATAATCGGTGGCAAGCCGATGTTGGCGGGCGTACTCGGTCAACTGCCGGACGTCCTCCAGATTATTCCGGCAGATATTCATATTGAAAAAGACCATGTAGCCGTACACGTACTGCTTCCGCATCAGGTACTCGAGATTCTTGCGAGCGGGGACGAGGGCCTTCGGCAGGCCCGGCTTTTCGTCCCACGCATCCAGGGCGAAGTTGAAGATCGCCGCGCCTGCATCGCCAAGCCGGTCCGCGACATCCGGCCGCAGCAAGCGGCCGTTCGTGGCGATGTAAACCCAGAACCCCTTTTTGGCGGCGTAGTAGACGACCTTATGGATGAACTCCGGGCGCAGCAGCGGCTCGCCTCCCATGAGCGCGAGAACGCGACAGCCGTGGTCATGCAGCCAATCGATGGCGCGGCGCGCGACATCGTCGCTCATGCCCTTGATCTTGTTGTTGAACGACCAGCAATACCAACAGTCGATATTGCATTTGTATTCGACGAACAGGTAGGCGGTGATCGGGTGGAAATCCCCCGGCATCACTCTCGAGCGCAAGTAGGGAACCAGCCAGCCGCGCGCTTTGCGCACGAGCTCTTCCCGGCTCCAATGGCGCTTTTCGGGGGGCGTCTCTGGTCCGGGATCGGAGAGCAGCTCCGGGCGCTGGGGGAATACCGGTTCCGGTAGGGTAGCCCCTTTGGCCGCCGGCGGCGCCGGTGGTTTGGGGGCGGAGTGCATGAGCAGATCGTTAATTGCAACGTCGATACGAAACGCCGGCTGGCTGGAAGTTGCCATCAAGCCTCCCTCCAAATAAACACATCATAAGGGAATTTACGAAATCCTGCCAATAAGTAATTTTGCGGACGCCTCACGGGGGCAGCAAGCTGCGTCATCCTGTTAGCATGACCCATCGCCTGATACGCTGGGTTGGCCTGCTGGCCGGTGCTCCGTGGTTGCTTCCGGTCAGCCGGGCACAGTTAACCCTGGGCATGCTGCAAGGATCGGTCGAGGATGGGCATGGCCAGGCCGCTTCTATCCCTCTGCAGGTCGAGGGACCGTTGGGCTCGGTACACCCGCTCCATACCGATGATCGAGGGCGCTATTCCATAGCGCTTCCCTATGGCGTGTATACCGTTCGCGCCGCCTCGCTCGGAGCCACATGCCGCGTACGGATCCGGCCGTTCGAAATCGCTGGCTGCGATTTGCGGCCCGGCGAATACCGAACGGTGGATTCGAACGAGATTCTGGCCGCTGGCGCGCAGAACGCCGCTCAGACCCTCCTCTTTCAGACCCCAGCCGCCATCAGCTACCCGCTGGGCTTCGCCAATTTGAACGCCATCCGGCTCCCCCTGGTTTCCGTCCGGTCCGCCTCGTGGACGGCAACCAGCTTCCATCTGAACGGTCTCGACGCCACCGATTCCTACCAGCCCGGAAAGCCTGTGATGTTGGACGACGCGGCAGCAGACGACGCTGCCGGTACCGCGCCGGCGGACGCTTACTCTGTTGGCGTCTTTCTCCGTGGCGCGGAGAGCTCCTGGCATGGCGGGCTCGCTACGGAAAATACCGGCGCGGCTTTTGCGGGCGACAATCTGCCTTCACCGCCGGATCGCGGAAGTGTCGAACGGCCGGACGAATTCCTCTGGTTCACCAGGGACACGGCCGACCTGGGCGGCCCGCTCAGCCGTTGGGCCGATATCTCGGCGACGGCGACGGCACAGTGGGCGTCCCAGACCGCGCCCCAGCGCCCGAGCGGTACTCCCATCGGCAGCCGCATGCTCTTCGGCAACACCCGAGGCCGCGTCCGGCTGGGCACGCGCGATCGGCTCGACGCTCTCTATAGCGGATCGCGCCTGGATCTTTCAAACGGCGGCTGGCCGTCTGGCATGGAAGCCATCCTGGCCAGCCGGATGATGCCCTCCTTCTACGGAGTCGACGGTTTCGAGAACCTGCGGGAGACCGATCACTTCGATCTCATCGAAGCCGGTTGGACCCATCAGCTCGGCGGCAGCGCGGGCGTCCTCGAGGTTCGCTACGGCTACTCGACGGCACACCTCGACACATCTCCCGTGAACGGACAAAACGCACCGAGCCGGATCGACCTGCTGGACCTGGCGCCGGCGGATTCGCCGCTGTCTAACTTCGCGGTGCGCACCCGGCACCAGATCGACGTGGCATTCGAAAGCGGCGAGGCGCGCTTCGGAGGACTGACCCATCGGTACTCTGTGGGAGCCGCTGGGGAAACGTCGCAGCCGCGGAACCGATTTCAGGCCGCGGGTGGTACGGATCTGATCTCAGCGGCGGACCAGCCGGCGTTTGTAGTGCGTTTGAATACCCCGGCCGGCACGCGCGTGCGAATCGATTCGTTTACGCCTTACCTGAGTGATGCGATCCGGTTCTTTCACGGAATCACGCTGGATCTGGGCCTCGCTTTGGACGTCTCGCATGGCGAGGTGGCAGGACAGCCGGCTCCGAGCGGCGCAATTTCATGGACAAGCGTAGCGCCGCGGGCCGGCATCGCCGTCCCGGCGCCGGGATTCTCGCGCCTGACTCTGCGAGGGAGTTACGCGCGGACCTATTCCAGCCTGGCCGGCAGATACTTGGATTTCGCCGACCCCGGCGCGCTCAGCGGCCTGGTCTACGACGCGCAAACGGGCCAACTCTTACAGCGCTTTGGAGGCGCTTACTCCAGCATCGACCCGAGTCTGAAGCGCCCTTATGCCGACGAATTCAATGTCTCTCTCCAGCTCGCCCTGCCCCGCCAAAGCGCGTTTTCGGTCGAGCTGCTTCGCCGCGACGAAAAGGATCGGATTGCAGCGGTGAACACCGGCGTGCCTGCCACGGACTACCACCCGGAGGTCGTGACGGACCCCGGTCCCGATTTTATTCCAGGAACATTCGACGATCAAACCCTGGTGGTCTATGCCCAGGACCCCGCCACGCTGGGCCATGACCAGTACCTGCTAACCAATCCCCCTGGTCTCGGCGAACTGAGCGAGGCCATCACGGCAACGGCGGGCACGCATAGCCAGTATGCGGACGTCCGCGCGTCTTTCACCGCGGAGAAATCGTTTGGCCCAACCAACCCGGGAAGCTCGGTGTGGGTGAACGACCCAGGCGTAGTGGGGGCGCTCTACAGCGATCCCAACTCACTGATTCATGCCACGGGGCATCCCTTCATAGATCGGGCGTTCATCGGCAAAATCCAGGCGATGTTACTGGCGCCTGCCTGGTTGGGCAGTTTGCGCTTCACCAATACGGTCAACTATCTGGACGGGCTTCCGTTCGCGCGCGAGTTGCTGGTCACGGGACTGCCTCAGGGACCGTTTCTGGTGGACACTACGCTTCGGGGCAGCCCCGAGGGCGGAAATCGAGCCCAATACGTTCTCAACTGGAACCTGCGGATGGGCCGCGAGGTCCACCTGCCTTTGGGCCGGATCGAGATCACAGCCGACCTGTTGAACGTCCTCAACAACGGGAACAAAATCGTCGAGAGTGACTTGAGCGGCCCGCAGTTTAACCAGCGGCCGGCGCTTGCGGTCCCGCCGCCGAGAACGCTGAGGCTTGGACTGCGCTGGCATTTCTGATCGTGGTCCCACCAGCCGCAGCGTCGGCCTACGCCACTCACTGAAACTCCCGCGTCGTTCATCGATAGAATGGATAGGTCGGCGTCCCATGAAATGGATATCATTCCTCGGATGTATCGTCCCGATGGCGGCCAGCGCGGCACCTCTGGCGACCCTGGTCACCAAAACCGGCCCCGTCCACTCCGAGGCCATCGCGCTGCCCATCCTGAACTCCGCCAGCCAGTACAGCCTTCTGTATTCCGTGAGCCCGCTGCGCGATTTCGGGCCGGGCGCCCGCATGCAGATCGAGCTGCGCCAGGGCGACGCGATCCTCGCATCCAAGATCCTGCATGCCGGTGACCCCGATTACTACGTGCAGTTCCGCGTCCCACGCCAGGGTGCAGCGTCACTGGCCATCCGCGCCACCCAGGCCGCCGGCCGGTACCAGCTTCAGCTCAACCGCTGGCCTCTGTCGCCTGCCGTGAAGAGCGTTCCCGACCATCGCTGGCAGGACGCCGCGCCCATTTCTCTCGGCAAAACGGTCTTCGCTTCGGGCGACGATGCCGAGTACATCCCCCTGCCCGGGACGCCGCGGCGCGCCATCGTCGAAGACCCCGCCGGCATCGATTGGTACCGCTTCGAATTCACTTCGGACACGCCCAAGCTGGTCTTCTTCCAGATCGATCTGATGGAGCGCGACCAGATTCCTTCCAACATCGCGATCTACCGCGTAGTGGACGGCAAGCTCCAGGAATACTACGAGGGCGAAGATCCGGTCACGCTGCCGCATGAGGCCCAGGCGCTTCCCGGAAACAAGTTCACGCCGCGCGTCCTGACGCAAAAGGGCGCCTATTACATCTCCGTCCGCGCCAATCACCCCGAGTACAAATTGCGCACGCGCGTTTACGATCCTCCGCCGTACCGCGACCCGCGCGTCGCCGTGCGCACCGCCCTCGATTACATCCTGGCGGCGGGCGACTCATGGCACGGCAACACGCCGCGCAAGGGAGGCGTGATCGACCGCGTTTCCAGCGTGCACCAGGAAACCTCCCTGTGCGTCGGCTGCCACACCACGCACTTCCCCTTGCGCGCCCAACTCTACGCCGCACGCAACGGCTACCCGGTCGTTATGCGGCAGCAGTTGCAGTTCCTCACCGAGCGCTTCTACAACAATCCGCGTCCGTTCTATGGCTTCGAGCAGGAAGGCGCGGTGTGGGCGCGCGTGATTTCGGCGCCGGCCAACGTGCTCGGCCGCATGTCGCACCT
>Ga0209415_10008876_pt1 | contig 17352 bp, 17 predicted proteins | sample PeaSoiSIISIP2007_FD_187696 | JGI IMG/M metagenome (GOLD analysis project Ga0209415, IMG submission 187696) | Peat soil microbial communities from Weissenstadt, Germany - SII-SIP-2007 (SPAdes) (version 2) | ecosystem: Environmental > Terrestrial > Soil > Wetlands > Peat | place: Germany... | reverse complement strand
CGAGCGCGAGATGGCTGCAGCGGCCGGCCGGCTGCAGCGGATCGACCCGGTGCGCTGCCGCGAGAGCGTGGCTGAGTGCTACGACGTGTCGGTCGTCGCCGAGGGCTATGAAGCTGTGTATGAGTGCGCGATCCGGGAGGCGACGCAGCGGGCCGCACGCGTCGATCGCCACCGCCGGCTGACGTCCCCCAGGCGGGAAGACACGACGCGGGCCATCCCGCGCCGCGCCGGGCGCCCCGCTGCGCTTCAGGCGGTCGAGCAGTGAAGGCGGCAACGGTCGGCCTGCTTCTCACAGGCTGGCATCGCGCCCGCGAGCAGGGTGCGGCGCAGCCGCGCGATGAGATCGTGGTGGAGGCGGAGGTCATGGGTGTGTTGTATGGCGACTCCTCCGCGCGCCGGCGGGCACACGACACGCATGCGTGTCCCGGGCAAGCCCCCCAATCCGCAGCCGTCGCCGGTCCAGCCGGCCGTCGCGGGCAAGGCAGCGTCGCGCCGGGCACAACGGGGAGGAGCCCCGCCGCCGGTAGACTCGTGTCACGGGTGTGATGTCGATGGCCGAGGACCGCGGTACGCAGGCTGCGCTGGTCGGAGCCCGCGCCGTGCGGGCTCTCGGCGGGCGCTACTCAACCGAGCTCGGCATCGACGTGGATCACGACGAGCAGGAGGTCGAGCGGTGGGCGCTGGCGGCGACGCTGTTCGGCGCTCGCATCTCCGCCGAGATCGCGCAGCGGACGTTCACCGTGCTGGACGGCGCCGGCGTGCACACGATCGCCCAGGCAGGGCGCTGCGAGATCACTCGCCTGATCGAGCTGCTCGACGCCGGTGGCTACGCCCGCTACGACCTGAGCACCGCCGAGCGCCTCCACGCCATCGCGCGGTGTCTGGAAGCACACGACGACCGCGTGGGCTCGCTGCTGCGCCTGCCCGCACAAGAGATCGCCTCTGCGCTGCGCGCGCTGCCCGGCTGGGGTCCGGTGACCGTCGCGCTGTTCCTGCGCGAGCTGCGCGGCGCATACCCGCAGATCGAGCCTCAGATCGATTCCCGAGCCCTCAGCGCAGCCGAGCATCTGGGACTGCTCAGCCAGGACAACGTCGATGCACTGACCCAGCTACGGGCAGCGTCGCGAGCGAAGCACAACTCGATCTGCGCGACCTCGAGACCGCGCTCGTTCGCCTCTCGCTCGCCCCACCGCCATCGCGACAAACGATGCCCAGGCGGCGAGAGCTGCACACTGCTAAAGCCTGAGTGGTGGCCGAGCCGCGTCCTGACTCGACCGACTCACCCCGATCCATCGGCCGACCGTGCGGCGACATCTCTTTGACGGGCGGAAGAGTCCAATGACGCTTACGTGAGCAGATCGGTAGAAGACCGCGCCGGACACCGTAATGAGGCCCGATGCGACTCCGATTGCGAAGCCATACGGTCTCCCACATGGGGAACGATCGACGTGACAGGGACTGTGCCTGATGGCACCGCCAAAGAAGGAGGCGGTATGTCCATGATGTTCGAGCAACCAGGCAAACGCCGGACGGGCGCCGTCACGTCTCTCGAGGATCCTCCGGTGCTTGTGCCCAGCGCGGTCCGCTTCCAGGACCGCCATGATGCAGGGCGGCGGCTGGCCGCGCTGCTGGAGCCATTTCGTGATGAGCTGCCGGTGGTCGTCGGGATCCCAAGGGGTGGTGTGCCCGTCGCGGCGGAGGTCGCGCGTGCGCTCGGTGCGCCGCTCGATGTGACCGTCGTGCGCAAGATCGGCGCGCCGCAGAATCCCGAGTTCGCGATCGGAGCGCTCGCCGAGGGCGGCGTACACGTGCTCAGCGACCGGGTTGTGCGGGCGCTCGGTCTCTCCCGCCCAGAGCTGCAGGCGCTCATCATGCGGGTCCAGAGCGAGCTTGTTGAGCGGCGCCTGCACTACCGTGGCGCGCGCGAGCCCGCCCCGCTCAGCGGGCGCACGGTGATCCTCGTCGATGACGGTCTCGCCACCGGTCACTCTGCGCTGGCCGCCGTGCAGTCTCTGCGCAAGCGCGGCGCGACCCGCGTGATCCTCGCCGTGCCGGTCGCGGCGCCTGAGTCCGCGCGGGAGCTTCGCCGTCATGTGGACGAGGTGGTGTGCGTGGAGGCGCCCGCCGAGCTCTGGGCCGTCGGCTATTGGTACGAGGACTTCCGGCCAACGACCGACGAGGAGGTCGCGGCGCTGCTGGCCAAGTACGGCGAGCCGCTCCCGCCGGCGCCAGGCGTAGAGGATCCGCCCGCCCGCACGCCGGATGCCCCGGCCCTGGGAGAGCTCAGCGATCCCATCGCGCGGGAGGTCGTCATTCCCCTCGCCCCGCATCTGTCACTGAGCGGCGACCTCACGGTCCCGTCGCGAGCGGTGGGCGTCGTCGCGTTCGCTCACGGCAGCGGCTCCAGCCGCCTCAGCCCACGTAACCGCTCCGTCGCGAGCGCGTTGAACGACGCTGGTTTCGCGACGCTGCTGTTCGACCTGCTCACCCAGAGCGAGGAGCTCGACCGCAGCAATGTCTTTGACATCCCGTTGCTCGCCGACCGACTCGTCGCGGCAAGCGCCTGGCTGGCGGAGCGCGACGATGTGGGAAGCCTGCCGCTCGGCTACTTCGGTGCCAGCACAGGAGCGGCGGCCGCACTGACGGCGGCTGCCGAGCTGGGCGGCAAGGTGGGCGCCGTAATCTCGCGCGGTGGGCGCCCCGACCTCGCCCGGAACCTGAGTGCGGTGCGAGCGCCGACACTGCTGATCGTCGGCGGGGCCGACTATCAGGTGCTCGAGCTCAACCGCGAAGCTCAGCGGCAGCTTCGCTGCCCGAGCGAGCTCGCGGTCGTACCCGGTGCGACCCATCTCTTTGAAGAGCCCGGTGCGCTCGAGCAGGTGAGTCGTCTGGTGATCGGCTGGCTTCACCGTCACCTCGCGCCAGCGCGCCCGGCCGAGACACACGTCGTCAATCACTGACACGGACATTGAGGTCCGGCCGACCGCTCGCGCATATGGGGTCCGTGGGGACCGGCTGACCGCTCGCCACGACCTGGCGAGCGGCGGTGAGTGGCGAGGCTGGCCGTACTTTGCCGCATGAGGACTGTCGCCGGTTACGGATGCGTAGGACCGCTGGCGAGGGGAATCTCACCTGGTGTCCGCAGGAGTCGTGCGCAGTACGCTCATCGGCCGGCTGATGCTCGGCGTGCCGGTCGCGCTGGCGTGGCTGGCTCTGGCGAGGGCGGGGGCGAGCGCAGCGGTGTGGCGGACGGAAATGCTGGCGCCCACCGGTGTTGTGAGCCCGGTTGCCCTGTCTTTCGACGCCGTCGGCGATGGGCTGCTCGCATGGGATGGCAACCCGTACTCCATGCAGCCTCCCCGCCCGTTCGCTGGTGCGCAGGTGCGCCTGCGCGGCGGCGGCTGGAGTCAAGCGCCCGAACTGCCGCTGCCGGCGATCGAGCAGCTGCAGCTGTATGGCGCGGGGCGGGCGATGCTCGTGGGCTCCGAAGCCGTGACCGCGACCAGCGGGCCGCCACCGCCGGGCACGCCGCCGTGCTGTGGCGGCTATCCAGGCACCGTGCTGCGCGTGCGCGTGCTCCATGCGGACGGCCTGGCCAACGGCACGTTCGGCGCGGTCAGGGCGCTCGACGAGAACGGGAGCGCACCGGTCTCGGCGGCGGATGAGCGCGGTGATGCGATCGTCGCATGGGTGCACGCGGGGCGTTATCGTCTCGCCGAACGCAGGACCGGAGGCGCGTTCACCGCGCCGGTTGCCTTCCCCGGACGCGCGCTGTCTGGCGATCCGCTCGCGCTCGCCCTGAATGCGCGCGGGGCGTGTGTGCTGGCGTGGGTCCAAGGCGAGCGCCTGTATGCGCGCGTCCGCCCCGCTGGGCGTCGATGGGGCTCCGCCGAGCTGGTGCTGCGCCTGCCCGCCCCGGCCAGGCCCGTGCCCGCGGTGAAGCTCCGTGCCGCGATCACCCCGTCGGGAACCGTCGTGCTCGCGTGGGAGACCGCGAGCGGCTGTGAAGGCTGTGCAACCGTCCTGCACGCCGGCGCCGCCTGGCATGCGCTCGGCGGACGCTGGCGGGTGTTCGCGCTGGAGCGCTCGTCCATCGCTCTGACCGCTCCCGGAGGTGCCGTGGCAGACCGCTTGGCGGAGATCGCGCCGCTCGTGGACAGCTACGGCCGCGTCTATGTGGCGTGGACTGGTGGGCTGCAGGGCGCTCCGATCGTCAAGCTCGCCCAGTTGACCGCGCACGGGGCCGGCTTCTGGACGCCGCTGTCGGACTCTTGGCAGGGGGGCATGCTCGACGATGCGACGGTCGGGCCAGACGGGGCGCTGCTCGTCTCCTGGTTTGACGTGAGTCATTCGACCAGCGGCGTCGGCCCCGTGTATGCGTCTCTGCGCCGTGGCAGCGAACGGTTCGACCTCGCCGTCAAGCTCACCGGCGAAGACGTCACCGGCGGCTCCGGCCTCGTGGCGTTGCAGCCGCTCGACGGCGAAGCGTTCGTCGTATCGGGGGTGATCGTGGGCGGATCGACGATGCTGCAGATCTCGACCGATCCGGCGGGCTGAGCCCTGGCCGGAGTGGCCGCACCCGCGAGTGTGCGCGCACGGCGTCCGCGTCCCAGCGGACGCCGCGTTGGGACACATCGGATCTGGGCTCATGCGCCGGGGATCGGGACACAGATCGCAGCTGGCCTCGCCGCGGCGATCCCCGTGATCAACTCGACCATCAAAGCCGCGCATGCCGGCTGGGTTCCGGCGGGCGATGACGGAATCATCGCCACGCGAGGCTGGGACGTCCTCACCTCGCACACGCCGCTGGTCGGCCAGTACTCCGAGGCCGGCCTGCTCATTCACGGACAGGTCATGCACAGCCCCGGCCCGATGCTGTACTGGCTGATCGCGCTGCCGGCGCACTTGGGCAGCGTCACGAGCATCGCGGTGATGATGGGGGTCGTCAATACGCTGGCGATCATCGGATGCGTTGCGCTGGCAAGGCGCCGCGGCGGCCTGATCCTGATGTTCGCGACTGCTGCTGGCATCGCGCTGATGTGTCAGTCGCTGCCGGCCGAGGCGATGCACGACATCTGGAACCCGGCAGCCGGCCTGTTCCCGTTTCTGCTGCTGATCTTCCTCAGCTGGTCGCTCACGTGCGGTGAGTATCGCCTCCTGCCCTTCACCGTGTTCGTCGCGAGCTTCATCGCCGGCGACGGCTTCGGCGCAATCGCGGTCAGCGGCATGCAGTACACGGCCTCCGGACTGAACTACCGTGAAGGCGCGTACGTCATCTATGGCGGCTGCCACCCGAGGAATGTCGACCTGCAGGACCTCGGTACGCGCGGCTTTCGCATCGACACCCAGGGCGGCAGCTCAGCAGTCGCGGCGGTGGGAGACGTCAACGGCGACGGGCGCAGCGACCTGATGCTGAGCGCGGGCGATCCCAGCCACTACGAGGATTTCGTCCTATTTGGCCGGCGCTATGAGGGAACGATCTCGCCCGGTCGCGCCGGTGCGAGCGGATTCGCGATCACGGGGCTGAACGGCTACGGGTTCTCGTTCGCGGGCGTCGGCGACGTCAACGAAGACCACCGTGCCGACGTGCTCGCCGTGCGCAACCTCCTCGGGTCCACCGGCGGAGCGGAGGTCGATCTCGTCTACGGATCCCGCTCGACCTCGACCGTGAACCTCACCCACCTCGGCGCGCGCGGCGCGCGCATCCTGACCGGACCGGCACCGGCCGGGAGCGACCTGCAGCTATGGGGCTTCACCGGTCTGGGCGACCTCAACGGGGACGGGCGGACGGACTTCGTAATCTCCAGCGAGACCTGGCCTATGAGCAGCGGCGGCGACTTCCTCCAGGGCACGGTCAGCATCCTCTACGGCGCGCAGTACACCAGCCCGCTGTCGCTCGCGAACCTCGGCAGCGCCGGCTACCAGCTCACCGGCCCGCTGCCCTCGACCAATTCCGGAATTGCCACAACCGGCAATGAGCTCGGCTTCGGCGTGGCGGCACTCAACGGCTTCGCCGAAAACGGCCGTCCGCTGTTCGCCGTCGGCGCCCCCGGGCTCGGCCTCCCCGGCACCCAGCCTGGCTCCCTGCCCCTGGGCGAGGTCCTGCTCGAGACGCCGCCCTCCTCCTAAACCTCGCCCGCCTCGGGGAGCTTGCTATGCCTCGCCGGCCCACGCGACCGGTTGGAGATGCTCGGCATGGCCGTGGGTCGCGACCGCGACCGTGCAGGGAGCGCCATTCAGGGCCGCGCGCGTGTCATCACCCAGTACCGCGCGTCCGAGGACCCCATGGCTGCATGAGCCGACCACGAGCAGATCTGCGCCCGTCTCCGTGGCCTGCTGGCGAAGGCCGCGACCCGGGCTCGCCGAGACGACGCTGACAAGCTCGGCCTTGACATCGGCCGCAGCACGCTCCTGCTCGAGCAGCTTGTGGGAGTACTCGTGCTCTGCCGCTTCGTCGCGGTGCACATGGACGAGCGTCAGCTTCCCGTCGGGATCCACCAGCTGCGAGGCGAGCACGATCGCGTCACGGCCGTTGGACCTCCCGTCGACTCCCACAAGGACGTTCTTGAACATCGCCATCCCTCCCGATTCTGATTCAGTCCGCGAGTGGCGCGCGCCTGTTGCATTATATGACTTCGATCGCGTAGTCGAGTTTGATAGTGGAGGAGCCGGCCACCGCCTGCCTGGTCCGGCTGCCTGCGGCGCGCCGGTCACGGAAGGCCGCAGCCACAGCGCATACGTAGTTCTCCGCCGCAGAGAGCGTTGCTCGCGCGGATGCGCGGCAGTGGCGGGGCGGCGAGACTCTGGGTCGATGGCACCCCCACCGCTTCGGCTTGGGTCTTTGACACTTCGCGCGATGCATTCGCCTCGCTTGGTACTCGGTAGCTGCTTCACCGACACAGCCGGCGCCTCCTACGGCAGTGGCAGGTGCCGGTACACGTGAGCGCACCGGTCATCTTTTCCCTGCCGGATCATCGCGAGCTGCTGCCCGAGGAGATCACTGAGCTCTCGACGCCAGCCTTGGGCAGCGCGACGGTCGCGCGGTTCTCAAATGGCGAGCTGTACGCGCGCGTCGAGAGCCCCGTCGAGGGGTTGGCGTGCGCGGTGCTCGGCTCGCTCGCGCCTCCGGACGAGCGGCTGCTGTCGATGCTGCTGATGGCCCATACGCTCAAGCGTGAGGGTGCGCGGCGTGTGGTAGCGCTGCTCCCGTATCTCGGCTACGCCCGTCAGGACCGGGCCGATGCCGGACAGAGCCTGGGGATCGCCTGGGTGGGCGCTCTGCTGCGTGCGTCAGGCGTCGAGAGGGTGATCACCGTCGATTTGCACAGTCACCGCGCCGCGGCGTGCCTCGGGGTCTTGCTGCGCTCGGTCTCGCCCGCGGCGCTCTTCGCCGAGGCGCTCACGCGGAATGGCTTGGGTGAGCTGAGCGTCGTGGCGCCGGACGAGGGCGCGCTCGAGCGCTGCGAGGCGGTCATTCGCGCGGCGGGAATCCGCATGCCGATCGCATATCTACGCAAGCGACGCGACGGCAACGGGGTGACCCACAGCAAGCTCGCCGGCGAGGTCATGCCGCGTGTGGCGATAGTGGATGACATCCTCGACACCGGCGCGACCCTGCTCTCGGCGTGCGCCGAGCTCCGGCGAGTCGGGGTGCGGGAGATCACCGTGTGCGCCACGCACGGACTCTTCACCGGCGAGCGCTGGCGCGAGCTGCCCGCCCTGGGTGTGCGGCGCATCTATACGACCGACAGCGTCCCCGCGGCCCGCGCACATGCTGACGCGATCATCCAGGTGCTCCCCGCCGGGCGTCTGGTGTTAGACGCATTCGCGCGGGTCGCCGAAGGCCAGATCGAGCGCGCCAGCCGATCGCGCGGCAGAGCGGGTTCTGCGGTCGAGCGAATCGAGGGACCGGCGCCAGCAGAAGACTCGAGCGTCCCCGACCCGGATGCGCTCTATCCGTAGTTTCATGGTGCCACCGGCAAGACCTACCCGCTCCTGCATACCCGCCAGACCGAAGCCCTGGCTCGCAGTCTCGAGGTCAAAGGCAGCCCCGTCGTCCTGCACCTCGACGAGCAGCTCGCCCTCGGATTTACCGACTGCTACCCGACCAGGTTCGCGCGCTTGGCGACGTTGGTGAGCGCCTCCTGAACCAGCCGGTACACGGCGCTCTCGAGCTCCCGATCCAGGCGCACCTCCCCCACTGAGGGGTCGGGCATCGCAAGCTCGCCGCCGATCTGCAATCCGCTCTGCTCGCGATGGCGGTCAAGTAGCGCCTCCATCGCCGTGCGCAGTCCCGGCTCATCCAGGGCGACGGGACGTAGCTCGGTGATGATCGAATGCAGGTGCGCTCGACGGCCTCGCCCATCGCCGCCTGAGCCTGCTCATGCAGGAGATGCTCGCCCCCGGCGCTCAGCACAAGCAGGCGCGTGGATCCGTGGGTTCGATACCACCAGCATGATCGCCGCACCGAGATCGCGATCGTGGTGGTATTAGCCGCGATCTTCATCGCACTCGCGATCCGCGAGTCCTCGCGCACGGAATGACCCATGACAGTCCAGACGCCGCCATGCACTATTCGCAAGCCGCCATCGGAGATCGCCGGCGCGAACATGGCCGACTACGAGCGGGCCTGCGCGGAGTTCTCCTGGGCCGAGGCTCGCCGCGAGCTCGCCGGCCTGCCCGGCGGCGGGCTGAACATCGCCTACGAGGCGGTCGACCGGCATGCGGACGGGCCGCTGGGCTTGAAGCACAGCCTGCTCGAGCTGCTCCCGGCGGTCTGATGAGCAGCCCGTCGCTTGTCGTGTTTGCGCCCTCGCCGTTGTTGACGATCACCGTCGAGGCGGCGGGCACCCCGGGGCAGGAGATTCATCTGCACGCCGGCGGACAGGGATTCTGGGTGGCTCGCATGGCTGCGCTGCTCCGCGCCGAGGTCTGTCTGTGCTGTGCCTTGGGCGGCGAGTCGGGCGCGGTCCTGCGCGGGCTGATCGCGAGGGAGAACGTCGAGCTCTCGAGCGTGGAGTGCGCCGCGTCCAACGGTGTCTACATCCACGCTCGCCGTGACGGCATCCGCGATCAGCTTGCGCGCACCGACGCCAAGCGCCTGTCCCGTCACGAGGCCGACGAGCTCTACGGGCTGGCGCTGAGCGCGGCGCTGGACGCGGGTGTCGCGCTGTTGACGGGAGTGGACCCTTCGACAGTCCTTGACAGCGAGATCTACCGCCGGCTGGCGGGCGATCTGCGTAGCAACGGGGTTCGGGTCATCGCCGATCTCGCCGGCTCGTCGCTTAGGGCCGCGCTGGCCGGAGGCTTGGACGTGCTGAAGATCAGCGAGGAGGAGATTCTCGCCGAGTCGCTTGCCAGCGGCTCCGATGCGCAAGACCTGACGAAGGCGTTGGACGAACTGCACGCGGCCGGTGCCGAGACGGTGCTCCTCTCGCGCGCCGAGCAGCCGGCACTGGTCCTGGACGGTCCCGGCGGGCGCTATCTGGAACTTATGGGTCCCCGCGTCGAGACGCTGGAGCCGCGGGGCACCGGGGATTCGATGTTCGCCGCACTCGGAGCCAGCCTGGCCGCCGGCCAGGAGCTTGACGAGGCCTTGCGGCTGGGGATGGCAGCCGGCTGCCTGAACGCCACCCGGCACGGACTCGGCACTGGGACTCGTGAGCAGATCGAGCAGCTGAGCCACCACATCGAGATCACGGAGCTGAGTTCCGGCACAAAGAGAGCGTGAGTACCGTCGACGTTTGCGAACTTCATGTCCGCTGGCCGGTTTGGCGGTCGTTCCTCGCGGAACACTCACGCTCTCAATCCCTCATCCTGACCGTATGCGGCAAGCATCTCATCCCGGCAAACTGCGCGACCGCATACGGGGTTGACCGCAGGCTCTTCCCGAGACCAGTTGTGGCCGGCGCAGTACGTCAGTGCACGTAGTAGATCAGTGCGCGTCCGAACCGGTCGACCAGGAACATCGTCTCTGCGCACGCGCTGCATGCGGGCTGTCCCGGCGTGGGTCGCGGGCCCACAGTCACTGTGAGCGATCGGCTCACCAGCGCTTCGCCGCACGAGCGCCGCACGATCACGCGATAGCCGCTGTGGCTCGCGCTCGTCACTCGGCGTACGGTCACAGCCGTCACCGGCTGCCATGAGCGCGTCGCGTCCGAACGGCGCCACAAACCAGGGGATGCCGGCAGCGAGGATCTGGCTGCCCGGAGCGGGCATCGTCAGCGCCCGCAGATCCCGCGCAGAGGTGGCGATCAGCTCATCGAAGCGCTCGTTGTCGCTTGCGATCGCGGTGCAGCGTGATCGCCATCGGGTCTCGGCGTCGCGAAGCTCGTCCATCGCCGTCGCCAGCCGCCGGCGCGGACGCCGGCGGCCCCCGATCGACGGCTCGGCTGACACCATGATCTCAGCCGGCAAGCCGGGCTCGAGCACAGCCTCCCAATGTGCCTGAGCCCGATCGGCCTCTAGGTCCAAGCGCTCGGGGACCGGGCCGAGCTCGATGACCGTCTCGCGGAACGCCTCATCCTCGCCGACGTAGGCCAGAGTCAGCCCGCGCTCGGTCCGCTTCGGGGCCAGGGCATGCCCGCGAGCCGTGCGCCCGGAGGCGCCCCGGACCTCGAACATGTCGGCGAAGTCCGCCGCCAGCGCAAGCGACACCGTTGTCGTGACCGGCTTGGCCAGGAAGTTGTGGACGCGCACCATGTAATACAGGCGCCCCGATGCGATTATCAGCTCGCGGGTGATGCTGAGCGAGAGCTGCGGTACCGGCCGGCGCGAGGCGCTTCGCAGCGTCGCGTTCGTGGCATAGAGCACGGCGCGATCCTCCAAGGCGGTACGCGAGAGCGCCACCGGCCGCGCACCGCCGACCTCCAGGCGGATCTCCGACAGGTGGCGTGTGTCGTCGGCATAGAATCCTCGCCCGAGACCTGCGCCGGGGCTACGTCGCCGTCCGGGCGGGCGCAGAGAAACAGCTTACGGTCCTTGAGCACGAGCAGCTCCTCCTGCGCCTCGGCGAGAATCGGCGGTGCGCCGTGCATCTCAACCGGCCCCGCGCGGCCGACTATCTCAAACGACTCCCCGCGGGGACTGAGCACCTCACCAGCCCCGCCCCCCGGACCGCGCGAGGCAGCGGCAGCCCCCCGCGGACCCCGGGCATTGCTCGCCCCCTTACCCCTCGTTTCCTTGTTCACGACAGCCTTCGTGTCATCCGCTTGTGTCATCCGCTTTCAGCGATCGTAGGCGCGAGGAGGGATAGCAGTGTGCCAGTACGTGACCAGCCTCATGGCGCCAGAGCGACAGCTCGACGCCGGGGCAGGGATCATCCGCACAGCACCATGTCGAGCGCCTGCTCGCTGGCGCCGTCGGACAAAGTGGTCACCCTGCCTCCGGCGTGGACAATGTCTCCTCGACGAACGCGACATGGTCCCAGTTGATGTGCAGCGGCCCGCCGGTGATGCTCTCGAGCGTTACCGGGTTGGGGTGATCCCGTCGTACGGAATGGATGACGTCTGCCTCATCCTGGGCCACGATCACCTCGCCGCCACCGTCGAAGACGATCCGTGTGGACATCAGTGCCTCCTGTCTGTGTGGTTGACCGAACGCGTGCTTACCGCCCGTCTTGGGGCATGGCTTCACTCCTTGATCAGCGAAGGGCTGGGTTTCTGAACGTATTGCCGATGATTGCGGGCATCGGAGGACCGCACAGGCGCTGGGCAGATGGTCACCTCGGTGGCAGGAGCAGCACCGAGCAGGACGCGTCGTGCACCACGCGCCGGCTGACACTGCCGAGCGCCCGCAGGCCTCCCAGTCGCCGGCTGCCCATGACCACGATCGCGGCGTTGATGTTCTTCGCGGAGTCGAGGATCACGTCCGCGGCCTTGCCCGGTTCGACGAAAGTCTCGCACTCGCCGTCCAGCATCAGCTCCAGCGCGCGTGCCTGCGCCTGGATGCGGCGTGGACTCACCTTGGACTCGCGGCCGAGAGCGTGCAGCAGGGTCACGTTCGCGTCCAGGCTGAGTCCCAGCTTGCCGGCCAGCTCCACGATCTGATCTGAGCCCTCCTGGCCGTCGCTGGTCACCAGGATCCGGCGACCGTGCATCGAGCCTGTGAATGACCTGCGAACGACGAGCATTGGAATGGTGAACTGGCCCAGCGCAGCTGCCGCCACGCCGCCGACGAGCATTCCGCCGAGCCACGAGGTGGCGGGCGCCCCGATGGCGAGCAGGTCATGGTTGGAGGCCCGCTCGAGGATGACCTCGACGGGCGGGCCGCCCGGGTCCACGACCGTGGTCGAGCGCACGCCGGCATCGTCGGCGATGAGCTTGGCCCGGTCGAGCACGTGCCTGGCCCGGCTGGGGCTGATGGCGGCCGTCGCGTTGAGCCCGTAACCCACCGCCGCTGTCACCGCCAGCAGCGTCAGATGCCCATCGGGGCCGGCCAGCCCAGCCGCCATCCTGACGGCCGCCGCGCTCGCGTGCGTTCCGTCGACGGCGCACAGAATGTTCGTAAAGACCCTCAAAGGAACCGGCGTGGCGGCGCCTAATTCGCTCGGCGTGCGCTCGTCCTTGCGGGACTGTGCTGTCTGCGTACTGGTCACACCTTGCAAGTTAATGTGCGGAGTCGGCTCGGATCATCCGCAGCTTCCCGTCAAGATGAAACGGGGAAAGCCGCAACAAACCGTCGCGTGGCACAGCGTCGCCTGCGTTTCGCGCGCACGCCCACACGACACGCCCACACGTATACGCGCCTGGGCATCGGTGGGCCCTCCGCAATCTTCAGTAGAGACCACCTAGCCGTCTCAGTGAGACCTTCGGATGATTCGCCTGACGGCGAGCACGAGGATGTGTGTCAATCGAGACACGAGCCAGGAGGAGTTGACAGTGTCGGCAACGAAGATCGCCGTATCCCCGCCGTACGACTTGCCTGGCCCGGCGGGCAGCGCCGCACGGCGCGGCGAGAGCAGCATCCCGGCGGCCGGGGGCTGAGGGATGGCCGCGCCGCTGGCTTTGCCTCTCGGTGAGCGCGCGGTGCTCGACGCGGTGCGGCGAGAGGCGCACACGCTCACCGGCGACCATCGCGATTACGACGCGCTGCTCGCGCTGATGGGGGACGCCCGGATCGTCCTGCTCGGCGAGGCCAGCCACGGCACGCACGAGTTCTACCGCGAGCGCGCCCGCATCACCAAGCGCCTGATTGCCGAGCACGGCTTCACGGCGCTGGCGATCGAGGGCGACTGGCCCGACGCCTACCGCGTCAACCGCTACATCCATGGCGCTCGCGAGGATCGCGACGCCGAGGAGGCGTTGCGCGGCTTCCGGCGCTTTCCCACCTGGATGTGGCGCAACGCTGATGTGCTGGACCTCGTCGGCTGGCTGCGCGCCCACAACGATAGTCTGGAGCGGGGAGCGCGCGGCGCCGGCTTCTACGGTCTTGACCTCTACAGCCTAGGCGCGTCGATGGAGGCCGTGATCGGCTACCTCGAGGGGCAGGACCCCGACGCCGCGGCACGAGCACGGAAGCGCTACGAGTGCCTGCAGCCCTACAGCGCGGAAAGCGCCGCCTACGGTCAGGCAGTCCTGTTGGGCGTCGGCGAGCCGTGCCGGCGGCGGGTGATCGAGCAGCTCGTCGAACTGCGCCGCCGCGCCGGGGACTACCTGCGCCGCGACGGGCTCGCCGCCGAGGATGAGTACTTCTTCGCCGAGCAGAACGCCGCCGTCGTTGCGAATGCCGAGGAGTACTACCGCACGATGTTCGGCGATCACGCCGGCTCCTGGAACCTGCGCGACCGGCACATGGCCGACACCCTCGATGAGCTCCTCGCGCATCTAGATCGTCACGGCGGCACCGCGCGCGTGGTCGTGTGGGAGCACAACTCGCACATCGGCGACGCCCGCGCCACGGAGATGCACCAGCGCGGAGAGCTGAACATCGGTCAGCTGATGCGCGAACGCCACGGCCGCGACGCCGTCAACGTGGGCTTCATCACCTACACTGGCACCGTCACCGCCAGCTCGGAGTGGGGCGGGCCCGCCGAGCGCAAGCGCGTGCGCCCCGCCATCGCCGACAGCTGCGAGGCGCTGCTGCACGCCACGGGCATCCCCGCCTTCCTGCTCTGCCCACTGGCCGCGGGCGAGAGCGGTCGCGCGCTGCACGAGCCCCGGCTGGAGCGCGCGATCGGTGTGATCTACCGCCCCGAGACCGAGCGCCAGAGCCACTGCTTCGCCGCGAGCATCGCGCGGCAGTTTGACGCGCTCGTTTACATCGACCACACTCGCGCCGTCGAGCCGCTTGAGCGCACCCCGACATGGGAGCTCGGCGAGCCGCCCGAGACCTACCCCAGCGCCCTGTGATCGTGCTCGCCGGCAAGATAGCGCGGGCGGCGCCACGCGTGCCTGCACTGTGAGAGGCTGCGAGTGATGACGGACCAGACGTTGGGGTATACGGTTGGCAAACGGCCGTCGGGGAGCGCCCCGCCGAACATGGTCGACTACGAGGAGACCCGGGCGCAGTTCTCCTGGGCCGCGGCGAGGGCGGAGCTCGAGGTCCTGCCCGGCGGCGGGTTGAACATCGCCCACGAGGCGGTCGACCGGCATCTGGGCGGAGAGATCGCGCAGAAGACCGCCCTGCGCTGATCTTCGAGCACGGCTCTCTCTACAACGTGGAGGGCGAGCTCCCCGCCGACGCCGGCGCGGTGGACATCGAGCGCGCCGCCATCCGCCGGCCCGGCACCGACCTGAGCCTGATCTCCTATGGGGGGACGGTGGCGACGGCGATGGACGCCGCCGAGCAGCTCGCCACGGGCGGCGTCGACGCCGAGGTGATCGACCTGCGCGTGCTGCGCCCGCTCGACGAGGTCGCCGTGGTCGAGTCGGTCTCCCGGACCCACCGGGCGGTGGTCGTCGATGAGGGCTGGCGCTCGGGCAGCCTCGCCGCCGAGGTCAGCGCGCGGATCATGGAGCAGGCCTTCTACGAGCTCGACGCCCCCGTCGCTCGCGTCGACTTCCTCAACGTGGTCGTCGTCGTGCACGAGCAGGCCGGGATCGAGATCCCCGAGCGCGACTACCCGAAGCTCGCGACGCTCGATGATGCGGTCGCCTACCTCCTCGCGGCACAGCAGCGGGGCGCCGGCGCGTAACCTCCCTGCCGATGACGCCTCTGGCCGACCTCCTCGACCGGCTGCGGCTGCGCCGCCAGCCGCCGGGGCGCGCGGCCGCGATGGTGGGCGTGCCGGCGGTGGAGCCCGACATCTCCGCGGAGCTCGCGCCCCTGTTCGACCGGCTCGACGAGATTGACGCCGAGGCGGGCGCGATCGTGCAGGCGGCAAAGTCCGCGGCGGTGGTGATCGAGCGCGACGCTCGGCTGGAGGCCGAGCGGATCCTCAAGCAGGCGGCCCGCGAGGCGCAGATCGAAGCCGATCGCCTGCGCCGCGAGCGGCTCCGGGTGGCCGAACTGGAGGCGCGGACGATCCTCGCGGACGCCCGCGCCGAGGCGGAGCGCCTGCGCGAGCGGGCCGCGCAGCGGACGCCGGCCGTCGTCGAGGACGTCCTGGAGCTGCTCGTGCGGGGGGCCGGTTGAGCGCCGAGTGGATCGCCGGCACGGTGCGCGGCAGGCTGCTGCTCGAACGCCGCTTGGGCGAGCAGCCCGCGCGCGGAGTGGCCGCGCAGAGCTCCCTCGTGGCGGCGCTGCGCCTGCTGCTGGCAAGCCCCTACGGCCGCGACCTCGGCGCGGCGCAGGAGCTCGCGCCGGCGCAGCGCGCCGTCGCTGCGACCGCGCTGTGGCACCTGCGCATCCTCGCCGGCTGGCTGCCGCCGGATGGCGCCGTCCTGCTGCGCGCGCTCGCCGGGTGGTACGAGCTCGTCAACGTCGAGCACCACCTCGCCTGGATCGTCACCGGGGCCACGCCACCACCACCGTTTCAGCTGGGTGGCCTCGCCACCGTTTGGCCCCGCGTCGAGCCGGCGCGCAGCCTCGCCGAGATCCGCGCGGCGCTTGCCTCCTCGCCCTGGGGCGAGCCGGCGGGCGAAGAGCCGCTCACGCTGCACCTGGCGCTGCGGGCCGGCTGGGCGCGGCGGGTCATCAACCACGGGGGCTCCGCCCGCGAGTGGGCGCAGGCGGCGGTGGCGCTGTTCGTGGCGCGCGAGCTGCTGCTCGCCTCGCAGGAGGACCCGCGCCGGCTGCTGGCGCTGCCGGGAGTCGACGCGAGCTGGCTGTCGGCATCGAGCGTCCCGGAGCTCGCCGCGCGCCTGCCCGCGCGGATTGGATGGGCGCTGCGCGACGTGCAGCAGCCCGAGCAGCTGTGGCGCGCCGAGCTGGCCTGGTGGCGGCGCGTCGAGGACGACGCGCAGGCGCTGATGCGCAGCCCGGTAGGGTCGCCCGCGCTCGTGGTCGGGACCGTCGCGCTGCTCATGGTCGACGCCCGGCGGGCCGCCCAGGCGCTGGCGATTGCCGCGCTCGGCGGCGCTGAACGGATGCGGGAGCGCGCGGGTGTCGCGGTCTGAGACGCTCGTTCCCGCGCGCATGCGCCGCGTCGCGATCGTGGCCGCCCGGCCACGGCTGCGCGACGCGCTCGCCGAGGTCGCCGACGCCGGTGTCGTCGAGCTGAGCGGGGCCCTCGCGCCGGCCGCCGGCGAGGCAGTCGAGGCGCTGCGGCGCCTGGAGCGCGCAGCAGGGAACGCCGCCGCGGGCGTGGACGGGGGGGCGTCGCGGCCGCGCCTGCGCCGGCATGCCCCGGTCGTCGCCGAGCTCGAGCGCCGCGGCGCAAGGGAGCTGCTCGCCGGCGAGGTCGCTCTGCGCCAGCGCGCCGAGCGGGCGGTCGCCCACGGCCCCTTCGCGCTGCTCGCGGGGTGGGCCCCCCAGCACGAGCTGAGCGCGCTGCGCGAGCGCCTCTCCGCCGTCGGCGCCTCCCTCGTCGAGCTTGCCCTCCCGCGCGTCGAGACGCCGCCGACGCTGCTCGTGCCCGTCCGCCTCGCGCGTCCGTTCCGGCTGCTGGTCGAAACCTATGGCGCGGTCCCCTACGGCGACATCGACCCGACGCTGTTCGCCAGCGTGATCTTCTTCCTCATGTTCGGGATGATGTTCGGCGACGCCGGCGACGGGCTGCTGCTAATCGCCGGGGCGCTGCTGCTGGGCCGCGCCCGCGACCCGCGCCTGGCGACGGCGCGACGGCTGTGGCCGTTCCCCGCCGCGGCGGGCGCCAGCGCGGTCGTGTTCGGCCTGCTCTACGGTGAGTTCTTCGGGCCGACCGGAATCCTCCCGGTGCTGTGGCTCAAGCCGCTCGACCACGCCACGACGCTGCTGCTGATCGGCGCCGCGATCGGGGTCGTGCTGCTGCTCGGCGCGCACGCGCTCGGCGTG
>Ga0209415_10008875_pt1 | contig 17352 bp, 13 predicted proteins | sample PeaSoiSIISIP2007_FD_187696 | JGI IMG/M metagenome (GOLD analysis project Ga0209415, IMG submission 187696) | Peat soil microbial communities from Weissenstadt, Germany - SII-SIP-2007 (SPAdes) (version 2) | ecosystem: Environmental > Terrestrial > Soil > Wetlands > Peat | place: Germany... | reverse complement strand
GAGGCCGTCGCCGTGTACCCGCGTGCTCCCAAGGGGATCTTCGTCGGCTCGGCCGACGAGCCGAACGGGAACACGACGATCGTTCCGAACCAGACCACCGCCGACGTCACCGTGCTGGACATGACGACCCTGGGGTCCCTCCTCTTCCAGAACACGGCCACCGGTCGCGTCCTCGAGCCGGACCTCGCGAGCTTCGATGTCTACGAGGACTTGCCGCCCGAGCCCGGCGTGACGGCCTTCCCCGCCGGCGGCACCAACACCGCGAGCGACCCGTACGGCAAGGTGTACGTGCGCCGCCGGCTCCGCGGGTCCGTTCGCGTCCAGGCGGATGGCTCGGCGCACTTCGCCATCCCCGGCGGGATGCCGATGGTGCTGCACCTGGCCGACACCAAGGAGTCGCTGGCGCTGGGCTTGCCGCGCTGGCAGAGAGAGGAGATGACGTTCGTACCCGGGGAGCACTCCCACCAGGGGTTTCCGAGCTTCTTCTTCAACAACCTGTGTGGCACTTGCCACGGAGCGATCAGCGGGAGGCAGGTCGACGCGGCGCTCAACCCGGACTTCCTGACGCAGGCGTCCGCCGTCGCCGCCGCGGCCCTTCCGCCGACGGACCTGACCGGCGCCGCCTCCGTGGCAGGCGGCGCGATCGGACCTCCCTTCTCTCCCTGAGACGCTGCTAAGAGGGGGGGATGATCGCCAGGACGCTCCTCCCCTTCCTCCTGGGTGCCGCATCGACCTCGTACGCTTGCGCCGAGGCTCCGCCGCCCGTCCTGCCGCCGCCGACGACGGCCATGGTGCCGCCCCTGCCCTCCGCCCCCCCGGCGGCGAGCTACGATCCCGGCCTCAAGGGCCCGGACGAGGCCGCGCTCGACCGTTCCACGGCACCCTGCGACGACTTCTACCAGTTCGCATGCGGGGGCTGGATGAAGTCGACGCCGATCCCGGACGACGAGGCGAGCTGGGTGCGAAGCTTCAGCGTCATCCACGAGGAGAACCAGAAGGCGCTGCGAGCGATCCTCGAGCGCGATGCGAAGGGTGACACGCGCGGCGACCCCTACGGCCAGAAGCTCGGCGACTTCTGGGCCTCGTGCATGGACGAGCAAGGGATCGAGAAGCGCGTCAAGGAGGACCTGAAGCCCGAGCTCGCCCGGATCGACGCCGTGCACGACGGGAAGACGCTCGTAGCGGAGCTCGCGCACCTCCACTCCATCGGTGTGGGCGCCGCGTTCGGGTTCGACAGCGAGGTCGACGTCAAGGACGCGACGCACATGATCGCCGGCGTGTCCCAGGGGGGGCTCGGCCTACCCGAGCGGGACTATTACTTCCGGGATGACGCTCGGACGAAGGACATTCGCCAGGCGTACGCGAAACATGTGGCGAGGACGCTCGAGCTCCTGGGGGAGGCCGCCCGGCGCGCAGAGGCGGGCGCGAAGGCGGTGCTGGCCATCGAGACCGAGCTCGCGGGGGCGTCGATGACGAACGTGGAGCTCCGCGACCCGCAGAAGGTCTACCACCGGCTCGATCTCGATGGGCTGAAGAAGCTCGCGCCGGAGGTCTCGTGGGACGGCTACCTCGCGGGCCTCGGGTTCCCCGGCATCACCGCCATCAACGTCGCCCAGCCGGACTTCGTGACGAAGCTCGATGCGATGACCGGGACTGTGAAGCCGGCGGACTGGCGGACGTACCTGCGCTGGCACCTGGCGCGGACGATCTCGCCGTTCCTCTCCGGCAAGTTCGTCGACGAGTGGTTCCAGTTCCGGCAGGTGCTCACGGGGACGAAGGTCCTCCAGCCCAGGTGGAAGCGCTGCGTGCACTTCGCCGACCAGATGCTGGGCGAGGCGCTCGCCCAGCCGTTCGTGCGCGAGCACCTGGGCGAGGACGGCAAGCGGGCCGCGGAGGGGATGGTCGCGGGCATCGAGGCCGCGATGAAGGTGGACCTCGAGGGGCTCTCCTGGATGGATGACACGACGCGGACGAGGGCGGAGGAGAAGCTCGCGAAGATCGTGAACATGATCGGCTATCCGGCGAAGTGGCGGAACTACGACGCCCTGGCCACGGACAGGATCTCGCTCGTCGCGAACGTCGCGCGGGCCAGCGCGTTCGAAGTGAAGCGCGAGCTCTCGAAGGTGGGCAGGCCCGTGGACAGGGAGGAGTGGCAGATGACGCCGCCGGCGGTGAACGCCTACTACGAGCCGACCATGAACGAGATGGTGTTCCCGGCGGGGATCCTGCAGGTGCCCTTCTACGGGAAAGAGCAGGCGCCGGCCCTGAACTTCGGAGCCATCGGGATGGTGGTGGGTCACGAGCTGACGCACGCGTTCGACGACGAGGGCCGCCAGTTCGACGCGGAGGGCAACCTGCGGGACTGGTGGACGCCGGCGGTCGGCGCGGAGTTCGACAAGCGCACGAGCTGCGTCGAGAAGCAGTACGGCGACTACGTCGCGATCGACGACGCGCACATCAAGGGCAAGCTCACCCTCGGCGAGAACATCGCGGACCTCGGGGGACTGAAGCTCTCGTACGCCGCGTTCGAGCACGCAGAGAAGGAGCACCCGTCGACGCCCTCGATCGCGGGCTTCACGCCGGAGCAGCAGTTCTTCCTGGGCTTCGCCCAGGCGTGGTGCGCCAGCTACCGTCCGGAGGCCCTGCGCCTGCTGGTCGCGACCAACCCCCACTCACCGCCGAAGTTCCGCGTCGAGGGCCCGATCTCGAACGTCCCCGAGTTCGCCACCGCCTTCCAGTGCAAGGAGGGCTCCCGCATGGTGCCCGCCAAGGAAAAGCGCTGCGAGGTGTGGTGAGATGGTCTAGCCGTGCATGCCCACGACGAGCTCGTCTGCGTGGACGACGACGGCGAGCTGGGCGAGCTCCGAAGGGAGCTCCTCGCGGGTCTTGCCGGCGACCCTCGCCGCGTCGGGCGCGCTGCAACGCGCCAGACCCCGGGCGATGTCGTGGCCCTCGACGTCGACTATGCGGACGGCGTCGCCCGGACGGAAGTCGCCCCGCACGCCCAGCACGCCGACGGAGAGCACGCTCTTGCCCTTCGCGCGCACGGCTTCGGCGGCACCGCGGTCGAGCAGGATCTCGCCGCGAGGGCGGAGCGTGAATGCGATCCAGTACTTGCGAGCGCTCAGGCGCTGCGGCGCCGCCACGAAGAGCGTGCCGACGTCCTCCCCCGCGAGCACCGCGTCGAGCACGCCCGGGGCCCTCGCGTCGGCCACGACCACGTTGGCCCCGCCCAGGGCGGCGCGGCGCGCGGCCTCGACCTTGCTCGCCATGCCACCTGTCCCGACGTCCCCCTTCGACGAAGACTGACGCACGTGTGGCAGGGCATCGCGCGCGACGTCCCGGACGACGGAGACCCTCCGGCCTTCCTTGTCGAGCAAGCCCTCCACGTCGCTGAGAAGCACGACCAGCTGGGCGTCGACGAGCGGCGCCACCATGGCCGCGAGCTGGTCGTTGTCGCCGAAGCGGATCTCGTCGACCGCCACGGAGTCGTTCTCGTTCAGGATTGGGATCGCCCCCGCGTCGAGCAGGGCCCCCAGGGCCGCCCTCGCGTTGTTGGCCCGGGCGCGATCCGCGAGGTCCGAGTGGGTGAGGAGCACCTGGGCGACCGCGAGCTTTCGGGCCCCGAAGGCTTCCTCGTAGGCCCGCATGAGGAGCGACTGGCCCGCCGCCGCCGCCGCCTGCAGCCTCGCCATCTCCTTGGGCCGCGCCCGATATCCGAGCTTCTTCATCCCGAGGGCGATGGCGCCGCTGGACACCACGACGAACGCCGTTCCCTTTCGCGCTGCGACCGTCGACGCGAGGCTCCCGTAGATGGCCCCGTCGCCTGCCAGCGTTCGCGAGCCGATCTTCACGATCACGCGCCGCGCGCGGGCGACCTGGACGCGAGGGTCACCCATGAGAGCCCGCCAAGAGGTCATCGAAAGACGCGTCCAGCCGGCGCATCAGCCGCGCGGGTACCCCCGCCGCGCCCCCGAGCAGCCCGTCGACGAGCGCGGTCGTGGAGTCGCGCTGATCGTCCACCGTGGCGGGCTCCGGCTCCGGGGCGGCGCTCACGTTCAGCGCATGCGCCAGCGCCCCGTCGATTGCGCGGCGGACCCGGCGCGCCTCTTCCGCGTCGATGCGGACCTCCTGGCGGGTGCGGCCCCGTCCGAGATACCGGTCGAACAGGTGCCCCAGGGCGTAGGTCTGGACCGCGTGGTGGATCGGCCAGAACATGCCGGCGGGGCCGACGCGCGTGAGGGTCCTCAGCGCCAGCCGGACGCCGAGGTAGCGAACGGTCTTCGCGAGGGCTCCCCGCGCTCCCTCGGGCCCCAACGGGTCGGCCAGGACCTCGCGGGCGTCGTGCGCGAGCGAGAGGCCGTGCCGGACGGCGACGTCGTGCACCAGCGCGCCGCGCACCCGGCGAGCCAGCGCGGCGGGGATCCACGGCAGCGGCACCGTGCCGACGGACGCCCCGAGCGCCGCGTAGACGCCGAGACGTCCGCCGTCGATCCGCGAGGGGAGGTCCTCGTGGCTGGCGCCGTCGCCGGTGAGGGTGGATCGCGGGGCCATGCAGGGCCGTGAGTCTACGCGAAGGCGAGGGCGATCGGACGCAGCTCGAGCACGACGGAGTTCGTGGCCCCGGCGATTCGCAGCAGGTCGCGCGTCGCGAGAGGGCCGAGGTCGACGCTCACCCGGGAGGAGGCAGCGCCGTCCGTCTCGCCGCGCACGTGCCCCCCCTCCGCGTTCACGGCGCCGGCGAACGCGCGGACGTCACCGACCACCCGGAGGGCGAAGCTGCGCTCCGTCGCGGCGATCTCGCCGGGGGCCCCCTGCGCGGCGACGTGGGAGCCGAAGACGACGATGGCCTCGTCCGCCGCGAGCGCAGCCGGCGATTCGAGCCGCAGGCGCCCGGCGAAGAAGAGCGTGCGCCGATCGGTGAGGGCCCGGACGACCACGCGCGCGAACCGCGGGACGTCGTCGGCCGGCAGGCCGGCGGTCGGGTCCTCGACCAGCAACGTCGTCGCCCCGGTCGCGAGCGCCGCGGCCAGGACCGTGGCCCGCCTGACGGCGGTGACCGCCTTTCCGAGCTTCGTCCCGGCCACCGCACCCAGGACCATCCGCGCGATCGCGTCGCCGGCGAGATCCTTCGCTGGCCCGCGCCCGTGGCCCGCGAGGCGCGCGCTCCAGGTCACGTACTGCCTTATGGTCCAGCGGGGCGGCATCGGCGGGTCCAGGGGCGCTCCGGCCGCAACTCCGGCGCGCACGGCCTCGATGGGGGGCCGTCCCTCGATGCGCAGCCCGCCCCGGGCCACCGCTCGCAGCCCGGCCGCCGCCTCGAACAGGGCTCTCGCCGCCCCGATGACCAGGACGCGCTCCCCGGTCGAGGTGACCACCAGCCCGTCGATCGCAGGCACGCCGTGCACGTCGATGCGCAGGGACGAGGCGGCGAGCAGGGGATCCACGGGGCCAGGGATAGAGTAGCCTGGAGCTCAGGGTTCGAGGGCTGGCACGTGCGTCGCATAAGTAGTCTGCCGCACTTGCCCCGGAGGGTGATGACGCGAGCCATGCCGCGAAAGTCTCGTTCGACGACCTTGTTCAGCCCCCCCCTCGGCCCCCCCAAGCCTGAGGGGCAGCGCCCCCGATTCTGGCTCCTGGGCCTCGTGGGGATCGGCGTCGCGTGCTCCAACGGGAATGCAGATCAGGTTACCGGGCCATTCGACCTGGGGATGGTCAGCACGATGGCGCCCTACTACTCGGACGGAAATCTCTCGCTCTACGAGTCGCAGAAGCCCATCGCGTTCCCGGTGCGCAGGCCCACAGGATCGGAGCTCCAGGCGCTCGGTCCGGCGCCCAAGGGAACGCCCTACCCCCGGGCGCCGTTCCTGACGGCGGACGACGAAAGCGTGGAGGTCCACTTCACGATCACGAACGTAGACAGCACGGAGCACGCGGTGTGGCTGCTCATCGACCCGTGGAATGAGTTCGTGCGCTGGAGACCGGGCGTGACCGTCGTCGACGACGACGTCACGGTACCCAACCAGGGCTACGATCAGGCGTTCACGGTGCCTGCCGGCTCGCGGATCGAGGGAACGCTCACGGCTGATGATCTCCACGAGATCGCGACCAAGCTCGCCGCGGTGGAGAACGTCATGGCGAACCCGGCCGCGATGTCGGGCATGGTCCCCCAGTCGCCGACGGCCGCGGCATCGGCAACGGCCCAGGGGGCGTACGCCACCCTGGACACGACGACGCTCTGCAACAACATCTTCGATTCCCAGAACCGATCGAACTCGGTCCCCGCCGACCCGCTCTACACGCCGTGGATCCCTCCCGTCGTCGCCGGGGTCACGGGTTTCGACCTGGGCATCCGCACCTACGACGCCGCCGCGAACGTCGCCGTCGAGATCAGCATCGACGTCGTCGACCTCAACGGCAACCGCCTCGTCGAGGCGGACGATACGTCGACCCCGAAGCTTGCCCCGCCGAAGGTGACCCTGTCGCCGCCGATGGCGAAGTTCTAGGCACCGACTACTCGGGGAGGATCCTCTCGCGCGCGATGCGGCTGTAGAGGCGCGCGCTCTCGCGCGGCCGTCGCTCCTGCGTCGCGTAGTCGACCTCGACCAGGCCGAAGCGCGGCCGGTAGCCCTCGGACCATTCGAAGTTGTCGAGGAGCGACCAGTGGAAGTACCCGCGCACCGGAACGCCGTCGGCGATGGCGCGCGCGAGCTCGGCCAGGTGACGCACGAGGAAGGGCCCCCGCTTCGAGTCGCTCGCGTCGGCGATCCCGTTCTCGGTGACGTAGATGGGCAGCCCGCTCTGGCGGGCCCACCGGCGAACGATCTGCCCCAGCCCTTGCGGATAGATCTCCCATCCCACATCGCTCAGCTCCGCGCCGGGAGGGACGGCGCGCGCAACGAAGAGCTCTGCCGCGTGCTTCATCGACAGGCGGACCACATCGCGCGAGTAGTAGTTGATGCCGAAGAAGTCCTGCGTGCCGCGCGCCTCGGGCACGCGGAAGCCGCTCGACGGGCGCACGAGGGCGTCGAGCGCTCCGTACATGCGGCCGTCACACGTCGCGTCCGCGAAGGCGTCGTTGAACACATGACCGAACGCGCGCGCCGCCATGCGGTCGCCCCGGTTGCCCGGGCGCTGCGGCTCGGTGATGCGCAGGTGGTGGGCCACGCCCACGAGGGCCGCGTCGCCGCGCGCTTCCTTCATCGTACGGTAGGCCGCCACGTGCGCCTCGAGGAGGCCGTAGTGGGCGCGCACGGCTGCGGACAAGCTCCTCTGCGCGGGCGGCCAGGCCCCGAGGAGGTAGGCATGTGCGGCGAGGACGTTGGGCTCGTTGATCGTGATCCAGAGTCGGCAGAGATCGCCCAGCGCGTCGACCGCGAGGCGTGCGAACCGGGCCAGCCTCTCGGCGAACCCCGGGGCGACCACGCCCCCGCGCTCGGCCATCCAGAGGGGCAGCGTGAAGTGGTGGAGCGTGACCATCGGCTCGATCCCCGCGTCCCGCAGCGCGCCGAGCATGCTCCGGTAGGTGTCGAGCGCTGCCCGATCGATCTCGCCGGGCCGGGGCTCGATGCGCGCCCATTCGATCGAGAGCCGGTACGCCCCGAGGCCGAGCGTCCTTTGCAGGGCCACGTCCTCGGGCCACCGGCGCCAGCCGTCGCATGCGACGTCCGGGGTGTCCCCGCGCTTGATCCTCCCGGGCTGGCGCGCGAACGCAGACCAGTCGCTCGTGGCGCAGCCTCCCTCGATCTGGGTCGCGGCCGTCGCGGTGCCGAAGAGGAAGGTCGGCGGGAAGCGGAACACCGGGGCAGGATGCTACCGCATCGTCCCCGGTCGAGGACGGTCCGGGGGTAGAATCCTCGAGGGATGTCCGAGGGCCCCTCTCCTGTCGGCGGGACGATCGCGGATCGCTACGTCCTGTCGGGCCAGATCGGCGCGGGGGGCATGGGCGTCGTCTACCGCGCCCGTGACGAGCGGCTCGGGCGTGAGGTCGCGGTCAAGCTCCTTCCCGCGTCGACGCTGGGGGACGCCCAGGCGAGGCGCCGGCTGCTGCGGGAGGCGCGCTCGGCGGCCGGGCTCGAGCATGCCGGAATCGTGCACGTGTACGACGTCGGGGAGACCGCCGACGGCGGCGCCTTCCTCGTCATGGAGCTAATCGCCGGCCAGAGCCTGCGCGACCACATCCTTCGCGGCACGCTCGCGCCCCGGCAGAGGCTCGGCGCGATCGTCGAGGTCGGACGGGCCCTCGGGTTCGCGCACTCGAAGGGGTTCGTGCATCGCGACGTGAAGCCCGACAACATCATGATCCGCGACGACGGGCGTGCCGTCGTCCTCGATTTCGGCCTCGCCAAGGAGCGCGCTGCCGGGACGAGCGTGGACGCGGCCACCGTCACCGCAGGGGGGATGCTCGTCGGCACGCCAGCGTACATGGCCCCCGAGCAGGCGCGCGGGGAGGCCGTAGACGCCCCGGCTGATCAGTTCGCGCTGGCGGTGACCACCTTCGAGGCAGCCACCGGGCAGCTGCCATGGAGGGGATCCTCGCCGCTCGAGGTCGTCAGCGACATTCTCCACGGGACGCCGAAGCGGCTGCGAGACGTGAGGACCGATCTGCCAGCGGCGCTCGAGGATGCGGTGACCAGGGCGCTCTCGAAGCAACCTCAGGATCGCTTCCCGACGGTGCTCGCGTTCGTCGACGCGCTGGAGGCAGCCATGCAGGGCATCGAGTCAAGCCTGCCGCGCCCGGCCGGGCGGGCCGCCCACGATGTTGCGCACGCGCCCACGATGGCCGCCAGCGTGTCCGGAGCGGTGGCTCCCGCTCCCCCCGCGCCGCGGGGACGCCCGCGATGGACCCTCGCCGTCGCCGGGGCCCTCGCGCTCGGTATCGTCGGCGCGGTCTGGCTGGGGGCGGGATCCGCGCGCAGGTCCGCCGTATCCAGGGACGTGAGCCGGGCTGCGATCGCGCACCCGCTCTCCGCCGTGGCATCGGTGCTCGCGTGTCCGGCGCTCGCGGCGACCGCATACGACTTCCGGGCCGCGGAGTGGCTCGGGGCCGGCGCCGCGCACCTGGCCTGCGAGAGAGCCCAGGTCGCGCTCGGGGACGCGGCGCGCACGCTCGTTCCCGCGGAGCTCCTTGCCCTTCCCCGATCCCCAGGGGGGGACTTCCCGGTGGCGCCCTTCGACGGCCCGGGGGCACGCGGCAAGATGCTCGAGGCGGCGGCGCACGCGGACGCTTGGCTCGATGGCAGCGTGGACCGCAGGCCCGAGGGGTTCCGCGTCGTGCTCGCGCTCCGCGCGAGAGGCGGCGCCGAAGTCTCCCGCGGCGAGGGGCAGGGAGTCACGCTATTGCGTGCCGTACGGAGCGCGATGGACCCGCTCCTGTCGTCGGGGGCGATCCCTCGTGTAGCAGATCAGGCCATCTTGCGCGCCTGGTCCGGGGGCGCATCGGTCGACGCCGCCCTGGCGCTGCACGACTTGAACGTCGCGGCGCTCGCGGAGAACCCGGAGGCCGTCCGGGAGGAGTGCGGCAGCGTGAGGGCCCGCCTCGACCTCGGGGAGATGCGGCCCTTCGTGGCGGCGTTCTGCGCCGATCGCCTGGGCGAGCCCTTGCCGCCACGGCCTGACCTGGACGAGAGAAGCCTCGGCGCCCTCGCCACGAGCGCGGCGGCGCTCCGCGTATACGACGTGAGCGCCGACGCCGACCGCGCGCGGCTCCTCGGCGTGGCGCGCTCCCTCGAGAGTGACCTCGACGGAGAGCCAAGTCTCGCCGTGCGCGCGCTCCGCGCAGCGATGGCGGCCGAGGTCCGCTACGCCCTCGGGGACGCCGACGGCGCCCAGCGCGCGGCCCTCTCCTCGATCCAGGCGTCGCCCAAAGAAGTCGACGTGCGGGGGACCGCCTGGCACCGCCTGTCGTTCACGTCGAAGGACACCCGCCAGAGCGTGCTGGCTCCTCACACGGGCTGGCTGCCATGGGAACCCTTCGCGCACTACAACTCGGGGCGAGTGAAGGGCGATCCGGCGAGCCTCCGGGAAGGGGCGCACAGGGCCTCGGCGCTCGGGGGCCGAAGCTACTGGCTCGTCAACTACGGCGAAATTGTCCTCTCGGGCGGGGATGTCGTCGGAGCCAGCGCAGTGGCCGCGGAGGCGCACAGCCCCTCGCTTACGGTCCGCGTGATGAGGGCGGACGGGCAGCTTCGAGGGGCCCTGCAGATGGCGATAACGGAGATCGGCGCGATGCCCGCGCGCCTCGACACCAGCCTGGAGGCGTCCAAGCTCGCAGCGCAGGCCGCCGAGCTCTCCGCCATCCTCGAGCTACCCTCGCCCGCCGTGGAGGACTTCGTGAACCGGTTCGTCGTGCCGGAGCCCTCGATCTTTTCCAGGGGAGTCGTCCCGCTCTTCGCGTCCCTCGCGGCGTGCGTGCAGTCGCCCAACCCGCTCGGGACGCGCTGCGTGAAGCGCATCGCCGAGCTGTTCCGCGCGGGGCACTTCGGGGCCGGGTACGTCGGCGCAGCCGACGCGATCGAGGGGGCCGGGCGCTACGTCGCGGGTGACTTTCCAGGTGCCGCCAGGGCATGGCGTGGGGTCTTCGGGCGATCGAGCATCGGCCTCGAGCAGCTCCGCACCCCCCTCGCCGATGCGTTCGATCGCGCGGGCGATCCGGACGTCGCGGAGCGGGTCGACGCGCCGGCGATCGAGGAGGCCGCGCTCCCCAGCCTCGCGCTCGTCCGGGCCGCGACGCGCGCCGCCAGGCGCGGCGACTGCGGGACCGCGCGGCGCCTCGCGCTGATCCTGGTGGACAAGTGGGACCTCGCCGACGAGAAGCCCCCGGCGGTCGACCGCATGAAGAAGCTCGCGGCTCGCTGCGCGAGGTAGCGGGGCGGCTTTCCTTCTGCCGAGAAGGTCGCATCTCATCGGCGAAACACGTGGCATCCGGTGCAGACTTGCGCGCCCGCCTGGTGGTCGCGCTTGTCCGCGTGGCAGCCTGCCGTGCACCCTGGCCGGTCTCCGCGAGGGGGCTCGTGGGGCGACGCGTGGCAGCTGGCGCAGACGGCGTGGCCGGGCGCCGAGTGGAGGGCGGCCAGGGTGGCCGGGGCATGGCAGGTCGTGCAGGTGGGAGCAGTGGCGACGCCGCCCGGACCGTGCGGGCGATGGCAGGAGGCGCAGCCGCCGGGGAGATTGCCGTGCGACTCGCCGCCCTTGTTGGCATGACACGTGGCGCAGGTGGACGCGGGCTTCCCGGTGTGAGGCTCGTGACAGCCGATGCAGCGCTGGTGACCGGCGGGCGCGGATTTCCGTTCGGCGTCGTGGCACGCGCCGCAAGGAGCCGGCGCCGCGATCGCGTGCACGGCGGACGCGCCGTGGCACGAGGTGCAGTCCGCGTGACCCTGGGTCGATGCGACGAGCGTCGTCTCGCGCGCGTGGCAGTTCCGGCACAGCGACTTCTCGTCGAGTCCCCCGAAGGCGTGCGGCTTGTGGCACCCCTCGCAGGCGACGCCCCCCGCATGCGCGCTCGTGTCGGAGGCGGCCACTTTCGCGTGACAGCCCGTGCAACTCGCGGCGACGACGGTCGCATCGTCACCGTGGGGCGCATGACACGCGACGCATGCCCCCGCCTTGCCGTGACTCACCTTGACGTTCTCGTGACATCGCACGCACGCGCCCGCGGCCTCTCCTGGAGCGTGCGGCGTGTGGCAGTTGAGGCAGGCGCGGTGGGCCGGCACGTCACGTTCGGCCAGCGTGGCCTTGGCGCCGTGGCAGCCTACGCATGCGCTCGCACTCGCGACGAACTCGTGGGGCTCATGGCAGCTCGTGCACTCGGCATGGGCCGCCGGATGCGGCTGCGCCGCCTGCGCATGGCACGATGCGCATGTCGTCTTCGCCACGGTCGCGGGCTCGTGGACCCTATGGCAGTCGAGGCAGCCCTTCGAGCCGGCATGCTCCGCGTGCTTCGTCGTGCGCTCGTCGTGGCACCCGGTGCAGGCGACGGGGACGATGGAGGGAGTCTCGTGGAGGTGATGGCAATCCGCGCAGTCGACCTTCGCGTGCTGCGCGATGGCCGAAAGGTTCCCCTCCGGACTGGCATGGCAGCTGATGCACGTCGGCTCGGCTTGCCCGACCGCGAACGCGTGGCACGTAAGGCAGTCGGTCGAGCTCGAGGGACCGCCGTGGTGGGCCACCCCCGTCTCCTTGGCGTGGCAGCCCTTGCAGACCGCGGTGCCCGGATTCTTGAATCCATCATGCTCGAAGTCGTGGCACTTGCGGCACTCGATCTTCCCCCTCCCAACGTGCACCTCGTGCTCCGGGGTCAGACGAACCTGGGCCCACGACGCGGGAACGAAATCGGGCGTGGCACGCGCCGGTCCGTGCGGCCAGAGCTTGATCAACGTCGCGACGCCGGCAGCCACGATCACCACGGCCGCGGCGAGGGCCCAGGCGACTCGTCGGGCGAGCCTGGTCATCCGCCGACTCCGTGGCAGAGCCGACATGGCATGTCGTGGTGCGTGTCCTTGTGGCTGGTGAAGCCAGCTCCGTGCGGGTTGCCCCCCGGTCCGCCGACTCTGTGACAGCCGACGCAGAGCTGCTCACCCGCGCCGCCATGGCAGCTCGCGCACGACGAGGGATCGAGGCGCGCCTGCACACCGTGCTCGCCGCTCGCCCAGCCCGGCGGGTGCGGGCTCCGCGCGGTCGTCCCGGCGACGCTCTCGCGCGTGTGGCAGTCGACGCAGGAGCTCTCCGTGTGGCAGGTGGTGCAGATCCCGGGATCCGCGCGCGCCTCGTCGACGTGACGAGCGGCGAAGCCCGCGCGATGCAGCCCGGACAGGCTTACATCGCCCACGGCCAGCTTCCACGGCAGTGCGGGCACCGTGCCCGCCCCGTGGCACGACGCGCACTGCCGCTCGGTGTGGCAGCTCGCGCAGAGGTCGCGAGCGCTCGCGGCTCGGACGCCGTGCTCGCGGAGGAAGTCTCCGTCGTGGACGAGGTGATCATCCGGCGCCGCCCCCTCGTCGCGCAGATCTACATGGCAACCGTCGCAGTCACGCTGCGTCCACTGGTCACGGTGCTGATGGCACCCGAAGCAGGTCGCCATCTTCGGCAAGACCGAGTCGGGGCGAGCCTCGGTCACCGCGGAATGGCAGCGAACGCAATCGCCATGCACGGCGACCATGTGGCTCGGGTGCTCGAAGCGCAGCTGCGCGCGCGCGAGCTCCGCCACCTGCCGCACGTAGGGCTCGCCGTGGCAACCCTGGCACGACCGCTCGTCGTGGGGCTTCTCGTGGCAGCGGCGACAGACGGCATCCGTGGGGAAGTGGAGCGGCCCCGTCTCCCCGGCGGAGGACACGTCGGCGTGACACTCGACGCAGTTGACCCCCCTGAGGACGTGCGCGCGGTGCTCGAACGGGTACGACGGCACGTCATGACGCAAGCCAAGCACGCCGGCGCAGGCTGCCAGCGCGACCGACAGGCCCATCGGCCCTGTGAGACCCGTCCTCATCGGGACGGCGCCGGCTGCTGGCCGCCGCTCCCCGGAACGTTCGAGGATATGCTGCCGAGGGCACACGAGAGCCGCACGAGGGCGTCGGCCTCGTAGCGGTGCAGCGGCGTCGACGATGCTTCGACGGCGCCGGCGACCTCCCAGCCTCCCCGCGACCGCCAGGACAGCGCCGAGAGACCCCACGGCCACGCGACGCCTCGTCCATCGGGGTGGTCGGGCACCACGATCTCGATCTCGGACGAATAGCGAAGGCCCTTGCCGAGCGGCAGCGCGGCGATGGCGCGCACCCCCGACCACTCGGCGTCAGGGACGTCGACCCGGCGAAGCTCGAGCCCGAGACTGCCATCGCCCCGGTCGTCGAGCCTGAGCGTTGCGCGCAGCCATCCGTTCCCTCCCAGGCCGGCCGCGACGTCCTGACCAGCGCCGCTGGCAAGCAGGTCGAGCCTCGGCGCGGCGCGCCATCGAACGGTCGCCCCCAGCGTCTGCGACGGGACGTCGCCGAGCACCGAGAACAGCGACGTCGCGGGAAGCAGCCTGCCAGGCGACAGCTGCGACGCGAACAGCTCGAAGCGCCAATCGGTCCAGCGGACCGCGGCCGACGCGCGAGCCTCCGCGAGGCCCGGGCTGGTGACGTCGTACGCGCCGAACGCCGCCACGTCGAGCCAGCGGGCAGGGGCCGCGGCGAGATCGGCGCCCACCTCTTCGTTCGAGAGCTCTCCGTCCTCGCGCCGTTGCACGTAGGAGACGCCCAGGGTCAGGGCGCTCGCAACACGCTGCGCGACCCGACCCCCGACGAGCCAGTCGTAGCTGCGCGTCCCGAATCGCGGGACCACGGGCAGGCCCCCGAAGGTCTCCACGGTGGAACCCCACGGAGCGCGCGCGATCACGTGGGCCCCGTCGATCTGGACCGGGTGCACTGCGCCGGTGGCGAGCACGAATCGGCCCGCGCGCGCGTCGGCGTACCCGTGCGGCTCGTGGAGCCGGAGGGTCAGGACCAGGACGTCGCCGGTGGCCGATGACGCGCCCGCACCCGCCCAGACGAGACCCTCGGCATTGACCCAGGGCCGCCGCGCGTCCTCTCCCTGAAGGACGATGAGCCCCGTCGGCGAGGATGCCCCCTGTGTTTCTGCCAGCGCATCCGCTCGAAGGCGCAGAGGATCCGCCCGCACCCGGGACGCAAGGGGCACCGTGCTCGCGATGGCAGCCGCGCACGCTACGAGTCGTCGCCGAGGGTGGCCATTGGCCGTGATCTTGCACGACATGGGCGACGTGATCCCGATGCAAGTCCCAGGCGCACGTAGTGAGGCGTTCGGGTGAGCGTACTCTCCTCGCCCTTGGCCGTCATCGAGATCGCGAGCGCAGGGCTGTCGGCGATCATCCTGGTCGCCTACCTGGTCTTCCGTCCGCCGCTCGTGAATGTAACCAAGCTCTGGCTTCTGCTGGGGCTCGGTGTGTTCCCGATCGGAGCCGCCTTTTCCGGCAACGTGCACGGCTTCGAGGCAACCAAGGAGCGGGAGTTCTGCGGCTCGTGTCATCTGATGGCGTCACACCGGGCAGACTCCGAGGACCGCGCCAGCGGATCGCTGGCCTCTCGCCACGCGCGGAACGCCATGTTCGGCAGCGAAAACTGCTACGTGTGCCACGCCAACTACGGGATGTTCGGCACCATCTTGACCAAGGCCGGCGGCATGCGCCACGTGTGGCTGGCGCTGACCGAGTATCGCGGCACTTCCATCGAGGAGGCCAGAAGGACGGTCCACCTGCGCGACCCCTCTCAGATGAACGGGAACTGCATGGAGTGCCATTCGACGGCCGACACGCTCTGGTCGAAGGTGCCCGACCACAGGTCGACGCTCGAGGACGTTCGCGCGGGGCGCATCGGATGCGCGAGCGCAGGCTGCCACGGCCTCGCCCATCCGTTCTGGGTCTCGGACAAAGCGGCCAAGCCATGAGCAGAAGCCCCTTTGATCGATGGCTGGTAGTCGCCTGCGCGTGCGCGCTGGCGGCCCTTGCGCTCATGACCTGGCAGATCTTCACCCCGACGGTCTGGCCCGTCATCGTCGCGATGTCGCTCGGGCAGGTGCTCGGCACAGCGTCTCTCGCCGCATTCGGATACGTAGTTTTCGCCGACTCCCGGGCCCGGCGCCGCGCCAATACGGAGTCGCCAACGATCAAGACGGACTGATGTCCCTCGCGTCAGGGCTCACCGCGCCGACTCGATGATCCCGTCGATGTGCAGCGCCAGCCCGGTCGCCGTGATGGAAGGCAGGCCGCCGTCGGCCGAGAGCGACACCTCCGACCCGTGGCAGTCGCCCCGGTTGCAATCCGTCGAGGGCGTGTGTGCCGTGGGAGGGATCCCGTGGCACGCCCCGCACCTGGACTGCGCGCCCGACGTGTCGCTCCATGCCGGGGCGGCTGACGGGTCGGCGAGGTTGGCGCCGTGGCACGCGACGCCGGCGCAGCGGACGCCATCCCAGACAGGGAAGGAGCTCCGGGCCGTCGCCAGCTCCGAGAAGGTCACGTGGACCGTGCCGTCCAGGTGGACGGGGTCGAGGACGGTGCCCGGCACGACATGGCAGTTCGCGCAGTCCAGCGGGACGGTGAGGGACTGGTTCTGGTGCGCGGCGTGGGCTCCGGTGCTCGGCCACGCGCTGCTGCCGCTGCCGTGGCAGGCCCCGCACAGGCCGCTACCGTTGCCGAGGTCGACCTTGCCGTCGAGGTGCAGCGGCCCGCCGCTCAGGGCGGTCCCCGTGGCGTTCGCCTCCGCGTGGCAGGCATTGCAGGCTCCGGCGTAGTGGCCGAGGGGTGGCGAGCCGTGGCAGTCGCCGCAGGCCATCGGCGTCGTCTCGCTCCAGGCGGGTCGCGGGCGGTGGCCGCCCTGGTCGTGGCAGTTGACGGCGCACGTTCGCGTGGACCGGTCGTAGCTCGCCTCACCGGCGACGACCTGCGGGTCGAACATGATCTCCACGGTTCCGTCGCCGTGGTAACCGCCGATGACCGGGTCGCCCGGCACCGGATGGCAGGTCGAGCACGCGACGCCCGTGCGCGACGCGCCCGACGGCCGTACGTGAGCGGCATGAGCCCCGGCGTTGGCCTCGTCGCCAGGGAAGAAGCACGAGTCGCGCGGAGGGTAGGCGACCGTGCCCGACCCATGGCATGTGCTGCACGCGAGCGCGCCCCCGGGCTGGTCGTGGCAGCTCGTGCACGCCGGCGCGCCCGACGCGGGCGAGGTGACGCCCGTCGGGGATCCCGACGGCGCGCCGACATGGCAGCGCCCGCAGGCGTTCGGATCGTCGGCGTTCAGCATTGGCGCCCAGCGCGACGCGCGGAGGGTGGTCCCGTGGAACACGCCCGATCGCGGGTCGGCGATTCCTGGTTCGTGCACGCCATTCTCCACGTCGGGCGCCCCCCCGCTCACCCAAGCCACGAGCGTCGACCGCTGCGAGGCCGAGAGCAGCCCCTGGTGCGGGCTCGTGTCGAGCGCCAGGACGATCGGCGCGACGGTGCTCGCCGGCAGCGTCGCCGGCGCGCCCGAGGGTTCGACGCAGGCGATCGCTCCCAGGAAGGTGGTGGCGCTCCAGCCGGCGGCGGGGTTCTCGTCCCCGTGGCAGGAGGCGCAGTGGGCCTGGAGAATCGGCGCGACGTCGGGGTCGAAGGCGGGTGGTTGCGACGCTGTCGATCGATCCTGCGCGCAGGACGTCAGCAGCCAGAGGCCCGTGATCGCCGGGGCGATCGCCCGCATCGCTACGGGCGACCGCTAGGGAAGGCCGGCGGCGCGCTGCCCGTGACGGCCTCGTACGAGTCGTAGAGGATCTGCTCTTCGTAGAGCGGATTGTGCACGCCGTAGGCGCCGCCGCGCGCGCCGC
>Ga0209415_10008874_pt1 | contig 17352 bp, 18 predicted proteins | sample PeaSoiSIISIP2007_FD_187696 | JGI IMG/M metagenome (GOLD analysis project Ga0209415, IMG submission 187696) | Peat soil microbial communities from Weissenstadt, Germany - SII-SIP-2007 (SPAdes) (version 2) | ecosystem: Environmental > Terrestrial > Soil > Wetlands > Peat | place: Germany... | reverse complement strand
ATCGAGTGGTCAAAGTAGACGAAGCTCGGCATCACGTGGACGTGCACCCACGGGATCGGCCTGCCGGTCTGGAAGCTGTCGCGCACGGCCGCCAGAGCCGGGCTCGTTGTCTTTATCTGGCTGTGGCAGTTCATGCACGTCTGCGCCGTCGGCACGGCCGCGCCCGCCGTGTCGATCGTGCTGTGGCAGTAGCGGCAGTCCAGGCCGAGCTCGCCCACGTGCTTCGCGTGGCTGTAGGGCACCGGTTGGATCGGCGCGTAGCCGACCCGCGTGTACTTGGGCGTCATGTAGTAGTTAACCCCCGCCGTGGCGACCCCGGCCACGACGCACAGGTACAGGATGATCTGCAGGGGCAGCTGGTTTGCCGACTTCTGGAAAAGCTTGGGCATGAGCCTTTGGGGACCGCGGATTGCGCCGCCCTGCTAGGCGGCCCCGCCGCGCCGGCAGACCGCGCGCGGCTGCGGCCGCAGCCGGAAGGCGACGGCCCTGCCGTCCGCCTTGTTGGTCGACGCCGGGGCAACGGCCCCCGCCACGGAGCTAGGCGCGAGCGCGCCCACGGCGGCAAACCCGAGCATCCTGGCGAGGAAGCGTTTTCGCGATGGATCGTGGCTCACGGATTGTCGTGTGGTGGGTGGAATCGGCCCCGAAAGAAGGCGCCCGGGTTTGGGTTGTAAACCATATTTTCCGGCCATTCGCGCCTTGCCCCCCGAAAGGGGGCGCGCCGCCCCCGGCTCCCGCCCGCCCGGCCGGCCGTCAGACGAACATCCCGTCACGCATCGGCCGGGTGAAGTCGCACTTGGCGGCGATCTCCGGGTTGTGCGAGACAAGGACGACTGCCTGGCCGTTTTCCTTGGCGACCCGGGTCAGCACGTCGAAGACGATGCCGGCGTTTGTCACGTCCAGGTTGCCCGTCGGCTCGTCGGCGAGGATGATGGTCGGCTGGTTGGCGAGGGCCCGCGCGATGGCGACCCTCTGCTGCTCGCCGCCGGACAGGTGGACCGCCAGCCGGTGCCGCTTGTCGCCCAGGCCCACCGAGTCCAGGAGATGGGCCGCCCGCTCCCCCATCTCGGCCGGCCCGAGGCGGCCCAGCTTGCGCATGGGCATCATGACGTTCTCCAGCACCGTGAACTCTAGCATCAGGAAATGGAACTGGAAGACGAAGCCGATGTGCTCGCCGCGGGCGGCCGTCCGGACCGCGTCCACGCTGTTCGACATCAGCTGGCCGTTGATCCATATCTCCCCGGAATCCGGCAGGTCGAGGAGCCCCAGGAGGTAGAGGAGCGTCGACTTGCCGCACCCCGAGGGGCCGACGATCGCGTAGACCTGGCCCGCCCTGGCCTCGAACGTGACCCCCTTGAGCACGTGGACCCTGCCCTCGTCCCTGCCGAGGAAGCGGTGGAGCCCGTTGCAGCGCAGGGCGACTTTGGATTCGTCGGCCACGGGTTGTGCCTACTGGGCGGTCCCCCGGATGATGTCGCCGGGCTCGAGCCTCGCCGCCCGCCGCGACGGGATCAGGCTCGCCAGCATGACCATGGCGACGGCGGTCACTACGGCCTCGATGTAGTGCCAGCGCGACCACTGGACCAGGAACTTGTGCGTGGTGAATATGCCGGTTATCGGCAGGGGGACCTGCGAGACGGCGTAGGTGATCCCGGCGCCTAGCGCGCACCCGAGCACCATCCCGATCGCGAGGACTATCGCCGCCTGCCAGAGAAAGATGCGCGAGATGTCCTGGCGCGTGTAGCCCATGGACCGCAGGATCGCGATCTCCTTGGTCTTCTCCATGACGATCATCGCGAGCGTGTTGAACATGGCGAGCCCGGCAATCAGCGTGAACACCGACACCGTGATCCCCGTCGCGATCCGGAACGCCCGGAAGACCCCGAGCCAGGACTTCTCGCGGTCCTGCCAGGCGTCCGCCTTGTGCTGCAGGGCGTTCGTCATCTCGGCGGCGTCCTCCCGCGCGCGGTTCCTGTCGAAGAGGCTCACCTGCAGGTAGGTCGCCCCCGTCGGCTTCTTGAAGAGGGCCCTGGCCTCGTCCATCTTAAGGTACACCCGGACGCTGTCGATGTCGGTCACCCCCGTCTGGTAGATCGCGCTCACCTTGTAGTGGTGGATGTCGCCCTGGTTGAGCATCTCGAAGGAGTCGCCCGCGTCCAGCTGGAGCTTGTCGGCGATCACGCGCCCGATCAGGGCGCCCCCGAGCTGCTGGCGGAAGTCGGCGAGCGAGCCCTGCACGATCTGCGAGGAGAGGTCCGAGACCCGCAGGTGCTCGTCCAGCACGATGCCGTAGGCCTGCCCGGTCTGCTCCCTGAAGGAGCTGCGGATGACGACGGTGCCCCGAAGCACGGTCGAGACCCCCGACACGTTGCGGTACGACAGCACGCTCTCGGTCAGAAGCGCCGGGTACTCGATCCCCTCGATGTACTTCTGGCCCTCCTTCTGGCGGATCTCGTAGCCGGAGTTGTACCCGGCCTCGAGGCTTCGCATGGTCGCCTGGAGCTTGTCCTGGATCATGATCGCCCCGTTCGTCCCGAGGATCGTCTTTATGAAGAATTCCTGGAACCCGCTCGTCGTCGCCTGCGTCACCACGAAGAGCCCGACGCCCAGCACGATGCAGGACAGGCTCATCAACATGGCCCGCTTCTTTGCCGTCAGGAATCGCAGCGCGATGCGGAAGTTCTGGGACATCCGGGCGGCTATTTCTTCTTGCTGAAGGCGTCCGAGGGAAGCTCCTCGACGCGGACCCGGTCGCCGTCGCGGAAGCTGTCCAGGTCCTCCACGATCACCTGCTCGCCGGCCTCAAGCCCCTCGAGGATCTCGGCGCCCGTCAGCCACACGTAGCCCTTCCTCACCTTCCGCAGCTCCACCCTGCCGCCCTTCACCACAAAGACGCTCTCGTTTAAGAGCGCCCGGCGCGGGATGATCGCCTTCGCCGGGCGGGTCCCGACGACAATCGTGACCTCGCCGGTTATCCCCGGGATCAGCTTCTCCGGCTCAATGTCGGTGATGGTCAGGTCCACCAGGTGCCTCTGCGTCTCGGGATCGGCGGTCGGCAGGATCTTCTTCACCTTTCCGTTGTACACCCAGGCCCCGTAGGGCAGGAACTGGACCGAGGCCGGCTGGCCCACCTTGATGTTCGCAAAGTCCTCCTCGCTTATCTTCGCCTCAACCAGGCGGTCCCTCGTGATGAGGGCCACGATCGGCGAGCCCACGTCGATCAGGTCGCCCGGGTGCGCGTACACATAGGAGACCTGGCCCTCGAAGGGCGCCCGGATCGTCATCTTGTTGATGTCGCTCTGCTTGGCCCTGAGCGTGTTCTCGTCCGTCTTCAGGTCCTCCTCGTTGGTCACCTTCTCGAGCGCCACCATCTGCTTGATCGTCTCCACCGCCCGGCGCGCCTTCTGGTAATCGCTGTCCGAGACCTGCCCCATGTTGAAGAGGCGCGCCGTGTTCTTGAAGTCCGACTCGGCGGACTCGAGGTTGTACGTCTGCACCGATCCCACGGCGATCCTCTGCTTGACGGCGTCGTACTGGTTCTGGATCTGGTCCTTCGCGATCAGGATGTCGGAGGCGTCCAGGTGGACCAGCACGTCGCCCTCCTTGACGGACATCCCGGGGTCGAGGCTGTAGCCCTCCTTGAGCACGCGGCCCGCGATCTCGCTCTTCATCTGCATCGAGTACACCTCCTTGACCGTGACGCTGCCGGGCTTCAGGTCCTTGGCCTCGCCGCTCACCACCGTCTCCACCTTGGCCACCGGCCGCGCGGAGAGGAGCACCGCGAACCCGGCGGCCGCGAGGACCGCCACTGCGAGGATGATCTTGAGCCAGAGAAGGGACCTGCGGGTTTTATCGGACATAGCGGGGGGAGACGTTGGCGATCGCGGGATCTATCCCGGCAAGCGAGATGAATTCGGACCATCTGCTGAAGTAGTCGGTCCGGGCGTTCGCCACGTCGACCTCGGTCAGGTAGAGGTTCATGGTGCTCTGCTCGACCGTCGCCGGCGACGCGTAACCCAGCTTCAGGTCCTCCGTGATCCGCTTCACCTCGGCCCCGATGAGCGCGTTGTGGACCTCGGAAAGGGCCATGGCCCTCGACGAGAGCGCGATCTGGTGGCGCATGTAGCTTATCGAGTCGATCGTGTTGTCGATGTAGGTCTTGCGGATGCGCTCGAAGAGGCGCTTGTTCGCCAGCGCGGAAAGCTTGGCGCCGCGGGTGGCGAGGCCGTCGAACACCGACCAGTACGCCGCGATGCTGTAGTTCTCCTGCTGGAGGGCGACCTGCGAGACAAACCCCGAGTTCGCCGTCGACTGGTTGAAAAGCTGGTAGTTGGCGGAAGCGTTTATCTTCGGAAGAAGCCGCACCTTCGCGATCGAATAGGCCAGGTCCTGCTGCTGCACCTGCATCTTGTACACCTCGCTCTGGAAGGTGCTCTCGACCCCGTCGGCGAGAAACCCGGTGAGTATCGCGTCCGTCAGCGACGCGGAGTATTCGGGGTGCCCGAGCTCCAGGGGAACGGAGTCCTCGTCGACATCGTCGATCCCCACCAGGCGCGTGAACACCCGCTTCGCATAGGCGTAGTCCTCGGCCGAGCGGTCCCCGTTTAGCTCCGCCTGCTGGAAGGCGATGGTGACCCCCTGCAGGTCGGCCTCGGACGCGGAGCCGGACTCGAGCTTCGCCTTCAGGGTGGCGACCGCCTCGGAGGCAATCTTCTGGCTGAAGCGCGCGTTCCGCAGGGCTATCTTCCTGGTCACCAGGCCCATGTACTGTTCGCGTATCGTCGTCGCGAGCAGCCGGTAGGCCTCCGCGTAGCTGCGCTCGGCGATCTTGACGCCCAGGGTGCCGATGACCGCGTTGTTCTTGTAGGCGCCCCACTGGAAGATCGACTGGTTCACCCCGAAATTGTAGAAGAACCCGCGCTCGGTGCTGCCTACCCCGTGGGAGACCGATTCAACGCTGACGGCGTAATTGGCCCCGCCGCTGACCTGCGGCCAGAGCTGGGCGGCGTCCAGGTACCGCACGGCCTCGCCCTGGGCCAGCTGGATGCTGGCCATGATCGTGTTCGGCGACCGCTCGACCGCGGTCTTTAGCAGGGGCCTCAGGCTCGGAAGGTAGTCCTCGGGCAGCGTGCCCTGGATGGAGGGCGCCTCCGCCCGGAGCGATGCCATGGCAAGCAAGAGCAGCGGCAGGGTTCGGTGCAGTCTCATTCTCGAGGAAATAGTGGTCGTCTAGCCCGCGGTAAATCGGAGTCGAACGCAATCATAAACCCGGCGGGGATCCGGAGTTTTCTTGAGCCCAAAGGGACATCTAAGGCACTCTTTGCGTTCCTTTTAAAATCATGCTGATGAACGCGGGCGATTCGCTGCCGGTCGGGCAGCACGACGTCGAGATCCAGGCGAACCGGCAGGCCTGGCAGCGGAAGCCGCAGCTGCGGGCCGTGTACCGGGGGTTCCACGAGCTGATCGCCTCGCGCGTCGACCGGCGGATACCCGGGCAGATCGTCGAGCTTGGCTCCGGCATGGGCTCCATCAAGGAGGTCATCCCCGAGTGCGTCACGACCGACCTCTTTCCCAATCCCTGGCTCGACCGCCAGGAAAACGCCTACCGCCTCAGCTACCCTGACGGCGGCATTTCCAACCTGATCCTCTTCGACGTGTGGCACCACCTGCGCTACCCGTCGACGGCGCTGGCCGAGTTTCGCAGGGTTCTGGCGCCGGGCGGCCGGGTGATCATCTTTGATCCAGCGATCAGCTGGACCGGCCGGCTGGTGTACGGGCTCTTCCATCACGAGCCCGTCGGGCTGAGGTTGCCGGTGACTTGGGAGGCGCCCGCCGGGTTCAGGCCCTCCGATGCGGACTACTTCGCGGCCCAGGGAGCCGCCACGCGGATCTTTTGGCGGCGCGAGGCGCCCGGCCGCCTGGCGAAGTGGGACCTCTGCGAGGTGACGCCTCTCGCCTCCTTCGAGTATCTTGCAACGGGAGGGTTCTCGGGACCGCGGATCGGGGGTCCCGCCATGTTCCGCTTCTGGCGGAGCGTTGACCACGCCCTGTCGCGCTGGCCGAAACTCTTTGCAGCCCGATTGTTAGTCGTTCTGAAAAAGACCCAATGACCTCTTTCGCAAAGCTCCGGCCGGGTTGACATGCGACCCTTCCTTCTGTCCATGCAGGCTGCGACACGATCATATTAAACATCATATATTTTATTGATCCGTCACACCTTATGGGTAATCCAATCGGAATTCATATTGATTCCATTTCCGCTTGTTTTGGATTCCGAATTGACCTATGATGGAAGCATGAAGACAACCATCAATATTCCCGACGATTCACTCCGCGACTTGATGGCCTTTACGAGGGCCGAAACGAAGCGCGCGGCAATCGTGCAGGCGGTCGAAGACTTCAATCGCCGCCAACGCATGGCAGGTCTGACGAAGTACGCCGGAACGTTCAAGGATTTCAACGCGCAGGAGGATCTTGGTCGGATGCGTGAAGATGGGAAACAGCCATGGTAGTGATCGACACGTCCTCGTGGGCCGAGATGTTGCGCACCGGCGGGCGCGTTGACGTTCGGGAACGGGTCAATGCGCACTTGCGCGCGGGCGAGGCTTGTATCGTGCCGATGGTCCGCCTCGAGTTGTGGAACGGCGCCCGGGGTGAGCGTGAAAAGAGAGCCCTGCGTGAATTCGAGAAGACGCTTCCAGAGTTGGAGATGACCGCCGATGTCTGGAAAAACGCGTGCGAGCTGGCGAGACTGGCACGATCGGCTGGCCTGACGGCACCCGCCTCAGACATCCTTATCACTGCCTGTGCGCGCCATTACGGCGCATCCATTGACGCTGTCGACGCGCACTTCGCCGAGTTGGAGAAACTGATTCCCCGGGGTTGATTCGGGAAATCACCATGCCGCGGGCCATCTCCGAAATCAACGCCGAGCACATCGAGAGGGTGCGCGCGTGGTACGACGTGGTGCCCGCAAAGCTCAAGGCGCCGTCGGCCGGCTATCGGGCGATACTGGCCCACTACTACAACCTTCTCATCTCGGCCGATTCCTCCGTCCTTGAGGTCGGCTGCGGCTCGGGCGAGCTCCTCGCCCGCCTGCGCGCAAGGCGCCGGGTCGGGATCGACCTTTCGAAGAAGCAGATCGAGGCCGCAAGAGAGCGTGCCCCCGACTGCGAGTTCCACGTCCAGGCCGCCGAGTCGCTCGAGCTGGGCGAGCGGTTCGACTTCATCGTCGTCTCGGACACCCTCAACTTCGCCGCCGACGTCCAGCAGGTCCTCGAGGGGCTGCATGCGGTCTCCCACCCCGGGACCCGGCTCATAGTCAACTATCCGTCGTCGCTCTGGAGGCCGGCCTTCGCGCTCGCCTGCGCCCTCGGCCTCAAGTCGAGCGCGCCGCCTAGCAACTGGCTGACGACCTCGGACGTCCTGGGCCTGATGGAGCTTGCCGACTGGAAGGCCCTGGTCGTGCAGCCCCGGATACTGTGGCCCGCCCGCGCCCTGGGAATCGGCACTTTCATCAACCGCTGGTTCGCCCCGGTCTTGCCGTGGTTCTGCCTCTCCGTGTTCTGCGTCGCCCGCTCGGGCCGGGCAAGGGAGACCGGGCCCCTTACCGTCTCGGTCGTCATCCCCGCGAGGAACGAGGCCGGCAACATCGAGGCCGCGGTCCTGCGCACGCCCGAGATGGGCGCCGGGACCGAGCTCATATTCGTCGAGGGCCATTCGAGGGACAACACGTGGGGGGAGATCGAGCGCGTGGCCAGGGACCACCCGGGGCGAAGGATCAAGATCCTCAGGCAAGACGGCCAGGGCAAGGGCGATGCCGTCCGGGCGGGTTTCGCCGCCGCCGAGGGCGATCTCTTCATCATCCTCGACGCAGACTTGACCGTCCCGCCGGAGGAGCTCCCGAAGTTCTACGCCGCCATCGCCTCGGGGCGCGCCGAGTTCGCCAACGGCTCCAGGCTCGTCTACCCCATGGAAAAGGCCGCCATGCAGTTCCTCAACATGTGCGCGAACAAGGCATTCGGGTTCCTGTTCTCGCGTATGCTCGGCCAGCCGCTCAAGGACACGCTTTGCGGAACCAAGGTCCTAAGGAGAGCCGACTATGAGCGGATCGTCGCAAACCGCGCGTATTTCGGGGACTTTGACCCATTCGGCGACTTTGACCTCCTTTTCGGCGCCGCGCGGCTCAATTTGAAGATCGTCGACGTGCCCGTGCGCTACAGGGACCGGACGTACGGATCGACAAACATCCACCGCTGGCGGCACGGGTGGCTGCTCCTTAGGATGGTCCTATTCGCGGCGCGCAAGTTGAAATTCGTCTGAAGCTCAAAGTGCGGCTTGCTAATGGGCCGTTTTTCGGCCCATTTGTGGGCATGATCAAGACTCTTACAGTTTCCGAGGCAAAATCGCAGCTTGGACGTTTGCTCGATAAGGCCGAGAAGGGACAATCGATCTATCTCCGCCGGAAGAACCTGCTCTACCGCATCGAACCCGTTTCCGAGGTTGAACCCATCCCGGCGCGGCCCTTCGGCCATTTCGCGGTCGAGGAGGCCGACCCGATGGTCGCGTTGGCAAACTCCGCACCGGCCTCCTACACACCGGAAGAATGATTCCGATTCGCCAATGGGACATCTTGCGATTCCGAATTCGTCCGGAAGATCGCGACCTGCATCCGGGCATCGTCCTCTCCGGCGAGGAGTGGTGCGCGTCGCCGCACACTTCCAATCTGAACGTTCTTGCATGTTCAAAGCGCGTCCCCGGCGAAAATGTTAAGTCCCATCAGGTCGTTTTGAACGGTGCGGACGGCCTCGAATTCCAATCAACCGCGGATTGCCGCTTCTTTCATATCGTTGCCAAGACTTCCGTCACGACAGTGATTGGGCGCGTCACCGCCGAGCGCCGACGCGCCCTCGGACGCAAGATCAACGAAGTTCTCCGCCTTCAGCTCTGACGAGAGCGCTAGGCCGATTTCGCGGCCATCGCCGCGCCCCTTTCCCGCGCTTGGCGCCTTCACTTCGGTGGGGCCTGAATTCGTCGGAGCCGATATGGCCACTGAAATAGTCTCGGAGCGGCCGAGAGTGTCTGATGAATCTTCCTTCTGGGCTGGCTGAAACCGAAGCCACCCCCGGCTGTTATGAAAGATCATCTCACAGCCGGGGGAAAGACGCCGGCCACGGAGGATCTTCCGCACAGTTAGAAATGTCTTCTTATGTGGCGTAACGACACCTGCCCGCTGGCCCAACCCGCATGGCGGCAGGCTCCGGCCACGTCCGAGGCATTGGCTGTCGGATCGTTGTCGGGCCGTCGCCGGCGGGCGCGAAGGGTGTTCTTGTCTAAACCCGAAGTTTGCCTTTTCTGGCTCCTTTCGAAGAAGATTTCGCCCTCCGATGGCCTCATCCCCTTCCCCGGTGCGCATAGGCGTGATTGGCCTTGGCCAGTGGGGCCCAAATCATGTCCGCAACCTGCGCCTGGTGAAAGGCTGCGAGATTGTCCGCGTCTGCGACAGCGCCAAGTCGCGCCTGGCACAGGCGCGCAGCCAGTTTCCGGGCATTGAGACGACCCGCGACGCGCAGTCGGTGACGGAGTCGGCTGACATCGACGCCGTGGTCGTGGCGACGCCCGTGGAGTCCCATTTTCCGCTGGTGCGCCAGGCCCTTGAGGCCGGCAAGGACGTGCTGTGCGAGAAGCCGCTTGCGCTCAATTCCTCCGAGGCGCGCGCCCTGTGCGCCGTGGCGAGGAGGAGGCGCCGGGTCCTCATGGTCGGCCACGTCTTCCTCTACAATCCCTGCACGCTGCACCTCAAGCGGGCCATCGACCGCGGCGCCTTGGGGCGCATCTACTATATCGACGCCGTCCGCACCAACCTCGGGCCCGTGCGCAGCGACGTCGGGGTCGTCCACGACCTCGCGAGCCACGACATCTCCATCTTCAATTTTCTCCTCGGCGCCAGGCCGCAGTCGGTGTCGGCGGTGGGCGGGGCGTTCCTTAGGAAGGGGATCGAGGACATCGGGTTTCTCACCCTCACCTACCCCAAGGGCGTCATCTGCCACGTCCACACCTCGTGGCTCAACCCGCGCAAGGTCCGCCAGCTGACGGTGGTCGGCGACAGGAAGATGGCCGTCTGGGACGACATGAACATCCTGGAGCCCGTGCGCTACTACGACAAGGGCGTCATGGCCGACAACTACTCCTCCTTCGGCGAATTCCACATGATCCTGCGCGACGGCGCGATCACCACCCCGAAGCTCAAGCTCTACGAGCCGCTCCTGCGCCAGGACCAGGAGTTTGTCGACTGCCTGCGCAGCCGGCGCCAGCCGGCCGCCAGCGGCGAATTCGGATTGGGGATCGTCCGGGTGCTCGACGCGGCGCGCAACTCCCTCCGCCACGGCGGCCGGATGACCCCCGTCCACTACCCATGACCGGGCGCCAGAAGCCGCCCCTCCTCCCGATCGCCGGGGACCCGGTCCCGGACGGGCGCATGGAGCTCAACTCCTTCGTCAACCTGCGCGGCCGAAGGATCGGCGCGGGCAGCATGACTGGCAGGTTCGCCCAGAACCGGCACGACGGCGTCATGCCCGCGCGCCCGCTTTCCCGGTGAGCGGCAGCGAGACTACCTCCGGCGCACCGGCGCTAAGCGTCATCGTCCCGGCGTTCAACGAGGAGCGCCTGCTGGATTCGTCGATCCGGGCCCTGCGCGCAACCCTCGACGAGATCAAGGTCCCGGCGGAGATCATCGTCGTCGATGACGGCAGCGTGGACCGCACCGGGGCGATCGCGGACTTGCTTGCCCACAACCTGCGGGCGGTGCGCACCTACCACCAGTCGAACAAGGGAATCGGCGGCGCCTTCATCGCGGGATCCCGCCTGGCGACCGGCGAATACATCATGCTTTGGCCCGTCGACATGCCCGCTGCCCCGGGCGACTTCGCGCCCTACGTCGCCGAGTTCGGCCTCGCCGACGTGATCGTCGGATGCCGCAGCGAGCGTGTCGGCTACAATCCGCTCATGCGCTTGAACGCGTGGATCTACCCCAGGCTGGTCGCGCTCCTCTTCAAGCTGCGCGTCCGCGACGTGAACTGGATCCATGCCTACCGGCGAAGCAAGTTCCTGCGCATCCAGCTCGACCAGCCAGGAATCCCCATGCTCGCCGAGGCACTCGTCAGGATGCGCGACCAGGGGGCGAGGATCGCCGAGGTGAACGTCGTGATGAAGCCGCGCCTGCACGGGACAGCCTCGGCCTCGCGCCCGAGCGTCATGTGGCAAACGCTTGCCGGCCTGCTTTCATTCTGGCTGATCTGGCGCGGGGAGAAGCGCTGACGGCCCCCCAAAGGCTCCCATGCGCGCCTGCAGAGTCCCTTTCCAGGTCCTTCCGCTCCAGATCCGCGATCACAAGCCGGAAATCGACGCCGCGCTGCAGGCCGTGCTCGCCCACGGCGAATTCATCCTCGGGCCGGAAGTGGCCGTCTTTGAGCGCCAATGGGCCGAATTCTGCCATGTGCCGCACTCGGTGGGCGTCGGCTCTGGCACGGACGCCCTGCACCTCATCCTGCGGGCCCTCGGCATCGGGGCCGGCGACGAGGTGATCACGGTCGCCAACACGTTCATCGCGACCGCCGAGGCCATTTCGTATGCCGGGGCCAGGCCCGTGCTCGTCGACTGCCGCTCCGAGGACTACCTGATCGACCCGGCCGCGGTCTCGGCGGCCGTAACCCCGCGGACCCGCGCGATCATCCCCGTGCACCTCTACGGCCAGCCGGCCGACATGAATTCGCTTTCCGCCATCGCCCAGAACAAGGGCCTCGCGCTGATTGAGGACGCGGCCCAGGCCCACGGGGCCTCGCTGGCCGACGGCCGCGTCTGCGGCTCGCTTGGCCTGGCGGCGGCTTTCAGCTTCTACCCGGCGAAAAACCTCGGGGCCTTTGGGGACGGCGGAGCCGTGACCACCCGCGACGAATCCCTGGTCCGGCAGCTGCGCCTGCTCCGAAACTGGGGCTCGGTCGTCAAGTACCACCACGAGGTCCAGGGCTTCAACTCACGGCTGGACACGATCCAGGCGGCGGTTCTCTCCGTCAAACTCCGGCACCTGGCCGCCTGGAACGACGCCCGCCGCACCGCGGCCGGCTGGTATCGCTCCGCCCTTGCAGGCTGTCCGGGGCTCGCATTGCCTGTCGAGGCTTCGTGGACCGGCCGCCACGCCTACCACCTGTTCGTCGTCCGGCTGCTCGAATGCGACCGGGATTCCGCAGCCCGCAAACTCGCCGCGCGCGGCGTGCAGACCGTCGTCCACTATCCCGTGCCGATCCACCTCCAAAAGGCGTACTCGGAGCTTGGCCTGCGACCGGGAGCGTTTCCCTGCGCCGAGACCGCCGCGCGCGGGGTCCTCTCGCTGCCGATGTTCCCCGAAATCACCCAAGCCCAGGTCGCCTACGTCGCCGACAGCCTCCGGGCGGTGCTCGCCAGTTAGCGAGGCCTTCCACCAATGGCCGCACATGGCGCGGATGCGCCCATGAAGCTCTCAAGGGCTCTCAGCGGCGTCTGACGATCCAGCGGCCCATTCGCGTGCCGTGGCGGGCCTCGAAGCGCCGAAACCAGAGCCGCAAGGGCGACCGCCGGAGCAATCCCGCGGCGAGCGAGGCGAGCCGAGGGAGCCACCTGCCCTCGCGCAACCGCTGGTCCCAGCCGTCGGCGGAAAGGCTCTCGGCATGAAGTTCGGCCAGGTCACCGGCGATCCTGGCGAAATCCACGGTCGTGGCCTTCGCCTTCAAAGGCATTTCACGATGCCTCATCACACCCCTGAAGATCGCGTTCATCCGAGAGCCCGTTTGATCCAGTTGAAATCCCTCCTCGACCCGCTTTCGGCCGGCCGCGGCAAGCCTGCTTCGAAGAGGTTCATCTGTCAGCAGGGTGTCCAACGCCTCCGCGGTCGCATCAGCCAACCGCTCATTGAACGGGAGAAGCACGCCACAGTCCGGGGTCACGAGTTCGCGCTGGCCGCCGACGTCGGTCGCAACCGGCACCACACCCATGCTCATCGCTTCGAATAGCACCAATGCGATTCCCTCAGTTCGAGACGGCAGCAGCAGGAGGTCAGATGCGCTCATAACCAGCCGTATCTCGTCCAGGTCAACGGGTCCCAGCATCCTGACCGAGAGTGGGTGCCTTCTGTAGAGATGCTCCTCGAGCCATGCGCGCTCGGGTCCGTCGCCGACCAGGAGAAGAATGAACTTCCGGCCTCGTCTCTCCAGCTTTTGCACAATCTCAGGCAGCAGGCGTGGCTGCTTCTGTGCGGCGAACCGCGCCGCATACAATATGACCTGCCGATCGGCGGGCAGCTTCCAGCGCTCCCGGGCCTTTCCGGTCAGTTCGGCGGAGCGTGTCCAGTGCGCGGCATCGATCCCAGTGTAAACCGGATCGACCGCATCGGCGTTCGCCCCGTTCTCGATGAGCCACCGCTGGAGCGCCTGCGAAGTCGCGATGGTCCGCTCCAGCCACGGGCGCGACCGGCAAGAAAGCCGCGGAAAGCCGCCGTCCTTCCAGTCGTCCATCACGATGTGCACCAAATCGACAATTGGAAGCGTCGGGAATGCGTCCCTAAGCCAGGGCAGCAGCCGATAGCCGAGTTCGCTGTGGTTCAGGCATACGACATCCGGCTGCCGGCTCTCGATCGCATATGCGAGAAAGGCCGGGTAAGCGCCATACGGCAGGAAACGATGCAGCATGAAGACATCGCTCGTCAGGTCGTAGAACTTGTGCTGCCATGTATCCTCCGAGTGCCGGGTGGTCACCACCGTGATTTCCCAATCGAAGCGCTGCGCCAGCTGGGAGAGCAGATCGAGGTTGACGCTGTCCGCTCCGCCCAATTCGAGGTGCGGAACAATCAGCAGCGCCCTCGGCCGCTTTTTTTGCAGCCGATTGGCAAGGGACGGCGAAGTCGAGAATTCCATTGCCGGCGTCTCCTTGCCCTGAATCTTCGGAAATCCGCCGCTCCAGAGCTTGGGATAACGGGCGCGAATCTGCTGCTCCAGCTCCTCGCGCTTCGAAGTAATCTGCAGATTTGGAAACCGATTCAGGTGTCCCTCGCTGCACAGGTACCAGCTAAGCGGCTCCGTGATCGTATCGCCCCAATAACCGGCATTTGCCGCCTTCAGCCAGAAATCCCAGTCCTCAAGGCCCGTGCGGAGCGTCTCGTCAAATCCGCCGATGGCCCGCGCTGCCGCAGTCCGCATGACGCTCGTCGGGTCCACCCTGTTTTCCTTGAGGAAGAGTTCGCCCTCGTGAAAGCCGTGTCGCCAGATATACTGCATGGCGCCAAATCCGATCGTAAACCCCTTTGTAAAGGCGACGTGCGGCATCGCCTGCAATCGCCACAGGCACTTCTCCAGGAATGTGGGCTCGATCAGATCGTCGGCATCCAGCCAGCAGACGTATTCCGCCTTCGCCTCAGCCAGGCCGCGGTTTCGTGCCGCGCTAAGCCCGCGATTCTCGGGTAGACGGATGGTCCGAATGCGCGGCTCCTGCGCAGCGGCGTTCGCCAGGGCGGCAACGCTGGCCCCGTCCGTGCTGCCATCATCCACGATAATCCATTCCCAGAGCTGCCATGACTGCCGCTGGACCGATAGGACGGTTTCCGCAAATACGGGACCTGGGTTGAAGAACGGGGTGACGATCGACACGAGTACTCGCGAATCGCCATTCGCCGCCGCCGCATACCGCCAAGTCCCCTTGCGCTCGCCGGCCGGGGTGTTCTGAAAATCGAAGCCTTCGGCCACACTCATTCGGCCATCCGATCGATTTTCCTCGTGGAAACCAGCGGGGGGGGAGGTTCTGCGCGGAGGACGATCTCGAAGTCATAGTGACGCCCTTCCATCTCGGCCGGCGGAATAACGCGCAGGAACGCAGGCCCCTCCTGGCGCCGCACGCGGAAACCTCGCGCGTCCAAATGCCCGTCGCCGCCACGGCCCAATGGGCTCAAACAGGACCCAAGATCGAGGCCGACAAGGTCGGCGACCAGATCGCTTGATTTCGCCCTAAAGAACGCCAGCTGCTCGACCGTCGCGGTCCCCGGCTTCGACAATGGATCCAGCCTGACCTCTCCCGGGCACGGCCCCACCCTCAAGGTGACCGATTGATCGTCTCGATACGTTTGCCATTGCGAACGCCAACGAAACGCCGTGCGCCAGCTGCGTTGCTGCACGAGCAGGCTCGGAAGCGCCTGCTCCTCAGGACAAGCAAACCGTTGCTCATAGCCAGCATCAAAGGATTTTGCGGCCTGAAGCAATTCATCGGAATTTAGCCGAATGTCTGCAGGCAGCCCCGCGGTTCGCTGCAGGTGCCTCCATTCCCGGAAGGTAAAGCGACAGGCCAGCTCGTGAATCTCCGGAGCGATCTTGAATTGTTCCCTTATGTATTCTTGCACGAAGTAGCTCTCGCGAATCCGCCGCCCGCCACTATCGCCCGACGCCCTCAGCGTCTTCCCATGCCGGCGGTGGTTATTCAGCGGCGCCGCGAGAAAGGCGACGTCGTGCCGTCTTAGAATCTTGGCGTAAGCCAGCCAATCACCGCATAGCCGAAGCGTCATCTCCGCCAGACCTATCTCCTGCAACGCATCGCGGCGAAAGAGGCATGCGCTGGCATTGGGCACTGTGTTGCGAAGGATAAGATAATTCGAAACCTCGTCTGCCCCGTGGGTAAAGTAGTCCTGCCTCCAGCGTGACGGGTGGATTTCGCTCAAGTAACGCGGTGTTTCCTCCAGCGTCCGCCCACGCTCGCCAATGATGCGAGACTGCGAATAGACGAAACCAGCGGAAGGGTTGCGTCCCGCCAATGCGACCAATCTTTCGAGAAAATCGGGCGCGCAGCTGTCGTCGGCTTCGGCAATCCAGACGAATTCTCCATGTGTCAGAGAGAGGCCACGGGCCCACTGGCGGAATGCGCTGCCGGAATTCTCCTTATTGACATCGATGCTAAATCGAAACGGGGAGGCCAAGCCCCGCACATATTCCACACTATCATCGCTGGAAGCATCATCGAGAAACCCTATTTCTATGTTCCGATATGTTTGGGCGAAAATTGAATTGAAACGCTCCAGCAGAAATTGCCGATGATTGAAATTCGGGACCACGATGCTCACCAATGCCGCCTCTCTCGCCGCCGTGGGCACGCGCGCTTCGCTCATGATCCCGAATGTTTGTGTTTCCTATCCGAGAGCATGATTTGGTAGATTCGGCACACTCGTCGATACAAAGCAACGCTAAGGCAAGCGGGTATTGCAACTAAGAGGCCACGTCCGGTTTCCTCTGAGAGTTGTTTCAACGAGTTCCATGATTTCCCGAGAAACCGCGCCAAGTCTCGAAAATGCCGACAAAAGTCTTGGGGCAAACCAAGGAGCGTAATGCGGTCAATACCAGACCCAACTAATATCGACTGGTCGTTTAACCTGCTTTCATAGTGCCACTGCTCCTCCGAGATTCCCTCGGTTTTGACTCGCTTGACTGTGCCAATGAATCACAGATGTAATTCAAGACGGATTTCTTTGAGTCGAACGAAGGCTCGGAGGTCATTTGCCCGCAGCTGCCTTGCTAGCATTCGCAACACGAGCGTGCAATGAAGCGCCAACGAACATAAAGAATGCGTTGAGCTCTTGCCCCAAAACGGAAGCTGAGGAGACAGCTCTTAAGCGCATAAAGCAGTCGGAAGCGTTCGTCCAACTTATCCTCCCATTCCGCCAATTGACCAGTATGAAGCTTTTAGTGCTTCCAGGAGCTCGCTAAGCGTGAGACCCGCAAAAGTGGTCAGGCGATGATGCGCAATGGCAACTACCCTCGACCAATCAAACATTATCCCCTAGATTAACATTTCGCGAGACAAAGGCTAGACGATCTAGCCCGAATCCCGCGTTTCCCTCACTCTCCGTGAATCTCATTATGAGCCTTCGTTTTCCGCTTGTAGTTAGCCTATTTATCGTCACCGCAATCAATTTGCTGGCGCTCCAAAGCTCTACTAAGTGGATCATGCTGAATGTCACGCCGACTCAGGCGCAGGCAGACTGCCACCTATTGCAACTCCCTGATGGCGCAAACATTCTGATCGATGCCGGCGAGGCTTGGGATGCACCTAATGTGGCCGTGACGCTGTTGAAAAAACTGGGAATTCGCCGACTCTCCATGGTAGTCATTAGCCATTTTCACAAGGACCACTACGGCCAACTAATTGCTATCATTAAGGCAGGAATCGTTGTCAAGAAAGTGATTCTGAATGTTCCCGACAAACGTTCAGCTGATATTGAGATTCCGTGGGGTTGCGATTGGAACGACGTGCAATCTGTGCTTGCTGAATTGCGTTCCCGTAAGATTC
>Ga0209415_10008873_pt1 | contig 17353 bp, 23 predicted proteins | sample PeaSoiSIISIP2007_FD_187696 | JGI IMG/M metagenome (GOLD analysis project Ga0209415, IMG submission 187696) | Peat soil microbial communities from Weissenstadt, Germany - SII-SIP-2007 (SPAdes) (version 2) | ecosystem: Environmental > Terrestrial > Soil > Wetlands > Peat | place: Germany... | reverse complement strand
AATGATTCTGCAGATGCAAATATTTGTGAGGTACCTGATTCTTTTACTTCGAATTTACCAATTCCATAATACGTTCCAGCCTTTACAAGAATTTGTGGGTCGGTCAATGTCAACACTTTACTGTTAGATGTTGTGAGACTGATGAGAATGTCGCTATCTGTAATTGCAGGGGACCCGTCATTATTTGCCAGTTCTACTGTAAAATATCCTTCATGTGGACCATTAACTGAAAAAGTTGAAGGGGTGGATTGCACTAGTAATTTTGCAGGATAATTACTATTTCCATAAACTGTTATGGGTATTTCACTTGAAGAAAATCCTGGAGCTCCTAATTCAATTGTTGCACTACCAGGATTTGATGTAATTAATTTTATGTTCGTACTGAAACCGTCATTATTATTTTCAACTCCGATTATTTGTAATACTGATGAATCACTTGAAGAATATATCATATTTTGAATTTTTTGTGGCGATACATGACCATTATGTAATGCATAAACCTGTAGTGTGCCCTCTGAATTCTCAATTAGTTTTTGAGGAATTAATCTAACTCCAAAACTGTATACATCATCTGCATAAGCATTCATCATTCCAACACTGGCCAATACAATTAGCATTAGGACTATGGCTTTCAATTCTAAAAATAACACTTTAAAATATAATATAAGATGGTGTATGATCTTTCTGAACGAATCTAGATTTGTTTTAGATCTAATTTAATTAAATGGAATTTTGAATTTGATGAAACTATGCTGTATCTCATGCTGTTTGGTATACCGTTTCAATAGGTTTTGATTTCTTCCACAAGTGTTCACAGAGACTGAAGATATTGTTTACTATCTCGGTGGAATTTGTATGTACAATTGAATCTGCGTCATCGTTTAAATCCATTGTTCCTTTCATGGAGCCTGACATTACAATTTGTTTATCTTTTTCTGCAACCATCCTTCCCTTCGATGGTAGTTTTCCCAATCTTGTTTCAGTAGCACCCAATTTTTGTACTAGACTAATTGCTTGTTTATTTTCTGCTTCTGTGATTATTCTAACCTCTCCACCTCTTTTGATACAATCTTTAATCTTTTCTGGGATTGCTGTATGATACATTCTCATTATGTCTTCTACAGTGCTCACAAAGTATACTACATCTGTTGCTTCATTTACCAGTTTACCTATTCTTGCATAGATGTTTGATCTACCTTGTATGATGGAAAATGATGACATGGAATTGTCTGGAGTTGGACGCTTCAATTCTTCAAGACTTGCAACAACTTGTTTTGAAAGTTTTCCCATTGTTGTAATCTCATCTTGTTTTTTCTGTATGATTCCATTAAATGCCTCTTCAGGATTTACTGCTTTGCATATGGTTGGGTTTGAAAGCGTTGTTGTAATCAATCCTAGATTTCTCAATTTTGTAAGCGCTCTGTATGTCTTGCCTCTGTCAACATCAAGTTTAGAAGACAGACTTCCAACTGTTACCTCTCCTGTTCGAAGTAAACCCAGGTAAATCTTGGCGTCATCTCCCTCTAGACCAAAATATTTTAGAGTTGAAAATAGATCTTCTTCGGTATTCAAGGTAAAACACTCCTAAAATTGTAAAATTTCTGATCGTTATTACATGTTAAATCATAACACAATGTATTTTCTTCTTCAAAATTAGGCATGTAACTGTTTTCTATATGAAAATCAGGTGCACTCATAGCGATCATTGTAGATCGTTTACTGTTGTTGTTGGTATATAAGCAGATTGCTACTTTGGTGTCCCTGTTTAGTCTAATGCTGTTGACAATTGCTGGCTGAGAGATGTTTTTAGTTGTTGTTGAGATTGAAGTCATAGAGAAGTTACGACTAGACCACGATATGAGTAGTTGTTTGTAAAAAACAAACAAACGCAAACAAGGTGAATTTCCACAGTCTGTTATCTATTTTTTGCAAACTCCCTTCTGGATTGAAAAAGGCACATTCGTATTATTGCAATATACATCATAATGGCATAATATGCCGACTACTGAAAAATCTGTTTATTTTTTATAGACATACATCATCTAATAGAGGTGGAATACCATCATATATTGAATTGATGGGGACGAAATTATTAGATGCAGATCTATACCGAACCCCCGTCAGTTCTCCATAAATTTTAGCTGATCTTACATTATAGAAATTAAATCATATCTTTACATCTGTTTGTAGAATTGTTATTTCAAGATATTTTTTAATATGTGTACTAATTCTATTTTATATCTAATGTAATTGCACACGTATTAGTTTTATTTTACATTTTGACAACGAGTTTCCCATTCATGTAAAAAAAGATTGTATTGATAAACCACTCCAAATAATTGAGGCATATCGGTAAATAAATTTGAGATGCCTAAATTTATTCTAGTTGTGGATTGTGATGTGTGATAATGTTTGATGTTGATGGTATTAGAATTATTTTAGCAGTAATAATGCTTGGTATTGCATCTTATACTGATATTAAAAAGAGAGAAATAGATGATAGGATATGGATGATTTTTGGTGGTTTGTCATTTGTTCTTTTGTTTTTTATGCCAAATATTTACAATTCATTTTGGATGGTTGGAATATATTTGATTGTCGCCCCTGTTGCATTGATTGTGTGGAGATTTGGTTTCTTTGGGGGGGCAGATGCTTTCGCACTCATTGTTTTAGCAGCTCTTGCTCCTGGTTCTACATTTGTAGAATCTCAAGTAAATCCATTTACAACTCTGACTAATACGGTGATACTTTCTATCATACCAGTAGTGATAAACGTGCTAAGAAACGTTATTGCATTAATTAGACATGATGATATTTTCAAGGGCTTTGAAAATGAAACACGAAAGAACAAGATTTTTGCCATGTTTATAGGACATCGTTCAAAACATCCGCGGTTTAGTTTTTCCATAGAAACACTGGAAGGAAACGTGAAAAAGATGAATTTCGGAATGAAGAATGCTGATAGTACGGAGTTTTGTTCTTCCTCTGACACTTGGGTTACACCCGGAATCCCATACATGATCTATATTTTCGGAGGGTTTGTGATTCAACTGGTTTTTGGGGATATTATATTTAATACAATTAGAATATTTCACTAGTCTCATTCTATGCCTATTGAGTGAGTCATCTAAGGTTTATTAGATATATCAAGAGAACGTTTTGTGTATGAAACTAAAGATTGCCATGATAATTTCTGTGATATCGATAGTAATGCTTTGTATTTATGGCCTTGACGTTATTGCAGCCAACGGTGGAAAGACCGGATTTCTGCCAATGAACGTATCTGAAAGAGGTTCTATCTTTGGAATTATTCCTTCTATACTACTGATAATTTCTTTTTTCATAACTCGAAAAGATCCTTCAAAAAAATTAGGTGTTCTGATAACAATTGGGGGCGCACTGATAATTGTAGGTACTGGAATAATACTTGCATTGCAAGGCAGCCAGGCTCAAGATTCCCGTGGCGTACGAGAGTTTGGTGCAGTCTTGGGAATTGGAATCATAATTGCCATATTGGGTATAATTAAAATAAGAAGAAGTCAAAGTTGACTTTTCTCAATATTGATTCTAGATGTTAGTGCGGAAATCTTCAAAGACTGGCTTGAATAATTAAAACTATGACAAATTGTACTAAATGTGGTAAGAGTACAAGTAAGGTGTGCGATTGTGAACACACTCTGGATGAAGAGTATTGTGTGGAATGCTACACTGAATTGCATTATTATATTACTGAGAAAAAATCGGAATAAAACGCTAATTTTGATGATCCTGAAGATGGTTTTCCCAAATCTTTTAATTCAAATCTATTAACTCTAATTTTGTGAAAGCGATACTTCTTTCAGGAGGGTTTGGTAAACGACTCAAACCTTTGACTGACTATTTACCAAAACCGCTAATACCTCTTTGCAATTATCCAATTATTGAATGGCAAATACGTTACTTTAAGAAGTTTGGAATAAAAGAGATCATTGTCTGTGCAGGGTATAGAGCAGAACAGATAAGGAAACACCTCGAAAGTAAGAATCTTGGCGTCCAATTGGAATATTCTATTGAAAAAGAACCTCTCGGGACTGCTGGCGCCATAAAAAAAGCTATCAAATACATTGACACTGATGACTTTTTTGTAGCAAACGGTGATGTAATAACAAATCTTGATTTGAGAAAATTAAAGATGCACAGAAATTCTGTTGCGGTTATACCTCTTCGAACTACATTTGGAATTGTACATCTAAATGGTGTGAAAGTTGAAAGATTTGAAGAAAAACCTGAGATGTTTGATTATTGGATGAATGCAGGAATTTACTATCTGAATAAAGACGTTGTAAGACATCTTCCTAAAAATGGCAATCTTGAAAATACCACCTTCCCAGTTCTTGCAGCACGCCGTACATTGAATGCCATAAAATATTCCAATGTTTTTTGGAAATCTGTTGATTCTTACAAAGATATGGAGGATTGTGAATCTCTTATTATAGCCAATCATTATGAAAAATTTCTATCTACCAAGTGAGTAGTATGAGACTTGGGTTTAGTCTAGGTTCTCTCTTGTCTGTTGAAGAGATATTTGATTGTGCTAAGGCGTTAAACAAATATTCTGCGGATTCTATCTGGATCCCAGAAACATGGGGGATGGATTGTAGTTCAATTTTGTCTGGCATTTCCAACGTGTCAAAAACCCCCAAGTTGGGCTCATCTATTATCAATATTTACTCAAGAAGCCCTGCTTTGATAGCCATGTCTGCTGTAACTATTGATACTTTGTCAAATGGTAGATTTATTCTGGGCTTGGGCACAAGTAGTAAATCAATTATTGAAGACTGGCATGGTTTTGAATTTAAAAATCCACTACAGAGAATGCGTGAATATGTCAAGATAATACGCCTCATAGTTTCGGGAGAAAAAATATCTTACAAGGGTGAATTTTATAACCTAAAGAACTTTGGTCTGTTAATCACGCCTCCTAGAAAAGAAATTCCAATCTATCTTGCAGCAATAAATGAAAAAATGGTAAACCTTACTTGGGAGATTGCCAATGGCGTCATATTCTATCTAAGACCATTGCAAGAATTAAAGAATACAATTAAAAAAATGCAATCCAAGAAAAAAATTGATGTTGCATGTCAGTTGATAACCTGTGTTTCAGAGGATTCTGAAAAAGCAATTACACGCTCAAAGCAAACAATTGCGTTTTATGTTTCAGTAGGAAAAATTTATCGCGAATTCTTGGCATCTAATGGATTTCAAAATGAGACGGTAGAAATATTTGAAGCGTACAAGAAAAATGGTTTGAAGAACAACTATGAACTTGTGACAGACGATATGATGAATTCTTTATCAATAAGTGGAACTCCTGAGGATATTAGAAAAAAAATACTACAGTTTGTAGATGTAGGAGTGGATTTGCCCATACTTCAATTCAATCCTGTTGGAAATGTGCGAGAATCTTTTGAACTACTTACCAGAACACTTGCAAGTGATATGACATGAAAAAAGTAGCAATTGTTGCAACAGGTCTTACTAAATTCAATAAAACTGAAAAATCCTTAGATTCTATAATGCTGTCTTCTATTAAATCACTATTTGAAAACACTAGAAATTTAGACCAGAAAGATATCGATGTAGTACTTACCTCTACAAATGCAAATAAAAATTATTTGGCAAATATAATATCAGAGTTATCTGGAATTAAACCAAAAATATCTCACTCGGTTGAAAGTTTGTGTAATTCTGGAACAAATTCCCTAGTTTCTGCATGTGCATATGTATCCTCTGGACTGTCAGAGACTGCTCTTGTTGTAGGGGGTGAGAAGACCGACAGTCCAGGTCTTGTTTTAAATTGGGATATGTCAAGGGGAGAATTCAAGCATCCCATTTTTTGGGCATCTATGTTTACAAGTGCGCATATGAGAAAATACAACACAAGTCTTGAAGATCTTGCATATGTATCTATTAAAAATCATAACAATGCACTAGATAATCCATATGCATATTTTGAAAAACTATTTTCCCTTGACGATGTAATGCATTCAAAAAATCTCACTGAAAATATAAGACAATTAGATTGTTCTATGCCATGCGATGGCTCGGCGGCAGTTTTAATCTGCTCAGAAGAAAAAGCGATGAAATACACTGATGCCCCTATCTGGATAACAGGAATTGGTCAGAAGACTATCTCTGCAAGTTTTACAAAAAATAATGATTTGACATCAATGGAATCAACAAAGACTGCAGTTGCAGATGCATACAAAATGTCTCACAAGACTTCAAAGGATGTAGATGTTGCGGAGCTTCACGATGCATTTAGTGTATGTGAAATTATTGAATTGGAGGACATGGAGTTTTGCCAAAAAGGACATGGCGCAAAATTTGTTCGAGAACTCTATGATACAGGTAATAAAAAAATAAATCCGAGAGGGGGATTGATTGGTGCAGGACATCCGCTAGGTGCAACAGGGATAGCTCAAGTGGTTGAAATTTATCAGCAATTAAGTGGAAAGGCCCAAAAAAGACAAGTATCTAGTGCAAAAACAGGCCTTGTACATAACATGTCTGCAGGATCTACATCATCAACTGTATTGGTATTGGAATCATGACTAGATTCGAAGACGAATTAAAAAATAACAATTTTGTTTGTAGTGAATGTGTCAAATGTAAGCATCTTGTATGGCCCCCAAGTGATTATTGCAATAAATGCTTTGGAGATGTCATATGGAGACCTGTTTCAAAAAAAGCAACACTTGTCGAATTTTCTAGCAAGGATGGAAAACTCTTCTGTATTGGTGAATTTGAAAACAATATACGTGTATTTGGAACTCTAGAGGGAAATTCTAATTTGATTAGAGGACAAAATCTGACACTAAAATATTGTAATTATGATGAAATGCCAAAATTTGTTTTTCAGACTGACTAAACTATATAATTATATCATCAAGGAAATTTGAGATTGGATTTCTCTAATTCTAAAATTGGGATGTATAAAGACATCCCATCTGTTCCTATCTTGTCAACAAAATGGAAATCTCCAGTAAGCCTCTTCAATTCTATCAATTTCTTTGTAGGCGGGTCGTTGCTTACAATATAGTGTATGACATTTCCGCCTATCGTTCCTGTCTGTATGAAAATAATGTTCTGATTGTTATGATTCAAATGATACATCAAAGGTACCGCACCTAATACTGATTGCGACGAATATAGAATTACTTTTAGGAGATCCCCATATTCTTTGTATTTCAAGTATGTGATTTGGGCATCGTTTGTTGACATGTTTCTATTGCTCTAAATAATGACATATTAATGCTGAGGATGTCCCAAGTAGTTTTTTGAAATAATTTGATTTCTATGAATATTCTTAGATCGAGAGTGAAAAAGACACATGTTACAAAAAATACCCGTCAAGGTGTTACTATAATTACCATGAAGTCTATATCACCAAAATTCTCTAATCTTATTACGAGACATGGTAACTTCTGTTGAACAAACTGCATTGAATGGTATGGAACCCAAACTTCGTAAGAAAAAAAGTAGAAAAACTAATCAACGTATTGCAAGAACTAGAAGACAACGAGGATACAATTGGGAAGATACGCTTGTTAAAAGATTCAACGTACTAGAAGGATGGAAAGCCTTTAGACTTGGGTCGCCTAGCGTTGGACTGCCTGATATACTAGCAGTAAGTACCAAGGAAAATACAATTTACACAATAGAGGCAAAATCTGGCACAAATACCACCTTAAGAGTACCTTTTGATCAGATACTGCGTTGTTTGAAGTGGATACATACCTTTGAGTTATACAAGACACGAAAAATGATTATTGCTTTCAAATTCTCATCCAAGAAAAGAATCGGAACTGGAAAATATGAACACAGAGAGCTTCGAGAATTTTTTAAAATATGGGATGAACAATATCCTGTAACTGATTTTATTTGCACATATGAGGGAGACACATACGCAATGGTTGAAGGTAAAAGAAGTCCGCTGAAACTCGAGGATGGGATAATGCCTTTTATTAAAAAACAAGTGCCAACTAAACCGAATACTTCTTTAATATGATATTGTACTAATAAAATTATGAGCTTTGAAGATTTTGTGGATGAACGCAGCTTGGTAAGCAGGGATGCACTAGCCACAAAGGAGATAAAACTAAAATTACTTGAAGTTGAAGATGATACATCGGACCACATTTGGAGATTTGGAGTCAGAGTTAAAGTAAAAAGAATTCTCATTACCATAAAACACATCAATACGCAACAGATCGAAGAAGGTGAATGTGACCTACATGTTATTGAAAAAGAAATGAAGGAGAAAAGACACTATAGTTCTACAAACAGATGGGTTCCAACAACTGATATCAAGAATGGATATATTGTAAATTCCAGGCATGCCTCATTGCTTGGCGATGCAGTAGCACTGGACTATATTACAATCTAGATTAGGGTAGATATCAAATTGTCATTAATGGAATGCGTCCATTTCATTACTTTTGTTGATTTTTGGTTTTTCCCTTGGAATAGTACAAAATTTATTCTTTGGATGTTTTTACCATTCTTCAGAATTAATCTCTTCATGATTGGAATATCACTAACTTGTATCTCTAATCCAGTATGTTTTAGAAATTCTATGAGATGATCTCTCTGATTTGCGCCGGGGGGTGGAATGCTAAATGGAATCATGTTCAATGCAGTTTTTGATTTGGATATAACTAGGATTTTGTTTTTTGATTCTACTATGACTCCGACACATTTTACAACAAATTTTTCATGTGCAATATTTTTAAAATATTCCAACATGTCTTCAGATACATTGACTTCTACTCTGTCCTGTTCTATAGTAGAGCCTAAGCCAAAATATCGTCCCCTATGATATATTAGTGGATTTTTAGAATCATCATGTCTAATGTCTACAACCTTGCCTACTATCATGATATGATCTCCTAGTTTTTGCTTTCTGACTAGCTTACATTCCGCATTAATTGTACAACCTGAAATTAGAGGCGTCTTGATTTTTTGGGGTTTGACAAATTTGAAGATGCTTTTTATTTTTAATTTGTCTAACTCTATTCCAGAATATCCCCCCGCGATATTTACTGCAGTGGTTTGTTTTTGTGAAGCTACGTTTATTCCAAATTCTTTTGTTTTTTCTATGTTCTTCAATGTTTTAGATCCTTCGTGAATAAATGCTCCAATTAACATAGGTTGGTACGAAATCTGCATTACCCATTCTGCAGTCATAACATTTGGTCCATTAATGCCTCTAGATGTGATCATGGTAAGACCCGTGCTAAAATACCTCTCTGACTTGCCGGGGGATTTTCTATTCAACTTGCTTATTTGACGTCTTTCGGGTAATTGTTCTTTGTATCGTGTGTTGTTTACTGTTGGAGTCCATTATTTTGACATTAAATTAGGCACAAATTACAAAACTACTGGAAATGTGGATGTAAAGTACTGTGAATGTGGGACTGGTCGTACACGCTACTATACAGTGCATTTTTGCGTTCCAACTATTCTAAATCCATATCAACATTTTGGTTTTCAACCAGTAAGGAAACATGCAATCACGATGTATTGATATTGTACTGTTCTAATACTTTTTTTATGTTATGAATGCTAAATGGTTTGTAAATAATCGTTTTAATTTTTAGTTCACCTAACTTTTGATATGTTTCCAGTGAAAGATCAGCTGTTACTGCTACAATCTTTGCAGTAGGATTAATTTTTAGAATTTTTTCAATGGCATAAAGACCATCGGTTTTTGGCATCATGAGATCAATAAAAATAACATCTGGAACATATGTTTTATAGAGACATACTGCTTCGCTGCCGCTAAAACCCCTTCCTATTACTTGTAGTCCAATAAGTTCAAGAATGTCAGAAAAAACCTTGACAGTATTCGCATCGTCATCCACAACTATACAGGTAATCATATAATTCCAAGACGGAGTTTATTTAAAAAGATTCGGTTAAACAGTGTTTAGGAGGATTTGATTTCAAATATAATTCTCTTAAAAAATTAATTTCTTAATATGTGGCATCACGTATCTTACATTTTGATGAGTTTTAAGATAAAATTAGTTATAGGATTTTTAGCCATTGCTTCTGTCATGATTACATATGGCTTATTTGTTAACGAAATGAAAAAAATTCCATTAAACTATGAATTAATTTCGGAACAAGAAGGACAAGATCGCATATTAAATTCCATAGGGGGAAACTTGTCAGAACCATTTGGAATAAGAGAGACTCTGAGAGAAAATGTGATAAATGTAACCGGGGACATATTGGCGATTAATTCTACGATATTAGGAAAAGATCCCGTGACAAATGAAATAGTTTTTGATAATACTCATACATTTTTTGTTGACAGGGCTACCAGAATGCATCAGTCAATGAATGAATATTTCACCTTTCCTCCAAATGTTCAAAAAGTAGATTATGATTTTTTCCATCCAATGATATTCTCCAAGACTTCTTTTGTTTTTGAGAAAGAAGACAGTATATACGGTCTTGACGTATATGATTTCTCGTGTAAATATAGCGGGGTTGATGTGTCTTCAGACCATCCAGAATTTCCGTCTAAGAAAATATTGTCTGATGGAGGTTGTACAATCTCAGTTGAACCTGCAACTGGAACTACGGTTTCTTTTTCTAAATACTGGGATGACTATTTTGTAAGTGATGGAAATAGAGGGGCAACGGTAGAGATGGGTGGAAAACACACCACCGAATATTCCGAAAATATTTTAGTTAATACTGCAAAATCTACAAAGACCCTATATTTTTTTCTTGATTTAGTTTTTCCAAGTTTGATTGCCATAGTAGGAATTGCAATATTATTTGTCATACTCTTATTTGACAAGACAAAAAATCAAGCTAAAATCATCCTCCAAACACAAAATGAAGTGATAAAAAAAGAAAAACTATCCGTAATAGGTGAGCTTACTGCAAGACTTTCACATGACCTCAGAAACCCATTAAGCGTAATCAGATTATCAGTTGAAGGAATAGAGATGCGAATTAATAACAAATCTGACCCAAAACTTGATGAATATATTCCAATAATTAATGACGCAGTATCTAGAATCAATCACCAGATTAACCAAGTACTAGGATTTGTTAAAACAATACCCTTGGACAAAAAACTAGTCTCAATTTTCAACATTTTAGGCGATTCTATTAAAAGCATAAACATCCCAGAAAACACCACTATCACACTGCCAGAAAATGACTTTTCTCTCATGGCAGATAAAATTCAGTTATCAGTTGTATTTACCAATATTTTGTTAAATGCAATCGAGGAAATAGGAAAAAACAAAGGAATTGTAACAATACGTAGTAAGAGTGAAAAAAACAATCTGATCATAGAATTTGAGGATTCGGGGGATGGAATATCGAAAGAAAATATCAGTAAAATATTTGAGCCATTGTTTACCACCAAACAAACTGGTACTGGTTTAGGTCTTTCCAGCGTTCGTGCCATAGTAGAATCCCATGGTGGAACTATATCGGTCAAATAACCTCCTACTGTTTTTACAATAACACTTCCACAAAAATAGAATTCCTAATTCAAAAAAGGATGGACCGAGCCGAACATGCTACTATATGGTTTATTTTTGTATTCCATAGCTCCTACTTTTCTATTGAATCACAGTGTTAACATATTATTTTGTGAGTTTTAAGTAACAATCTCTTTGATTATGAAGTTCAAATTTGCATGATCCCACATAATGAGGGGGAATAGAGATAGAGCCTGAGAAATGTCACTAATTTTTGTAGTTTAAAAAGTCTATTTTCATATCCAACTTATAGTCGGAGCTTTGTATAGAAATCAAGAAATGCTTCAAGATCTATTGGCTCATCCAAAATCTCTGCCATCTCTTCTGCCCTATTTGCTACCAAAATACATTGTTGCCTAAAATTATCCTCGTTAAATTCTATAACAATTATTTTTGCGTTGACGTCTTGAACATCATTTAACAATCCAGCACTAACCAAAAGTATAGATTGCAATCCTTTTCCCTGCGCATACCCTATTTCTTGATTAATCAGACTTGAATTAATGAAATTTGTTGTAGAAATTAAAACAAAACAGACTGATGAACTAATTGTTTCTTTGATGTGAGTTGAAATAAAACTACCATGAGATTCATTATCTACCAGATGTGCCCCAAATCCTTTTTCATAAAGCACGAATTCTAAGATACGTGCCTTTTCATGATCCTCTTTACTATAACAGACAAATACCTTAAATTTTCGTCTTATTTTTTCTTGTTTTTCCAAGTTATTGGGATTCAATTCGTACTTGCTCCATTTCTGTAACAAATTTTTTTAAATCATATTTGCCAAATACAATGACATAACAATAAATGCAATATCTTTTTCTGCTATTGCTAAAAACTACATCTCCTTTTTTATGCCACTTTTCACATTTAGGACATTGACCGTAATGATCTGCGCCTTGCATTTTTGTAAATGCCCTGTAAAGATGTTTTCGTCCCTTGAGTTTCATACCAACTCACTTTTTTTTTACATGAATACCTGTACTACCGCATAAAACATTTGAGCATAAAAGAAAACTCAGATTACGCCAACTTCCTGCATCGTAATCATGCCGTTGTCATCAACTATCTCTTTGATCTCAGGTAGAACCTTTTCGAGTTTTTGTAGTTCATCTATTGCTTCGATAACAAGTGGCATGTTGACAGATATGCCTTCTTGATGAATGTCAGAATTTCCTCTTTTACCATAGCCTGATACCCCCGTCCAAGCAGTGGCACCAGATATTGATCCTTTTTTCAAGATTTCAAGTATCAGGACATGTACACGTTTTCCTCTTACAGTATCGTTCTTTTTGATTCGTATGACAAGTGACCACATTTTCATGGTTCTCATTTTAATCCCTCACTAACTATCGCGGTTACCAGTGCTTTTCCTCCAAATATTGCACCAAGCGACAGTCCAACATTTGTAATCACATTGAGTGCAATCATAGAATATTGTTTGTTATCTATCATGTTTGATGATTCCAAGGCAAATGAAGACATTGTAGTAAAGCTACCGCAGAAACCTATTGCAGCTAGTAATGTATATTTTTGATCAAGATTCCATTGTGGTGATAATACTGCAAATGCACCTAGTATGAAACTTCCAATGACATTTACAATTAATACATTTACAGGTAATGCACCAAGGATTAATGGTGATTTTGTAATCCCATATCGGAGAAATGTTCCGAAAAGTCCGCCTACTGCAAGAAATGCTATTTCAATTCCCTTCATAGGTATGATCATTTTTCATCAAATCTGTCTGCCCAGTGTTTTCTTGCCTCATACTGGAATGATGGTGGTGTGCTGTTGTCTACTCCTCTCTTGAGTGCAGCTTTTGTCGTTCTACTGCTCCACCAGAAAACACCTATAGCTATTACTACTGCAAATCCTGCCATCGAATAGATAACCTGAGCAGAATAATTTCCTGTCGAGTTTATTCCACTGCCCTGTGGTGCTTGAGGGCTAGAACCAAAGTATTCAACGCCATTTATGTCTGCCACTGCCACATAACCGTCGATTTGTATGCTGGCAGAGCCTGCTCGTTCAGTGTAGCTTACTGGATAATCCACGTCTGCATTAAGATCAGCATTTTTAACAGTGTTTAACATGAGTCCCTCGCTTATGTTGCTCTCACCAGTAGCGTATGTCGAAATGGTTATTTTTTGTCCCTTGTACCCAAGTGAATTAGTTTCTACAAGTGTATATGCAGGATCAAACAAGTGTTGCCATTTTGATATGGGATCACTCATGAGATCGTTTGATGACATTAATGGAATTTCAAATAGATTCTCTGCATTAGACCCTTTTATCTTGCTGTAAAGATCAGGGAATTGTTTTTTTATAAAATCAATCGGAGAGTTGATGTCAAACTGTCCATAATTTGAAATGTTTACCAGTACTGGATCCTGTATAGTCAGCCCCCTCCACTGGGTATCAAGAATGGCTGCACTATCGCCACTTGCTGGTCTTAGCACATAGTTTGATACAGTTGGAATAAATGTTATTTTATAATCGATGTGGGTTTCAGTATCAGTTGTATACAGTGTTGCATAATATGTAATGTCAACGTCCGTAATATTTGCGCCACTCTTGAGTTCTTCTATATTTTCAGAAGTAAGACTTTTGACAAGTGATTGCTTTATCGGATCAGACGGGCTAAGGTAAAATGTCATGGAGGCGTTTTTACCATTTAACATATTTTTTATCTCTCCGCCATTAGGATAATCAATTGCATATGTCCTTTCAAATTGAAATGATGGTTTTGCAGTAGCAGATGTCGTGCTGAGTTGTGCAGCAAAATCTACTGCACTTACAGGAGCTATGAATCCTGTTATTATGATAACTGCAAATATTATTGAATAGACTAGATTTTTGTACCAGCCCAATTTTTGTTTTTTATTTTTTGTGTTCATTTGTCTACCTATTTAATTTCCATTAGGTAGACATTATCAGCACCTTTCTTGGGCAGTTTAGGAGTTTTATTCCAAGGCTAATGTCATAGCCTTCTTCTGTTAGATTAGAGTGTACAAATAAAGTTTCCTAAATGAAGATCTGGTAAGATACAGGATTTGACTAGAAATTCTTCTCTGTGTTAAGTTGGGGGCTTGAAATTTTAATTCAGCGCCTCATCTGTTTCATTTTGAATCTAATTTAGACAAAACCTTGTCATAAATTTTGATATTTTTTCCATCGGAAATGTTCTTTTTCATGTACCAGAGCGTACCCTTACCTATCCCGAGCCTTTTCCTCTCATCAGGAGTCATTTTCATTATCTTTTTCTTTATTTCTACAGTATCAATTATTCTTGGTATAGTTACGTCTAATTCCATGGTTGAATGGAAAGATACTGTTTCAGAAGGTCATTATTTTGATATCCCGTTAAAACTCAATCAAAAATAGTTCCAGAAAAACCCTTTCTTTTGAATTATACGGTTCAAATTGGATATAACCATACTCATGGAATCATGATTGATTATTATCCCATACTTGAATTACAAAATAATGTAAAAAAGATTGTAGATAAACGCACAATTCTTTTGAATGGTAATGTTATAGCTCAATTCAATATAATGTTAGAACAAGGAATTAACACATGGTCTTTAGGAATAAAACCATTAAACTCAGACATACCTATAATTATTCATCATGAAATATTTGATGAAATCTATCGTGATACCCAAAATAGACATTTTTTACAGAAAACTTTATGAAAGCATGATGGCGAGTGCATGCATGATAATTCAGGAAATCACCATAAATGGTAGAAAATACCGTCTAACCCTGACCGATCAGGTGCTTTCCGATGTTCGCAGGCTAAAGGCACTATACAATGCAGCATATGAAGATCCTGAGAGTTTTGATGAGGTGAGCTCTGCCATATCTAATACTATTACTCTGATAGCAAGTGCTGTAGAACCTGAGGTTTCTGACAGTGATCTTGACGGCTTGATTCAGGCTGTCATGAAGGCAGTAGATGAGAAGAGCAAAGAAACCGAGGAAGCAAAGGCAAAACACATGGAAGACAAGAAAAAATCCGGAAAGAAACCTTCTGTAAAACCTAAAAAATCAAAAAAATAACATCTATTGTTTGTCCAAGAAGAACCCTCATATTGGTTAAATTTGATAACTCCTCAGAAGAAAGATGCAAACTCATTGTGAATGTGGTATTTGTGGTCATTTATCTGAAAAGGAATGTATCTCAAAAGAATGCAAATGTTGTATCAACTTTCACATGCGTTCGGGTCCAAAAAAATAACGTATTCTAGTTTATACTTTTTTTATGTAACGGCAAAGATTTTGTCTAAATTTAAAATCCTTTAGATTTAAATAAGATTCAACTAAGTTTTCCATAATGTCACCTACTGCATTCTTAAAATGCGTAGATCCAAACTGTGGTCTTCAATATCCTGTAACTGATATTAGAATAGAATGTGAAAAAGGACACTTACTTGATGTAAAATATAGTACAATTCCTCCTACTACGTTAAAAGATGTATTCTATAAACGCAGAAATCACACTAATAATATTTTCAATGAAAGCGGAGTCTGGCGTTTCCGTGAATTGTTAAATTTTTGTCAAATTGATACTGAAGACATTGATCAGTGTTCGAAATACTTAGTATCACTTGATGGTGCAGAGGGACGACTCTCAAAACCATATCACATGTCTAGGGTTTCAGATTATGTCGGAGTAAAGAATCTCTTGCTTCAACCAGAAGGATACAATCCGAGTGGATCATTCAAAGACAATGGTATGACAACTGCAGTAACACATGCTAAACTTGTTAAAATTAAAAAAATAATATGTGCCTCAACTGGTAACACATCAGCTTCAGCTGCAATGTATGCTGCAAACGAGAAGATGGAGTGTGATGTATACATTCCTGCAGGAGAGGTTGCACCTGGAAAGCTTAGTCAGGCATTTCAATTTGGGGCTCAAGTTGTAGAAATTAAAGGAAATTTTGATGATGCACTATCAACTTCATTACAACAGGCAGGAAAAATTGGCGGATATACTGTAAACTCTGTAAATCCATTTAGAATCGAGGGACAAAAAACAATTGTTTTTAGGGCATTGGAATCCTTGGATTGGAATCCTCCTGATTGGATAGTTTATCCTGGAGGCGCACTTGGAAACACGTCAAGCTGTGGAAAGGCATTGATGGAGTTATATGAATGGGGGTGGATTAAGAAAATTCCAAGACTTGCAGTTGTAAATTCAGAAGGTGCCAACACTTTATACAATTTGTATAATGGTAAGTTTGAAAATACTGAACTACGATGGAATAAAGGAAAATCTGATACTGGCTTGATTAAAAGATATTATGAATACATGGATAAAAACAAGATTAGGCCCAAGACAAAAGCTACTGCCATACAAATTGCAAAACCTGCCAACATTCTCAAGGGATTGCGAGCACTTGATTTTACAAATGGCATTGTAACCCAAGTATCCGACAAAGAGATGCTTGATGGAATGGCACTAGTAGGCCTCAATGGATTTGATTGCGAAATGGCATCAGGAGCTGTTCCTGCTGGCGTTAAGAAATTACTTGAAGAGGGAATAATACAGAAAGATGAAACAGTCGTAGGAATACTAACAGGCAGGCAAAAAGATTCTAGCATACCTGTAGATTATCACAAAAACCCACAAAACAAATTTGCAATACCGCCTAGAACCTAACTGCTTGGCATTTTTTCTACCTTTATGCGACTTGCTTGATTGTTTACTGCTTCTTCTACTGTCATCTTGATTGATTCTATTATTACTCTGTCTCCTTGTTTTGGAATGTCTTTTAATTTGTCATGTA
>Ga0209415_10008872_pt1 | contig 17357 bp, 18 predicted proteins | sample PeaSoiSIISIP2007_FD_187696 | JGI IMG/M metagenome (GOLD analysis project Ga0209415, IMG submission 187696) | Peat soil microbial communities from Weissenstadt, Germany - SII-SIP-2007 (SPAdes) (version 2) | ecosystem: Environmental > Terrestrial > Soil > Wetlands > Peat | place: Germany... | reverse complement strand
GGCCAGGGCCAGATGTTCGCCGGCAATCCCGACACCGTCGCCCGCCAGATCAGGGAATTCCGGCGCCGGGTCGGCGGCATCCACCACATCATCATGATGACCCGGCAGGGTCTGGTGACCCACGCCGAGGCGGAAAAGAGCTTCACCCTCGCCGCCCGCCACGTCCTGCCGCAACTGCAGGACCTACCGCCGATCGACGCCGACGAGGCCCAGTGGGAAGCGCGGCGCGACGCTGCGGCGAAGTGAACGACCGGCTCCGCGTCGGTCCGAACCTCGAAGTGCTGCGGCGCGGCCCGACCGGCGCCAAGCGGCGCCCGATCCTGCTCATCCACGGCGTCAACCCGGTCGGCCCGGCGGCGCCGTTTCTCGATCTTCTCGCTGCGCATGGCGACATCATCGCGCCGTCCTCTCCCGGCTTTGGCAACTCGCCGCGGCCGGACGATTTCGACACGATGTACGATCTCGTCCATCTCTATCGGGAAGTCCTCGACACGCTGCCCGACCAGGTAACGATGATCGGGTTGTCGTTCGGCGGCTGGATCGCCGCCGAGGTCGCGGCGGGCGGCCATCCCAAGCTCGACCGGCTGATCCTGGTCGACCCCGTCGGCATCAAATTGGGTGGGCGGGAGGAGCGCGACATCGTCCATTTTTTCAATACCTCGCCCGCTGAGCTGACCCGCCTCGCGTGGCACGATCCGGCCAAGCGGCCGGCCGGGAGCTATGGCCTCGGCTGGCAGGCGGCGATCAACGATACGATGAGCGACGCGGAGATGATCACGCTCGCCCGCAACTGGGATGCGCTCGCCCTCTACGCCTGGCGCCCGCACATGTACAACCCGCAGCTGAAGCACTGGCTGCGCCGCATCACCGTGCCGACCTTGGTGCTGTGGGGCGCCGGCGACGGCATCGTCACGCCGGATTACGGCCGCGCCTACAGCGCGCTGATCCCCGGCGCCCGTTTCAGGACAATCGAGGAGGCCGGGCACCACCCCGAACTGGAACAGCCGCGCGCCTTCGTCGAGCAGGTCGCGCGATTTCTGCAGGAACCGTCAGCATGATGTTCATCATCCGCCGCACCGGCGCGCCACCGGATGCGGCCGGCATAGAGGTCAAGCTCAGCCGCGCTACCCCGCCGATTGTTGCCGACGCGGCGGGCAAGACCGATTTCTTTTGCGTCGGTGAGGTAGAGGCGATGGCGGCGCTGCGCGCGGCCGGCTGGACCGTCGTCGATTTGCATGACGGCTATTACGAGGACGGCAAGGGCGGCGGGGTCGGGATCTGGGGCCAAGGCAGATACTGGGAGATCCGCGACACCCCTTTCACGATCAAGGAGGCAGTCGGACCAAGCGCGCCGACCGCTGCCGGCCCGGCCGCGGGCGAAGAGGTCAACGTTCGCGGCGCGATCTTCGGGGTGTAGCAGCTATCAAATCAACCGCGTTCCCGGCGAAGGCCGGGACCCACTCGTCCACGGGTGTGATGCTGCATGATGGGTCCCGGCCTTCGCCGGGAACGCGGTTTGAGAGCTGCGCTTGACCCTGGCCGCGAAAGGACGATTCTGCGCCCGACATTCATTCCCGACATTCGTTGGAGAATCCGGCATGAGCGAGGCTGCGTTCCACGAGCTGTTTCCGCTGGGCGAGGATGATACGCCCTACCGGAAGCTCACCGGCGATCACGTATCGCTCGCCCGCTTCGACGGCGAGCGCGTCGTCAAGGTCGCGCCCGAGGCGTTGACGCTGCTCGCGCGCCAGGCCTTCCTCGACAGCGCCCACCTGTTGCGCCCGGGCCATCTGGCGCAATTGCGCGCGATCCTCGACGACCCCGAAGCCTCGGCCAACGACCGCTTCGTCGCCTTCGACCTCTTGAAGAACGCCAATATTGCCGCCGGCAAGGTGTTGCCGATGTGCCAGGACACCGGCACCGCGATCGTCATGGGGAAAAAGGGCGAGCGGGTGTGGACCGGCACCGACGATGCGGCGGCGCTGTCCGAAGGGATCCGCCGCACCTATACCGAGACCAATCTGCGGTACAGCCAGGTCGCGCCGCTGTCGATGTATGAGGAGGTCAACACCGGCGACAATCTGCCGGCCCAGATCGACCTCTATGCCGAACCTGGCGAGGAATACAAATTCCTCTTCATCGCCAAGGGCGGCGGCTCGGCCAACAAGAGCTTTCTCTATCAGCAGACCAAGGCGGTACTGAACCCGAAATCGCTGCTCAAATTCATCGACGAGAAGGCCCGCACGCTCGGCACCGCGGCCTGCCCGCCCTATCACCTGGCGATCGTTATCGGCGGCACCTCGGCCGAGATGAACCTGAAGACCGTGAAGCTGGCGAGCTGCCGCTATCTCGACACGCTGCCCTCCGCCGGCAACAAATACGGCCAGGCCTACCGCGACCGCGATTTCGAAGCCGAGGTCCTGGAATTGACCCGCAACCTCGGCATCGGCGCGCAATTCGGCGGCAAGTATTTCTGCCACGACGTGCGGGTGATCCGCCTGCCGCGCCATGGCGCCTCGCTCCCGATCGGCATCGGCGTCTCATGCTCGGCCGACCGCCAGATCCTCGGCAAGATCGATGCCGCGGGTGTCTTTCTCGAGGAGCTCGAAGCCAATCCGGCGCAGTACCTGCCCGATCTCGATGAGAAGTCGCTGGGGGGCGACGTCGTGAAGATCGACCTCGCGCGGCCGATGGCCGAGATCCGCCGCACCCTGTCGCAATACCCGATTCGGACGCGCCTAAGCCTATCCGGCACACTGATCGTCGCGCGCGACATCGCCCACGCCAAGCTCCTGGAGCGGCTCGAGCGCGGCGAGGGTCTGCCGCAATACGTCAAGGACCATCCGATCTACTATGCTGGCCCGGCCAAGACGCCGGCCGGGTACGCCTCGGGCTCGTTCGGACCGACCACGGCGGGCAGGATGGACAGCTATGTCGATCCGTTGATGGCGGCGGGCGGCAGCTTCATCACGCTGGCCAAGGGCAATCGCGGCTCCGAAGTCCGCGAAGCCTGCAAAAAACACGGCGGCTTCTATCTCGGTTCGATCGGCGGGCCGGCCGCGCGCCTCGCCCAGGATTGCATCAAAAAGGTCGAGCTCCTCGAATATCCCGAGCTCGGCATGGAGGCGATCTGGCGCATCGAGGTGGTCGATTTCCCCGCCTTTATCGTGGTCGACGACAAGGGCAATGATTTCTTTGCCGCCCTCACCTGACGATGCGCAGTGGGCGCACCGGCGGCGGGACTGGCTGATTGGCACACGGTGCTCTGTCCGACGCGCTGCTGAACGGCGAGGGCGCAGCCTGGGGGGAGTTTGTTCGCCGCTATGGCGGCCTCGTTGTCGCCGCGGTACGCGGCATCGCCTCAGTCCAGGGCGATATCGAGGATCTGACGCAGGAGGTCTTCGTCCGGCTGTGCAAGAATGATTTCCGCCTGCTGCGGACCTATGACCCGGCGCGCGCCGCGTTGACGACCTGGCTGACGATCGTTGCGCGCAGCACTGCGCGTGATGCGATGCGCCGGCGCCGGCCGGATTCGGTACCGATCGAGGCGGTGCCGGAGGCGCAGCTGGCGGTGCCTTTCGTCGAGCCGGTGCGCAAGCTCAAATTGCCCGAGGCCCTGTTGTCGCCGCGCCAGCGCGAGATCCTGGCGATGCTGTACGACCAGGAAATGGACGTCGCCGAGATCGCGCGCGCGCTCGGCATCGACGCGCAAACCGTGCGCAGCGCGCATCACAAGGCAATGGTAAAGTTGCGCGCTCACTTCAAAGCCGATCTTCAGTAAGATTGATAGCCTTTAGGTTGTGGGGATGATGTCGCTGCTAACGTCGTAAAACGGATGTGAGGAAAGTGCGTTAAATGAGTGGAGACGAAATCGGGAAGGTACCACCGTCGGGCGCAGGCGCGGCGCTGTGGCAGGCCAGCTGCAGCACCGACATCGCCGAGGACGAGGCCGAGCGCTTTCTCGACCTCGCCGGCTACGCGGATGGGCGTCTCGACCCCGACGATCGCGAGCGCGTTGCCGCTTGGCTTGCCGCCGATCCGGTTGCGGCCGGCGACATCGCCGCGGCGCGCCGGCTCGCGGCGTCGACGGCGGGACTGGCATCGATGCCCGAGCCCGCAATCGCGCGCGCTTGTGCGCTGGTTGACGGCGGCGCATCGCGACAGGGCGTCGTCATCCCCTTCGCGCCGCGGTATCGAAGCCGGCCGACGCTGCACGGCATGGCGGGCTGGGGGAGCCTCGTTGCCGCGATGGCGGTGGCCAGCTGGCTCGGCTTCACGCTCGGCGTCGATACCTCGCGCTCTTTCGCCCAGACCCAACAAACCGGCGACAATGGCTTCCTGCAGGAATTGCTCGACCCCGCAACCGACTCCGTGCGTGACCTGACGGGGGGTGCGCAGACGTGAGCACGGCGACCGCAGGGCCGACCGCGGTGACAGGGTGGCCGCGCCGGCGGCTTCTCGTGGGGCTACTGGTTATCTCATTGGTGCTCAATGTCTTCTTCATCGCCGGCGCGGCATGGTCCCGCCTCCATCCACCCGTCGCGTTGGAGAGTGCCGAGCAGCGCTATCAGCAAATGGCCGCGGACCTCGATCTCAGCGCACAGCAGCGGATCCAATTCGACCGCTACGTCGCCGCGATGCAGGCGCGCAGCAAGGCGATGCGCCAGGAGATCAGGCCGCTGATTGCCGGCACCTGGGACGAGATGGCCAAGCCCGGCGCCGATCTGGGGCAGATTACCCAGCGGTTTGACCAAGCCTCCGAGAAGTGGCGCCAGTTTCAGCGCGAATCGACCGCGCAGACGCTCGATTTCCTGGCGATCCTGTCGACCGCGCAGCGCCAAAAATTCGTCGAGATCGCGCGCGAACGGCGGGCACCGTGGCTGCATCCGCGCAGCGCCAAGCAGTGATCTGGGCGATCGGTCATTTTGTGCCGAACAGCCGGTCGCCGGCGTCGCCGAGGCCCGGCAGGATATAGCCGTGCTCGTTGAGGCAGCGGTCGACGGCAGCGGTGATGATCGGGACACCGGGAAAGATCCGGTGCAATTTTTCGACGCCTTCCGGGGCGGCGACCAGGCAGACGAACTTGATCGACCGTGCCCGCGCCTCGACCAGCCTCGAGATCGCTGCTATCGCGGAATTGGCGGTCGCGAGCATCGGGTCGAGCAGGATGACGTCGCGCTCAGGCAGGTCGTCGGGCAGCTTCAGGTAGTATTCGATGGCTTGCAGGGTGCGCGGCTCGCGGTAGATCCCGATATGCCCGACCCGCGCCGCCGGCACCAGATCGAGCATGCCATCGAGGATGCCGTTGCCGGCACGCAGGATCGATACCAGACACAGCTTTTTGCCGGCGAGGACCGGGGCGCGGGTGCGTTCGAGCGGGGTCTCGACAGCGGTCTCTTCGAGGGCCAGGTCGCGGGTCGCCTCATACCCCAGCAAAAGCGAAATCTCGCGCATCAATTGGCGGAATTTCGAGGTGCTGGTGTCCTGCGCCCGCATCAACGACAGCTTGTGGCGCACCAGCGGATGATCGACGATCGTCACGATCCCGGGCGGCCCAGGCGCGGTGGCGGATTGTGGCATGGCCGTCTTTCCTTCAGAACAGGGTTCCGTCGCTGACGATCGTCAATGGTGCGCCGCCGCCCGGCCGCTTTTCCAAGGCGATTTCGCGGCCGGCGGCCCAGCTCCCGCCTTCGAGCATTTTGGCGAGCGGAAATTCGCTGGCGCTGCGGCCGAGCCGGTGCCGGACCCGCTCGGCCATGCGGTCGAGGAGCGCAACGGTCAGCGCCCGCCATTCGACGACCGGCTCGCCAAACGGATCGAGCGGGCGGTGCAAGAGATCAGGGGTACGCGCTTCAATCGCGCCGCAATCGAGGAGCAGCCCGCCATTCCGGTATTCGGCGAGGCCGGTCAAGCGATCGAGGCCTGTGACCCGGAAACCGGCATCGGCAAGCGGCTCGATCAGCGAATAGACGAGCCATTGGCTGAGCTTGTGAAACGGCACGAGGCCGTCGCCGGCAACCGCGCCGTGCCGCCCGCAATCGCCAAGCGGCACGCCGCCGAGCGTGAGACGGCCAGGCCAGATCGGCCCAAGCGCACGGAGCACGAGGCCGAGCATGTCCGAGGCCGCCAGATCGGCGCTTCGTGGCAGCCAGAAATCGTAGAGATGGCCGAGCCGAGCCGGTGCCCCAAAGACCTCGGGCCGCGCTAGGGCGACTTCACCCAGCCGGCGCAAGAGCTGCGCCCTCCCTTCCAACCCAGACAGCCGATTGTCCGGGCCGTGCTGCAAGGCGCGGCCGAGCCCATCGGCCGAGAGCGCGGCGAGGGCGGCGGCATCGGCGCGCCACGGCTGGTCGCGATCGGCCGAGAACAGCCCGGCCTCCATCGCGCGCAAGCTGGCAACCGCCAGCCCCTCCGACCGCCCCAGCACGAGACCAGTCCCGGCTTCGCGATAAACCCAGCCCGAACCGGCGCCGGCATCGAGCAGAACCGATACGATCGCGAGATCGAGCCGCGCCCGCGCCGCCTCCGCCCGGTCGGCGCCCGGCGCAACGAGCGAGGCTCGCTCGACGCCGCCCGCAGAAAAATGCCGCCAGCGGCTGTGGACCGGCACCGCGAGATCGGGAAAGCGCCGGCGGGTCACCGCGACCACCCGCTCAACCGCATCGTCGAGCCGTTCGGGCACCAGGCGGAAATGCCGGGTCTCCCCGCGCTCGGCCGCGGCGAGGACCTGCCCGCAACGCTCGCGTACCGCCGCCGCGCTCAGCAGGTAATCGGCGTCGCCGGAATGATGCCGTGGTGATAGCGTAGTCACGCGTTGAGGCGGCGCCCTTTGGTGCGGCGCAATTGGGCCCGGCTCGGTGCTCCGGCGGGCGCGAAATAACCGGCCGCCTTCTTCGCCGTCATCTCGACCTGCGCGTCGACGGGGACCAGCCGTTCGGGGATCGCCACCTGCTCCACCACCTCGATCCCCTGCGCGCGCAACGCGTCGTGCTTCATGTTCGACATCGACACCCAGCGGTCGATGCGGCGCACGCCCAGCCAGTGGAAGACGTCGGGCATCAGCTCCTGAAACCGCATGTCCTGCACCCCGGCGACGCATTCGGTCCGCCGGAAATAGGTGTCGGCGCGGTCGCCCCCCTCCTGCCGCTTCCGCGCGTTATACACCAGGAACTTGGTGACTTCGCCGAGGGCCCGGCCCTCCTTCCTATTGTAGACGACGATGCCGACCCCGCCCTCCTGCGCCGTCGCCGCGCAGACCTCGACCCCATGCGCGAGATAGGGCCGGCAGGTGCAGATGTCGGAGCCGAACACGTCCGAGCCGTTGCATTCGTCGTGGACGCGGCAGGCGATCACCGTCTCCGGTCTGCCGATTCGTTCGACATCGCCGAACAGATAGACCGTGGTGCCGCCGATCGGCGGCAGAAAGACGTCGATATCGGGCCGGGTCACCAATTCGGGGAACATGCCGCCGGTTTCCTCGAACAGGGTGCGGCGCAATCCCGGCTCGGCGACGCCAAACCGGGCGGCGATCCCGGGCAGGTGCCAGACCGGGTCGATCGCCGCCTTGGTCACGCGAATTTCCCCGCTCTCCAGCACGACCCGGCCGTCCGGCACGATGTCGCCGGTGGCGATGCGCTGGCGGATTTCCGGCAGGTCGATCCGCGCTGTCGTAACCGCGATCGTCGGGCGGGCATCGACGCCGGCGCGGATCTCGCCCGCAAACACCTCGCCGACCAGATGCCCATAGGGGTCGAGCGAGACGATCCTCAACGGGTCGGCCCATTGCGGCCACGGCCCGATCAGCGCCGCCGGCGCGGTGTCGGTAAAATCAGGCCGATGATCAGGCGCAAGCGCCCCGGTCGCCACGGCGAGCGCGCGATAGATCGCATAGGACCCGCTATGCGAGCCGATGGCATTACGCTGCAGCGGTTCAGCCGGACTGGCAACAACGGGCCCGCGCAGCTGCGCGCTCGCCGCGCCCCAGTGCAACGGGATTGTCGCCACGCCGGCATTCCCCGGGTGCGACGTCAAGCGAATGTGCCGCGGTACGATTTGCGCCATTTGATCCAGCAAAAAATACTTCTCCAATCTGCCAGAGTATCGATGCCCGAAGCTCCCGGCAAGTCGCGGGCCAAACCGGGCGTCGGCTGCCGCGGTCGCTCACGCCGGTGTGATGCGACAAAACCGACAGAAGGGTGATCTCGTATTATGATCGGGTCGGTTTGCAACCGGGGGAGCGGCCATGGCCGAGGCGCTCGCGGCATCCGCCGCACGGCTCGATCCGCGCAAGTTTCGGGATCCGCTATTCACCGCCAGTGGCGAGCGGCGCGCTCAGGTCGCGCTCAAATCATTGGATACGCTGTGGTTCAATACGGGCACGCTGTGCAACCTGACCTGCCGGCACTGCTATATCGAATCCTCGCCCAGAAATGACCGCCTGGTCTACTTGAGCGCCGCCGAGATCGCAGAATACCTCGACGAAATCGAGCACCTGAACCTCGGCACCAGGTTGATCGGGTTCACCGGCGGCGAGCCGTTCATGAACCCGGCATTGCCGGCGATGCTCGAGACGGCGCTCGCGCGCGGCTTCCGCACGCTGGTCCTGACTAATGCGATGAAGCCGATGGGCAAGATGAAGCCGGCTCTGCTGGCGCTGCGCAGACGCCATGGCGAGCGCCTTCAGATCCGCGTCTCGCTCGACCATTACGGGCGGGGCGTCCATGAGGCGGAGCGCGGCCGGCGCAGCTGGCAGCCGACGCTCGACGGACTTCAGTGGCTGGCCGCCAACGGCTTTGCCCCCACGGTTGCGAGCCGGCGGCTGTCGGGCGAGAGCGAAGCGGAGATCCGGCGCGGCTTCGCCGGCCTCTTTTTCGAGCTCGGTCTGGCGATCGACGCCGCTGACCCGCTGGCGCTGACCGTCTTTCCGGAAATGGATCCCGCCGCCGATGTGCCGGAGATCACCGAGGCGTGCTGGGGCCTTCTCGGCAAATCGCCCGCGGACGTCATGTGCGCCGGCTCGCGCATGGTCGTCCGGTTCAAGGAGGCGGCGCGGCCGAGCGTCATCGCCTGCACGCTTCTCCCCTACGACCCGCGCTTCGACCTCGGTCCGACCCTCGAAGGCGCGCTCGGGCAGGTCGCGCTCAACCATCCCCATTGCGCCAAATTCTGCGTCCTCGGCGGCGGCGCCTGCAGCCGCGGGTGAGGCACCCGCAATTTCGCAAGGATCTTGCGCCCCCAGGACCTTGTACCCTTGTGCGCTGTTCTGGTTGATTATAACCGGCAGTTATGTGGGAGAGGGATCATGCGAGCAATTCGGGCGATTGGCGCCGCGTTCCTGATGGCGTCGGCACTGCTGCCGGCGACGAGCCATGCCGACGGTCCACCGGGCGTTGCCGCGGCTGCTCCGCCGGCAGCCGCCAGTTGCCCTTGTCCCGGGGTTCAGCATCGCCGCGTCTGGCACCACGTCTGGCGCCGCCACTGGCGGCACGCCCGGGTGGTCGTGGCACCTGTCGCGCCCTATCCGCCGCCCGTCGACAGCTATTACAACGTGCCGCTGCCGCCCACCTTTGACGGCGACTATAGCCGGATGATGGCAGAGCGCGCCCGCTACTTCTGGCTGGTCGCCAATGGCCCGGTCTACGACTACGACATCATGGCCAACGCATACATCCCGCTCGCCCGCGGCGACGCCGAGCGGGTTCTTGCCGTTGTCGGCCTTCCCCGCTGATCGCGTCAGGCCGGGTCGCCGGTATCGGGGGTGAGGCCGGCGCTCTTAATGCCGTGGACGGCGCACGCCTCGTCCCTGTCCGAGGTGTCGCCGCTGATCCCGACGGCGCCGATGATGTCGCCTGCGCGATCGCGGATCAAAACGCCGCCGGGCGCCGGCACCACCCGCCCGTCCGAGGCGGCCATCAGCGCCTGAAGAAAGACGCCGCCGGCGGCGGCGCGGCGAGCGAACTCGCGCCCGCCGAATCCCATGCCGAGCGTCCCCCAGGCCTTGCCGTTGGCGATCTGGGTGCGCAGGATCCCGGATTTGTCTTCGCGCTTCATCGCCACCATGTGGCCGCCGGCGTCGAGCACGACCACGGTCAGCGGTTGCAGCTTCAATTCGCGGCCCTTGTCGAGCGCCTTGTCGACGATCGTCGACGCCTGCGCGAGGGTGAGTGTCGTCATGTCCTCTCCTTTCAGTGTTGCCGAGCGGGCCCGAGCGCGCGCCACACAGTTTCGGGGGTCGCCGGCATGTCGATCCTTGCGCCGGGCGGCAGCGCGTCAGCCACCGCGTTCATCACCGCGGCGAGCGCAGCGGTGGTGCCGGCTTCGCCGACGCCCTTGACCCCGAGCGCGTTGGTCTTGGCCGGCACCGGACGCAATTCGCTCGTGATCTCGGGCAGGTCGTCGGCGCGCGGCATCGCATAATCCATGAACGAGCCGGCGAGCAGCTGCCCGCTTGCCTCGTCATAGATCCCGGCTTCGAGCAAGGCCTGCCCGACGCCTTGCGCGACCCCGCCCTGCACCTGGCCTTCGACCAGCACCGGCTGCAATACCCGGCCGCAATCATCGACCGCGGTGTATGACGCGAGGCTGACCTGCCCGGTGTCGGGGTCGATCTCAACCTCGGCGACATGGACGCCGTTCGGAAACGACGGCGGCACGTCGGCGGTGCGCCTGGTGTCGAGGTCTTCCGCGATCGTCCCCTCACGTACCAACTCGCGGGCGCGCTCGGCCAGCTCGAACAGCCCGATCCGCCGGTCGGTCCCGGCGATCTCGAAGATGCCGTCGCGATAGGCGATATCGGCTTCCGCCGCTTCGAGCACATGGGCGGCGACCCGCCGCCCCTTTTCGATGATCGCGTCGATGGTGGCGACGACCGCGCCGCCGACCGACATCGTCGCGCGCGAGGCGACCGCGCCCCAGCTCGGCACCCCGTCGTCGCTGTCGCCGTGCTCGACCTCGATGGCATCAACGGGGATGCCTAGGCGCTCGGCGGCGAGCCGGCGATAGAGCGTCTTGTGCCCCTGCCCGCTCGCCTGCACGCCGATCGCCAATAACAGCCTGCTTTGGCCGGGAAAGCTCATCGCGGCGCCCTCCCCCGGCTGCCCGCCGGCGATTTCGAGAAAGCACGCGATACCGAGCCCGCGCCGCTTTCCGGCCTTTTGCGAGAGCGCAGCGCGCGCCCCGAAATGCGCGATGTCGGCGCGTTCGAGCGCGCTCTCGAACAGCTCGGGGAAATCGCCGCTGTCGTAAGTCGTCCCGACCGGCGTCCGGTACGGCATGGCATTGGGCGCGATCAGGTTGCGCCGGCGCAGCACGATCCGATCGATGCCGCTCGTCTTCGCCGCGGCGTCCACCAGGCGTTCCAGACAATAATTCGCCTCGGGACGGCCGGCGCCGCGATAGGGGCCGGTCGGCACCGTGTTGGTAAAGAGGCAGCGGATGCGCAGCCCGATCTTCCGGATGTCGTACATCCCGGGCAGGCAGCGCGCGAAATTGGCGCACGCGATGAAGGCGGCGTGCGAGGTGAGGTACGCACCCATATTGGCGATGACGTCGATGTCGAGCGCGAGAAAGCGCCCGCGTTCGTCGAGCGCCAGCGCTGCTTCGATGATCGTGTCGCGCGCCTGGTTGTCGCTGAGGAAGCCTTCAGACCGGGTGCCCAGCCAACGCACCGGCCGGCGTACCCGCTGCGCGGCAATGAGGAGCGCCGGATATTCGGGATAGCCGGTGGCGCGCATCCCGAAGGCGCCGCCGACGTCGCCACTCAGCACCCGGACCCGCTCGGAGGGCACGCCGAGGCAGTGCGCGAGGTCGTGGCTCAGGACGACGGCGCTCTGCGACGCGCAGGCGAGGATGAACCGGCCGGCACCCTGATCGTAGCGCGCCAAGGCGGCGCGCGGCTCGAGCGGCGCCATGACGATGCGCTGGTTGACGAGGCGCACCCGCGCGACATGCGCGGCGCCGGCAAAGATCCGCTCGCGGTTTTCCTGCCCGCCGTCCCCACCGGCAAACCCGTGCCAATCGAGCGCGAGATTGCCCGGCGCCTCGGGCCAGATTTGCGGCGCCTGCGGCAGCCCCGCCAAGGCCACATCGCTGACTGGGTTCTCGGGCTGATAATCGACGGCGACCCGCTCGGCAGCCTCGCGCGCGGCCGCTTCGGTCTCGCCGACCACCAGGGCCACCGGCTCGCCGACATGGCGCACCCACGCGCCGGCGAGCGCCGGCCGGTGCGGCACGACGAGCCCCGGGCCCTTCGGCACCGGGATCACCAGCGTCACATTGCCGACGCCGGCTTTGTCCATGTCGGCGGCAGTCAACACCGCCAGCACGCCCGGCACCGCCTGCGCCGCAGCGGCATCGATCGTGCGGACCCGGGCAAAGGCATAGGGGGAGCGGACGAAGACGCCATGAGCTTCGCCCGGCTCCCGCGGGTCGTCGGCGAAGCTCGCCCCACCGGTCAAGAGCCTCTGATCCTCGTCGCGCGGTACGAAGGACCGGGTCATTGCTTGCCGCATACGATTACCTGCATCATGGTGACCAGCTTAACAGCGCTCGGCGATGCTGGTCTAATACGCCGGCTGCTCGCTTGGCGCTGCTGGGCGAGACAAGTTGAGGGGGGACGCCCAACATGGTGCCGACGCCTGCGCGCCGTTCGACCGCGCCACCGGTTGGGTTGTGCGCGCCTCCCCGGCAGCGCTCCTAGCTCCCGGCACCGCCGATGGCCGTTTCCCTCGATCTCCTCGTTGACGCGCTCGTTGCCGGCATCCTGCTCGGCGGCTTCTACGCGGCGGTGACGGTCGGCGTCACGATCTCCTTCGGCATGCTCGACATCGCCAACATCGCCCAGCCGGCTTTTATCCTGCTCGGCTCCTACGCGGCCTACATCGTTACCTCGTACGTCAGGATCGACCCGATCCTCGTCGGCTTCATCATGACCCCGGTGTTCTATGTGATCGGGATGGTGACCTACCGGCTTTATTACTACGCGTTCGAGAGCCGCGGCGAGCAGGGGATCCAGGGCCTTGCGTTCTTTTTTGGCCTGTTGTTTGTCGCCGAAGTGTCATTGGTCCTGGTCTTCGGCGTCGATTACCGCTTCGTCGAAGCGCCCTATATCGGGCCGAGCATCCATCTCTGGGTCTTCGACCTGCCGTTGCGCATGCTGATCCCCTGTGTCGTCTCCTTGGTCATGGTCGGGCTGTTGCAACTCTATCTGACGCGCAGCTTCATCGGCCGGGCGATCCTCGCGGTGTCGCAGGACCCGCTCGCCTTGCAACTGATGGCGGCCAGCCCGACCCGGATCAAACAGATCGCCTTCGGCATCTCGATTGCGACCTGTGCGCTGGCCGGCACCTTTCTGATCGTCATCCAGCCGGTCGAGCCGTCGATCGGGCGCGATTATATCGGCCGCATCTTTGCGATCTGCGTGCTCGGCGGCATGACCAGCATTCCCGGCATGGTGGCCGCATCGATGCTCATCGGGATCGTCGAGAGCATCACCGCGACATTTACCGGCCCGTCCTGGGCGCCGGCCGTTGCCTTCGGCTTTCTGTTGGCGACATTGGCCGTGCGGCCCTCCGGCCTGTTGGGCCGCCAGTGATGCGTAACGGAAGCTTCTGGATCGCCGCCGCCGGGTTCGGGATCGCGTTCGTGGCGCTGAGCCGGGTGTTGTTCACCAACGAGTATTATTTTTTCGCCGCCTATGTCGTGCTGCAATACATCGTCTTGTCGACCGCATGGAACATTCTCGGCGGCTACACCGGCTACATCAATTTCGGCACCGGCGCCTTCTTCGCGATCGGCGCCTACAGCTCGGCGGTACTGCATAAGATGCCGGCGCTGACCGAGGCATGGTTCGGGATAGCGACCCCACCGATCCCGCTGCCGGTCATGATCCTCATTGGCGGTATCGTCTCGGGGGTGCTCGGCCTCGGGACCGGGTACCTGACGCTGCGCCTGCGCGGGGTGTTTTTCGCGATCGCGACGTTGGCGTTGACGGTCGTCGTGCAGACGCTGATCGTCAACTGGGACTATGTCGGCGGCTCGCGCGGCATCTACATCATTCGCCCGGCCGACGCGCCGCTCGGCGGCGGCTACATTCAGTATCTCTATACGCTGATGCTGGTGCTGGCGGTGATATCGGTCGGCATCGCGCGGACGATCGAGCGCTCGAGGCTCGGCCTCGGCTTTGCCGCGATCCGCGACGACGAGCTCGCGGCCGAGGCGGGCGGGGTTCCGACATTACGGCTGAAGCTGATCGCCACCACCCTCTCCGGGGCGTTGATGGGCATGGCCGGGGCTCCCTTGCCCTATTACGTCACCTATCTCGACCCGACCTCGAGCTTCAACCTCGCCTACGCGGTGAACAGCGTCGCGATGCCGGTGATCGGCGGGATGACCAGCTGGGTGGGGCCGGTGATCGGCGCGATCCTCCTCGGCACGATCCAGCAGCTTGGCTCCGTGGGCTTCTTCCTCGACCTCAATATTCCCCCGACCTTCAACCTCCTGATCGTCGGCCTCCTCTTGATCCTCTTCGTCATCATTGCGCCCAACGGCATCGTCGGGCTGGTGACGGCGCATCGGCGCAAGCGCGCCGGCGCGCTCGCTGCCGTTGCCGCGCGGAGGGCGGCGTGAGCGAGGCCCCGCTCCTCGCGGTCCCCCTCCTCTCGGTGACCGGCCTCGGCAAGCGCTTTGGCGGATTTATCGCGCTCGACAACATCGAGCTCACTGTCGGCACCGGCGAGCGGCTGGGCCTCATCGGGCCGAACGGCTCGGGCAAGTCGACCCTCGTCAACTGCCTGTGCGGCACCCTCCACAACGAGACCGGCAGCGTCCGGTTCGATGGGCAAAAGCTCGACGGCCTCGTCACCCATCAGCGCACCCGCCTCGGGCTCGCGCGCAGCTTTCAATTGCCAAGGCCGTTTCACACCCTCAGCCTCGTCGATAATTTGCGGGTCCCCTTGACCTTCACCGTCAACGCCCGCCCGGGCCACCGGCTGTCCGCCGCCCAGACCGACGCCCGCTGTCACGAGCTCCTGCACCAGGTCGGGCTCGCCGACAAAGCGCGCCGCCTGCCGCGCGACCTGACCCAGGTCGAGATGCGCAAACTGGAGCTTGCCCGCGCCGTCGCCACCCAGCCGCGCCTCCTCTTCGCCGACGAGGCGATGGCGGGGCTCTCGCCGGCCGAGGTCGAGGAGATTATCGCCGTCCTGTTGCGCCTCAACGAAGAGGGCATCACGATCGTCCTCATTGAGCACATCATGCGCGCGGTGATGAGCTTTTCGACCCGGCTCATCGTCCTTGTCGCCGGCCACAAGATCGCCGACGGCCTGCCGCAGGAGGTGATGGCCAATCCCGAAGTCGAAAGGGCCTACCTTGGCGAATAGCTCGTCATCGAAGAACAGTTTGGCGATCAGCCACCTCGACGCCGGCTATGGCGCGGTGCGGGTGCTCGAGGACATCTCGATCCTGGTGGGCCACGCCGAGACCGTGGTCCTCCTCGGCACCAACGGCAATGGCAAGTCGACCCTGATGAAATGCGTCATGGGCATGGTGCGCCCGAGTTCGGGCAGCATCGTCGCCGAGATCGATGGCCAGCGGTACGACCTGATCGGACGCGCCACCGAGGACATCGTAGATCTCGGGATCACGCTCGTTCCCGAGGGGCGGCGGCTCTTCCCCAAGCTGACGGTCGAAGAGAACCTGCTGCTCGGTGCCTTCCGCCCGACCGCGCGCAGCGCGATCGCCGCCAACCTCGAATCGTCCTATCAGACCTTCCCGGCGTTGCGCGAGCGCCGCGGCCAGCTCGCCGGCAGCCTCAGCGGCGGCGAACAGCAGATGCTGGCGCTGGCCCGGGCGCTGATGTCGGCCCCGCGCATCCTCCTGATCGACGAGCCGTCGGTCGGGCTCGCCCCCATTCTCGTCAGCCGCACGATCGACAAGATCAAGGAATTGAAGGACCGTTTCCAATTGACCGTCCTGATGGCCGAGCAGAATTTCAATCAGGCGGTGCGCATCGCCGACCGCGGCTACGTCATCGTGCACGGCCAGATCGCCTTCGAAGGCCGCAGCACCGACGAACTCAACAACAACGAGCTGGTTCGGAAGTTTTATTTGGGGCTATAGGGGCGCCGACGAGTAGCCGCCATCGACCGGGATCGCCGCCCCGGTCACGAAATCCGATGCCGGTGCAGCGAGAAACACGGCGATCCCGGCCAGATCCTCAGGCATGCCCCAGCGGCCTACCGGGGTGCGGTTCAACACCCGCTCGTTGAGGCCGGGGACCTGTGCCCGCGCATCGCGGGTCAGCTCGGTGTCGATCCAGCCCGGCAACACCGCGTTGACCTGGATATTGTCCCGGGCCCAGGCGGTGGCGAGCGATTTGGTCAATTGCACCAGGCCGCCCTTGCTCGTTGAATAGGGTGCCGCATAGGCGCCGCCGAAAATCGACATCATCGACCCGATATTGATGATCTTGCCGCCGCCCTGCCGTTTCATCGGCGCGTAAGCCGCCTGAGAGCAGGCAAAGGCGCCGGTCAGATTGGTATCGAGCACCGCCTGCCATTCGCCGATTGCATAGTCCTGCGGCGGCTTCCTGATCGACATACCGGCATTGTTGACGAGGAGGTCGAGGCGGCCGAACCGCGCGACGGTCTCGTCGATCAGCGCCCGGCACGAGGAGGGATCGGCGACATCGAGCGCGATAAACGCGCCGGGCGCGCCGAGCGCTGCCAGGGCCGTCACCGCCGCCGCCGATTTCTCCGGGTTGCGCGCCGCGACGACGATGGTCGCCCCGGCCGCCGCAAGGCCCTGCGCCATGCCGAACCCGATCCCGCCATTGCCGCCGGTGACGACCGCGACCCGCCCGGACAAGTCGAAGGGGTTCATGCGCGCACCGCCAACTCCACGACCGCGCCGTCGGCGTCGCGGCCCTGGGCGTGGTATTGGCCGATCTTTTCGAAGAGCGGCCGGTCGGAGCACAGATAGAGGACCACGTCGCCGGGTCCCTTATTGATATGGCGGCGCCACAGGAAATTGGGGACAACGAAAATGTCGTTGGTCTCCCAGTCGAAGGAGCGGCCGGCGATCTCGGTCGTGCCGGAGCCGTCGAGGACGATGTAAAAGGCGTTCGCGGTCTCGCGCTTCCACCGCGTCGCTTCGCCCGGGCGCAACAGCTGGGCCGAATAGTCGAGGGTCGGAAACACCGCGGCGCCGGTCACCGGGTTGACGAAACAGAGCGTAATCCCCTCGTAGGGATCCCCCGCATCCCCGCGCATGCCCTCGAGGGCGGCGCGGATCTCGGCCCCCCGGTAATGAAAGACGGGTGAGGTCCCCTCCCCGTTGCCGCGGGCATGCGAGACAAAGCC
>Ga0209415_10008871_pt1 | contig 17362 bp, 18 predicted proteins | sample PeaSoiSIISIP2007_FD_187696 | JGI IMG/M metagenome (GOLD analysis project Ga0209415, IMG submission 187696) | Peat soil microbial communities from Weissenstadt, Germany - SII-SIP-2007 (SPAdes) (version 2) | ecosystem: Environmental > Terrestrial > Soil > Wetlands > Peat | place: Germany... | reverse complement strand
CCCTTCCCCCTTGCGGGGAAGGGTCGGGGATGGGGGTGTCAGCTCAGCGCCCGCCGCTACGGCGTCTTGCAGCCCTCTCGGCCAACAGCAAGCTTGCAGCCCCGCCCCTAACCCCTCCCCGCAAGGGGGAGGGGGACTGTTTGGCCGAGCCGCAGTGAGCACCGCCGCCGAGATCGTCGCGCGGGTCGATCGGCTGCCGCCATCGCGGCCGGTGTGGACGCTGATCGTGCTGATCTCGCTCGGCGCCTGCTTCGAGTTCTACGACCTGATGATGACCGCCTACATCTCGCCGGTGCTGGTGAAGGCGGGGGTGTTCCACAAGGTCGGACTGTTCGGCCTGCCGGACCAGGCCAGCTTTGTCGCCGCCACCTTCCTTGGCCTGTTCATCGGCACCATCGCGGTCTCGCAGGTCGCCGATCGCTTTGGCCGCAAGCGCGTCTTCGTCGGCTCATTGCTCTGGTACACGGCCGCCGCGGTGGTGATGGCGCTGCAGCATGACGCCATCGGCATCGACGTCTGGCGGCTGATCGCCGGCGTCGGCATCGGCGTCGAGCTGGTGACCATCGACACCTATATCGCCGAGATCGCGCCGCGCTCGGTGCGGGGCCGCGCGTTCGCAGTGAACCAGTCGATCCAGTTCCTGGCCGTGCCGATCGTCGCGCTGGCGGCCTGGAAGCTCGGCCCGCTGACCATCGCCGGCGTCGAGGGCTGGCGCTGGGTGATCCTGCTGGGCGCCGTCGCCGCTATCGCCGTCTGGTTCATCCAGATGCGCCTCCCCGAGTCGCCCCGCTGGCTGGCCGAACACGGCCACCTGGAGCGGGCCGACGCGGTGGTGTCCGACCTGGAGCGACGGGTGGAAGCCTCGACGGGCCGCCCGCTGCCGGCGCCAGCGCTGCAGGTGGACGTGGTCGTTGACACCCATGTTCGGCTCTCGGCGATCTTCCAGCCACCGCTGCTCAGCCGCACGCTGCTGCTGGTGGTGCTGAACGCGTTCCAGGCGGTCGGCTTCTACGGCTTCACCAACTGGGCCCCGACCTTCCTGGCCTCGCGCGGCGTGCATTTCGCCGAGAGCCTGCAGTACGGCTTCATCATCGCCGTCGCCTACCCGATCGGCCCGCTGATCTGGAGCACCATCGCCGAGCGGTTCGAGCGCAAGTGGCTGGTGGTGGCGGCCGCGGCCGGCACCGGCCTGCTCGGCCTCGCCTTCGCCGCCAACAGCGCGCCGCTGGCGCTGATCGCGCTGGGCGTGGCGATCAACTTCTCCAACAACCTGCTGTCGTTCTCGTATCACACCTACCAGGCCGAGCTTTACCCGACCCGGGTGCGGGCCACCGCGGTCGGCTTCGTCTATTCCTGGAGCCGGCTCTCGACCGTGTTCTCCAGCTACGCGATCGCCTGGCTGCTCGGCGTCGGCGGCGCGCCGGCCGCCTTCGGGTTCATCGCCGCGGCGATGCTGGTGGTGGTGATCTCGGTCTCGCTGTTCGGCCCGCCGACGCGCGGCCTGGCGCTGGAGGAAATTGCGAACTGACCGGGGCGATAGGGGTCGCCGATCGTCCGTAAGAGACCGAGCCTTAAGTGCTTGGCGGCCAGTTTGCTCTGGCTCTCGGTCCGGTCAAGGACCGCGCTATGCGCGGCCGCTCGCGGCGGCCCGTCGGGCCGTCCTTGACCGGACCGAGAGCCAGAGCTCCAATCTCGCCATGGCCTTAAGGACCTCCAGCATTCACAGAAATGCAGGACGACGACGAGTTGGGAGGTTGCGGCAGAGCGTGGAACGGATCGCGCGCTGTTCATGCGGCGCTCTCAGCGTCCGCTGCGAGGGCGAGCCGGCGAAGGTCTCGCTCTGCCACTGCTTCGCCTGCCAGCGCCGCACCGGCAGCACCCACTCGATCGCCGCGTTCTTCCTGCGGGAGAACGTCGCCATCGAGGGCGAGGCGACGCGGTTCACCCGGCCGTCGGACCGCGGTTTCGACGTCACCTTTCACTTCTGCCCGACCTGCGGCTCGAGCGTGTGCTGGGAGCCGGACCGGATGCCCGACCGGATCGGCGTCGCCGTCGGCGCCTTCGCCGATCCGACCTTCCCAAAGCCGACGCAGCAGGTGCACGAAGAGTGTCGACATCTATGGCTGAGCCTGGAGATCTGATCATGGACGCGCCCAGCCGCCAGATCGTCCTGGCGTCGCTGCCGGAAGGCCGCCTGACGACCGCCAGCTTCCGGCTTGAGGACGTCCCGCGGCCGAAGCCCGCCGAGGGCGAGGTGCTGCTGCGCGCGCTTTACATCACCCTCGACGCCTCCAACCGCGCCTACATGCAAGGCGCGACTTATGCGGCGGCGCTTAAGGCGGGCGACGTGATGTACGGCCGGGCGCTGGCCGAAGTCGTCGAGAGCCGCGCCGATGGCTTTGCGCCCGGCGAGTTGGTCTTCGCCGAGAGCGGCTGGCGCGACTGGGCGGTGATGCCGGCCCGGGTGCTGCAGAAACGGCCCCGCACCCAGCCGCTGAGCCACCTGCTCAGCGTCTACGGCATCTCCGGCCTGACCGCCTATTTCGGCCTGATCGAAGTCGGGCGGCTGAAGGCCGGGGACACGGTGGTGATCTCAGCCGCCGGCGGCGCGGTCGGCACGATCGCCGGCCAGATCGCCCGCCTCGGCGGGGCCCGGGTGGTCGGCATCGCCGGCGGGGCGCAAAAGTGCGCGCGTCTGACCGGTGAACTGGGCTACCACCTTGCGCTCGACCACCGCACCGGGAACCTCCGCGACCAGCTGCGCGAAGCCTGCCCTGCCGGCATCGACCTCTACTTCGACAACGTCGGCGGCGAGATCCTGGAGACCTGCCTGCCGCAGATGGTAGTCGGCGGACGGATCGCCTGCTGCGGCTCGGTCTCGACTTACGACGGCCCATCGCCGGCCGCCGGCCCGCGCGGCGTGCCGGGGCTGCTGGTCACCCGCCGCCTGACCATGTCGGGCTTCCTGGTCACCGACTTCAACGCCCGCCGCGAGCGGGCTCTGGCGGACTTGCGCGGCTGGGTCGAGAGCGGCGCGCTGAAAGTCCCCGAGCACATCACCGAGGGCCTCGAGACCCTGCCGGCGGCGCTGGTCGGCCTGCTGGCCGGCGAGAACTTCGGCAAGCGGATGGTCAAGGTGGGCTGATAATGTCCTTCTCCCCTTGCGGGAGAAGGTGGCCCGCGCAGCGGGTCGAATGAGGGGTCGCACAGAGCCTTCAACTTATTGGAGCCGCCTGCTCGTCGCGGCCGGAGAGACCCCTCATCCGTCGGGCTTCGCCCGCCACCTTCTCCCGCAAGGGGAGAAGGGCGTAGTGTTGGCGCAGAACGCAAAGCAGGGAGCGCGCTCATGGCCGTCAATCATCAGGTGATCCTGGCCGAGAAGCCGCGCGGCAAGCTGGCGCTGGAGAACTTCCAGTTCGCGGAGGCCGAGATCCCCAAGCCGGCCGAGGGCGAGGTGCTGGTGAAGGCGCGCTATGTCTCGCTCGACGCCGCCAACCGCGCCTGGATGCAGGGCGTCACCTACCGCGCGGCGCTCGGCGCCGGCGAGGTGATGGCCGGCGGCTCGCTGGCCGAGGTGGTCGAGAGCCGCGCGGACCATCTGGCGCCGGGCGACCTCATCTTCGCCGACACCGGCTGGCAGGAATACGCCGCCGTCCCGGCCAAGCACTTGCAGAAGCTGCCGAAAATGGAGCCGCTGACCCACCTGCTCAGCGTCTACGGCGTCACCGGCCTGACCGCCTACTTCGGCCTGCTGCGCGTGGGCGATCCGAAGCCCGGCGAGACGGTTGTGGTGTCGGCGGCGGCCGGCGCGGTCGGTTCGATCGTCGGCCAGATCGCCAAGATCAAGGGCGCGACCGTGGTCGGCGTCGCCGGCGGGGCGCAGAAGTGCGCCTGGCTGACCGACGAGCTAGGGTTCGATGGCGCGGTCGACTACAAGCTCGGCGACGTCCGCCGCGCGCTGCGCGCCGCCTGCCCGAACGGGATCGACGTCTATTTCGACAACGTCGGCGGCGACATCTTCGAGGCGGCGCTGTTCAACATGAACAACCACGGCCGCATCGTCTGCTGCGGCGCGGTCTCGCAGTACGATGACGTGCCGCCCGCCCACGGCCCGCGCGGCGTACCCGGCCTGATCGTCACCAAGCGGCTCAAGGTCGACGGGTTCGTGGTCATGGACTTCTACGACGGCAAGGACGCGGCCCTGGCGGAGCTGAAATCCTGGGTGGAAGCCGGCAAGATCAAGGTGCAGGAAGACGTCATCGACGGCCTGGAGAACCTCCCCGCCGCGCTGATCGGCCTGCTGGCGGGCGAGAACCGCGGCAAAAGGATGGTGCGGGTCTAGCCGCCCCCCGCCGGTGATGGCGCCTTGAAATGCGCCTCGAGCAACGCTGCCTCCTCGGCCAGCCTGTCGAGGCCCCAGCGCCGCTCGAACACGAACACCGACGCCTGCCGCAACGTCTCGATCGAGCGGGCGAACACCTCGGCGCGCCGTCCCATCGCCGTGGCGATTTCGCGCCGATAGGTGTTGGCGAGCAGCGCCTCGAAGGCAGCTTTGCCGCCGAGCGGGCGAACGGCGCCAGCCTCGCCCGGCGCCGCCTTGGCCAGCAGATAGATTCGATCGAGCGGCGCGGGCGTCGGCGCATCGTCCCGCTCGTGCGGCAAAACGTACTTGGCGCGCCGGTCCGCCACCCGCTGCAGGCCGGCTGTGTCCTCCCCAAAAGCGGCGAGCGCATCGGCCCACAGCTTGAACCGCCGCGCGCCGGGCCAGACCATCACCCGCCCGTCCGCCTCGAAGCTGAGCGCGCAGACGTCATCGCCCATCACCCGATAGCCGCGGCGGCTTAAGTGCGCTGCCAGGGTCGACTTGCCGGCGCCGGAACTCCCGGCGATCGCGACGGCGCGGCCGTCCGTCTCCAGCGCATTGGCATGCAAGGGAATCAGGCCGCGCTGGTAGCACAGCGCGCCCAGCACGGAGCCGAGCAGGAAAGTGCGGACGTGCGAGGCCGCGGCGCCCACGCAGGGCTCGACCACCACCTCGGCGCCGCCGCTGGCCAGGTAGCGCGCCACGCCCGGCGCCTCGAACAGGAACGCGTCCGGCGTCGCCCATCCGCGGCGCCCCGCCTTCGCGGCGCCGTCGAGTTGGTGCGGCACATCGCCGAGCCGGACCGTGACGTCCGGCTCGCCCACGCCACCCGGCGCGAGCTCCGGCAACTCGAGCTCCGAGCGGAAATGCAGCCCGAAGGCAAAGCGCCCCTCAGCCAACCGCCCCGATCCCCAGTCACCAACCCAGCCTCGAAGCGCTAGCCGTACGGTTGCGCCGGCTCGCCGTCACCCCCATAACGCCGGCATGCCCGCCCCAGCGCCGCAAAAGCGGCTCTACATCAAGACCTACGGCTGTCAGATGAACGTCTATGACAGCGAGCGCATGGCCGATGTGCTGCGCCCGCTGGGCTATGGGCTGACGGACCGGGCCGAGGGCGCGGACCTGGTGGTGCTGAACACCTGCCACATCCGCGAGAAGGCGACCGAGAAGGTCTATTCCGAGCTGGGCCAGATCAAGCGGCTGAAGCAGGCCAGGGCGGCGGAGGGCGGGGCGATGCTGGTGGCCGTCGCCGGCTGCGTGGCCCAGGCCGAGGGCGCCGAGATCGTACGCCGCCAGCCGGCGGTTGACCTGGTGGTCGGGCCACAGTCGTACCACCGCCTGCCGGAGCTGATCGCCAGAGCCCACCGCGCCGCCGGCGAGGCGCTGGCGGCCGACTTCGCGGCCGAGGAAAAGTTCGACGCCTTGCCGACGGCCCGCGAACCGGCCGGCGTCACCGCCTTCCTCACCGTGCAGGAGGGCTGCGACAAGTTCTGCGCCTTCTGCGTGGTGCCCTACACCCGCGGCGCCGAGTACTCGCGGCCGGCGACGGCGATCGAGGCCGAGGCGCGGAATCTGGCCGCGCAGGGCGTGCGCGAAGTCACTCTGCTGGGCCAGAACGTCAACGCCTACGACGACGGCGAGGGCGGCGGGCTCGCGGGGCTGATCCGGCGGCTGGCGAAGGTCCCGGGCCTGGATCGCATCCGCTACACCACCAGCCACCCGCGCGACATGGACGACGCCCTGATCGCGGCCCACGCCGAGGTGGCCGAGCTTGCGCCCTACCTGCATCTGCCGGTCCAGGCCGGGTCGGACCGGGTGCTGAAGGCGATGAACCGCGGCCACGCGGCCGCGCACTACCTGCGCCTGGTCGAGCGCATCCGCGCCGCGCGGCCGGATATCGCCCTGTCCGGCGACTTCATCGTCGGCTTCCCCGGCGAGCGCGAGGCCGACTTCGAGGCGACGCTGCAGCTGGCGCGCGAGGTGGGTTACGCCAGCGCCTTCTCGTTCAAGTATTCGCGGCGGCCGGGCACGCCGGCGTCGGCCATGGCCGGCCAGGTTCCCGACGCGGTGAAGGCTGAGCGGCTGGCGCGGCTGCAGGCGCTGCTCGAGCAGCAGCAGCAGGCGTTCAACGCCGCCCAGGTCGGCAGGACGCTGCCGGTGCTGTTCGAGAAGGCCGGCCGCAAGCCGGGCCAGATCGCCGGGCGCAGCCCCTACCTGCAGGCGGTGCACTGCGAGGCCCCGGAAAGCCTGATCGGTCAGATCGTACCCACCTTGATCCGGGATTCGACGCGCAGCAGCCTCTCCGGCGAACTTCAACTGGCCGCCGTTTGAGCCGCGGCCCCTCCGACTTCGCGCCGATGTCCGAGGCCGCGGTCCGCGCGGTCTGGGGCCCGAATGGGCGCCACGCGGCGCTGTTCGAGGACGCCTTCGATGTGCTGTTGGAAACGCCCGGCGGCGGCGTCACCTTGAATGGCAAGGCGGACTCGCGGCGGCGGGCCAAGCAGGCCATCGACACCGTCGCGGGGCGCGCGGATCAGGGCCTGGAGATCACCCAGGCCGACGTGCGCGTCGCCATCGACCAGGCCCGGCGCGGCGCAGGCGGCGGCGGGCCGATCGGCCGCCGGGGCGCGGTCGCGGCCAAGACCGCGGCGCAGGCGCGCTATCTGGAGCTGCTCACCCAGCACGAACTGGTGTTCGCGCTCGGCCCTGCCGGCACCGGAAAGACCTTCCTCGCCGTCGCCCACGGCGCGGGGATGCTGCTGTCGGGGGAGGTCGACCGGCTGGTCATCACCCGGCCCGCGGTGGAGGCCGGCGAGCGGCTCGGCTTCCTGCCCGGCGACCTGCTGGAAAAGGTCGATCCCTACATGGCGCCGATCTTCGAGGCGCTGACCGAGATCCTGGGGGCCGAGCAGCTGCGCCGCCGCCGCGACCGCGGCGAGATCGAGGTGGCGCCGATCGCCTTCATGCGCGGCCGCACCCTGGCCCATGCCTTCGTCATCGTCGACGAGGCCCAGAACGCCTCGCGCCTGCAGATGAAGATGGTGCTGACCCGGATGGGCGAGGGCGCCCGGATGGCCGTGACCGGCGATCCCAGCCAGGTCGACCTGCCCAACGTCAGCGACTCCGGGCTGATCCACGCCGCCTCGATCCTCGACGGGGTCAGGGGCGTGGCGATGATGCGCTTTGCCGCCGAAGACGTGGTGCGCCATCCGCTGGTGGAGCGGATCGTCAGAGCCTACGACGCGGACGCTGCGCGACGTTGAGCCGGGCGCCCGCCATCGAGGTGGTGATCGAGGAGCCGGCCTGGCGCACCGCCGAGCCCCGGGTCAGGGCCCTGGTCAGGGCCGCAGCCCTCGCGACCCTGAAGGCCGAGCGCTGCGATGCCGGCAGCGTGGCGATCCTGCTCGCGGCCGACGCCAGGCTGCGGGCGCTGAACGCGTCGTTCCGTGGCAAGGACGCTGCGACCAACGTGCTGTCGTTCCCCGGCGCCGGCGACCACCTCGGCGATATCGCCCTGGCGCTGGGCGTCTGCGCCCGCGAAGCCGCCGAACAGGGCAAGAGCCTCGCCGACCATCTGCAACACCTCACCGCCCATGGCGTCCTGCACCTTTTAGGCTACGATCACGAGATCGACGCGGAGGCTGAGGCGATGGAGGCCAAGGAGCGCTTGATCCTGGCGGGCCTTGGGATCGCCGATCCTTATGCGGCTTGAAGGAGACCATGGCCGTCACGACCCCTGAGGGCCCCGAGGCCGACGACGAATCCGAGAAGGTCGGTCCGCTCGAACAGATGCTGAGCGCGCTGGGGCTCGGACGGAAACCCAAGCCCGAGCCCGAGACACCCGAGGATCGCGCCGGGTCGGACCTGGTCGACCAGGCCGAGGCGTTCCAGACCGTGACGGTGGCCGACGTGATGATTCCGCGCGCGGACATCGTCGGGCTGGAGATCTCGACCCCGCTCGCCGCCGTCGCCGCCCAGTTCATCGAGAGCGAACACTCGCGCCTGCCGGTCTATCGCGAGACGCTCGACGACCCGGTCGGCTTCGTCCACATCAAGGATGTGTTCAAGCTGATCGCCGGCAAGATGCCGCCGCCCGCGCCCGACGAGGCGGTGCTGGGACGCCTGCGCCGCGAGACCCTGTTCGTGCCGCCCTCGATGCGCGCCGCCGACCTGCTGGTGCGGATGCAGGCGCGGCACATCCACCTGGCCATGGTGATCGACGAGTTCGGCGGCGTGGACGGCCTGGTCTCCATGGAGGACGTGATCGAATCCGTGCTCGGCGAGATCGACGACGAGCACGACGTCGCCGAGGCGGCTCAGATCACGCCGCGCCCCGACGGCGTGTTCGAGGTCGACGGCCGCACCGAGCTCGCGGAGGTCGAGGCCGCGATCGGACGCGCGCTGCCGATGCCCGATCCCGAGGACGATATCGACACCATCGCCGGCCTCGTCGCCGCCGTCGCCGGCCGGGTGCCGCAGCGCGGTGAGATCGTCTCGCTGGCGCCCGATCTCGACGCCGAGGTGGCTGACGCCGATCCGCGCCGGATCAAGCGGCTGCGGCTGCGCCCGGTGGCGCCGCCCGCCGCGCCGGCGCCGGCCGCGGAGGCCTGACCCGCCGCATGGGCCCGCCGGGCCAGTTGGGAACGCGCGGAGTCTGGGCGCACCGCGCCGTGGCGCTGGCCGCCGGTCTCGCCGCCGCCTTCGCCCACCCGCCATTTGGCGTCCTGCCCGGCCTGCTCGGCTACGCGGCCATGCTCTGGCTTTGCGATCACGCTGACCCGACGCGCCCGCGGCGCTCGGCCTTCTTCCGTGGCTGGCTGGTGGGCGCCGCCTACTTCGCGGTCTCGACCTGGTGGATCGGCGAGGCGTTCTTCGTCGACGCCAAGGACCAGGCCTGGATGGCGCCGTTCGCCGTCGCCGGCATGGCCGGGGGCCTGGCGCTGTTCTGGGGCGCCGCGGCCGTGCTCTATCGGACGTTGGCGCCGCCCGGCCCGCTGCGGTTGCTGGTGTTCGCCGGCGCCCTGGCCGGCGCCGAGTGGCTGCGCGGCCACGTGCTGACCGGCTTCCCATGGGACCTGCCGGGGGAGACCTGGCGCGCGGGCTCGGCGCCGTCGCAGATGGCCTCGGTCGTCGGGGCCTACGGTCTTACCTGGCTCACCCTGGCTATTGCCGCCGCGCCGGGACTTGGCGTCCGCTCGCGCCCCGAGCGCCTGGCGATCGGCGTGGCCGCCGCCGCGCTGGCCGGGCTCTACGGCTACGGCGCCGGCCGTCTCTCGTACGCCGAGCCGATCGCGCCGAATGCGCCGATCGTCCGGGTGGTCCAGCCCGACACGCCGGAGCTGCCCAGTTACGACGCCGCGGCCTTCGCCAACATCCTGAAGCGCAACCTCGACCTCACCCGCCAGGGCGCGGCCAAGGACGTTGGCCGACCGCCGGACGTGATCGTCTGGTCCGAGGCGGGGCTGCCTGACGCCCTGGAGGACTACCTCGCCCCGGGTTCATGGACGCTGGCGCAGATCGAGGCGGCGCTGGCGCCCGGCCAGACCCTGATCACCGGGGGCTATCGCGCCGAGCCGGCGACGCCCGGCGCTTACGCCCCCGACGGCCAAGTCTACCACAACAGCCTCGTCGCCCTGACGCGCACCGCGACCGGCGCCGCCATCACCGGCCTCTACGACAAGCATCGGCTGGTGCCGTTCGGGGAATACCTGCCGTTCGACCGCGAGCTCGCGCCGCTGGGCGTCAAGCAGTTGATCCATCTCGGCGCGGGCTTCACAGCCGGCCCGCCGCCGCGTCCGATCTACCCACCGGGCGTCCCGCCGGTGCAGCCGTTGATTTGCTACGAGAGCCTGTTCCCCGGCTTCACCTACGACGCTGCTTTGCGCGCCGGCCGCCGGCCGGCCTGGATCGTCAACGTCTCCGACGACGCCTGGTTCGGCGTCACCAGCGGTCCCTGGCAGCACCTGAACCTCGCCAGCTACCGCGCCATCGAAGAGGGCCTGCCGATGGTGCGCGCCACGCCCACCGGGGTCTCGGCGGTGATCGACGCGTACGGACGCACTTTGCCCGGAAAGCGGCTCGGCCAAGGCGCCTACGGCGCCATCGACTCACCGCTGCCGCCGGCGCTTCCAAGCACCCCCTTTGAGGTATGTGGCGGTGTGATTTTTGCCGTTATGGTGCTGATCTCGCTGGCTTCCAGCCTTCCAAAGTGGCGCGCGGCGTTGCGACGCAATGGCGCCAATTAGGAACCTCGTGCGCTGGCGTATAACGTTGATCGCATAACGGCGTTAACCGTACGATGGGGGACCATGACCGATCTGACCGAATCCCGCCTGCCCAACCCAATCGACCTGCACGTAGGGGCGAGGATCCGGCTCAGGAGGCGCATGCAGGGTGTCAGCCAGGAGAAGCTCGCCGACGCGCTCGGCCTCACCTTCCAGCAGGTGCAGAAGTATGAGCGGGGCGCCAACCGCGTCAGCGCCTCCAAGCTCTACGAGATCGCGACCGCGCTGCGCTCGCCGATCTCCTACTTCTTCGATGGGCTGGTCGACCCGGCCGGGGACCATCAGGGCGCCGACGGCCGGCCCTCTGACGAGCAGACCGTGCACGCCTTCCTGATGACGGCCGAGGGGCTGGAACTGGCCAAGCTGTTCCCGGGCCTGGCCCGCGGACGGGTGCGCCGGCGCTTCCTCGACCTGATGCGGGCGCTGGCCGGCGTCGACGACATCGACGACGAGGACCGCGAGGGCTGACGCCAGCTTTCCGTTCTGGGCCTGCCCGCGCTACAGCCGGGCCGATGATCCAGGCGCTCCGCACCTACGGCCGCATCAAGTCGCGCTCGCTGAAGCCGCGCCAGGCGCGGCTGATGGACCAGCTGCTGCCGACCATCGCCGTCCCGACGACCCCGTTCGATCCGCGCGCGCTGTCGCCCGACGCCAGCGAGGTCTGGCTGGAAGCCGGCTTCGGCGCCGGTGAGCACCTGACCGGTCAGGCTGCGGCCCATCCGGACGCCTTGTTCCTGGGCGCCGAGCCGTTCGTGAACGGCCTGGGCGCCTGCCTGGCCCACATCGATGCGGCGGGGCTGAAGAACGTGCGTGTGCAGGCCGGTGACGTGCGCACCCTGATGACCCTGTTGCCGGACCGCTCGATCGACCGGCTCTACATCCTGTTCCCCGACCCCTGGCCGAAGGCGCGCCACAGGAAGCGCCGCCTGATTCAGGGCGACTTCATCGCCGAGGCGGCGCGCCTGCTGAAGCCGGGGGCGCCGCTGCGCTTCGCCACCGACTGGGCCGACTACGCCGACTGGACGCTGCAGCGCTTCCTGGCCTCCCCGGATTTCCGCTGGACCGCCGAGCGCGCGGACGACTGGCGCCGGCCATGGCCGGATCACCTGACGACCCGCTACGAGACCAAGCGCCTCGGCGACTGCGCTCCGGTGTGGCTGGAGTTCGAACGAACCTGGCCAGCGGTGTCGTCTTGAGCGGCGGCAAGTTGGGGAAGGGTGACATTTGGCGGCGGCGCCGAGCCTCGGCCACGCTCCCCTGAACGGCGCATCTGGGCCCTCTCGAGCGGCTCAGGCACGGGTTCCTAGCCGCCGAGGGTGGCCTTCAGCCTCTTTTCGGCGCCCCTGGAGCTTCCAGCATCTGCTGACGCTGGGGGCTCATCCTCGCCCGCATCATCGAGGGAGATGGAGCTCACCAGTAAGTCGGCGGTGCTGAGAACCCGGTCGAGCTCGGCCAATTGCCCAACGAACACATCCGCGTCCGCGTCGAACTTCGCAGAAACGGTCTTCAGCTCATGTAGCTTCTTCTCGGCTTCGGCGGCCTTACGCAGATAGTCCTGCTCTAGTTTCTTGTAGGCTTCCTTGACCTCGGGATTGCCCTCTTTGAAGGCCTTCTTTCCCCAATATTCGGCGTCCTTGAGGTGTTCTGCGAGCTCGCGCTCCGCCTCTTGGATCGCCTTCTTGGCAGCCGCCTTGTGTTTCGCGAGCCATCTAATCAGACGCCGTATCCAGATCACGACTGTTCCCTCCGTGGTTTTACTGTGAGGCCCTACGTGACCGCCTTTGGGCCATCGATCAGCTTGATACAGAGCTTGCCCGCCAGCAACGCGACCGCGCCCGCCAGTAGCGCTTGCCCGACGCCAGGCGTCATCTTGGCGCCCCATTTGGCGATGCACCACACGATCGCCCAGAACCCACAATCCAGAACGGTCAACAGCTGTTCGACGATGTCGTCTTCCTCGAAGAGGGTCTTCACGAAGGTGATGATATCGGAGAGATCGAATCCGGTGGCGATGACGAGTGCAAATGCCTTCTTGATCTTGTCGCGCAGCATAAGTTCGCGCCAAAGCTTGGGAACGTCGGCCCCGGCCTTCGGAATGCCGCCGGCAAGTCCGAGCAACCCAAAAAGGAATTCCTGGCCCATGTCGAAGTACCAGGCCATTCGCGCCTCGTCCGAGGGCGCGCCCTCGCTGGTTTGGGCCACAACCTCCGCCCCAGCCCCGGTGTCCATCAGGACGAAGAGTCGGTTGTCGGACTGCGCCACGGCCGACTTGCCGGCCTGCGCCGCGGCGAACCCGATGTTTCTCGCCTCGGACTCCTGAGTCAGCGCCGCCGCCCGGAACATGTCGGCGAACGCGTCCGCGGGGAGCGCCAGCCCTTCGGCCTCGGCGCGCCGCACCACGGCGCTTCTGAGGGTCTTGTAGAGCTCGAACTGCGAGCGTCCTTCCGCGCGACGGGACTTCAGATAGGTCTGCCGGGCCGCCTCCGCCGCTTCGAGATCAGCCTCAGAAACGCACGCCTTCAGCTCGTCCATTGAGATGAAAGCGTCGCTGACCGGCACGCGGACGTAGCCGGCGGCGATTGGGGGACCCTCGATGAAGCGCGGTGTTGCAAAGCCCGCAAGCGCGCTCACGGTCAGGTCGACGTAGCGCCGATGTTCCGGGGTGTTTGCCGCCACTTGACCCCCCTAAGCGATCCTGCGAGCGAACAATCATCAATGAGAAGCAAGCTACAAAACCCACCTCACGCTACGCGGCGTCCTGGTTGACGTCGGCGGGCAGTCCTCCTGAAGTTGAATAGATAGACTAGCGTGCCGCCCATTGACAACTGCATTTGTGAACGCTGTTACGCCGACAACGAGTGCGCGGTCGACGGGCGGCCATTGGCTTCCTGACCCGAAGCGGAAGCGGGCTCGCCGGCGCACGACCCCCGCCCTGGGCCTCGAGCCTCCTAAAGCGTCGGGTCCTCGCCCACCTGGACCAGCATCTTGCCGAAGTTGTCGCCGCGCAGCATCTCGGCGAAGCAGGTGGGAATCGCCTCGAGGCCCTGGCGGATGTCCTCGCGGTATTTCACCTCGCCCGAGGCCACGCTGGGCGCCACCTCGCGCAGGAAGGCGTCGTGGTGGTCCTTCACGTAGTCGCCGACGAAGAGGTCGCGCACCGTGACGCCGCGCGCATCGAACACCGGCTTGCCGCGGGCCATCAAGGCGGCCCGGGCGTCGGTTCCGGCCGCATCGCCGTAGTGGGCGATCAAGCCGCAGATCGTCATCCGGGCGCCGCGGTTGAACAGCGGCAGCACCGCATCGAACACAGCACCGCCGACGTTCTCGAAGTAGACGTCAACGCCTGACGGGCAGGCTGCGCGCAGATCATCGGCGAACGTCGGGCTGAGGTGCGAGACGCAGGCGTCGAAGCGCAGCTCACCCGCCACGAACCGGCACTTCTCCTCGCGCCCGGCGATGCCCACCACCCGCGCGCCGCGCAGCCGCGCCAGCTGGCCGGCGATCTGGCCGACGCCGCCGGACGCGGCTGACACCACGGCGGTCTCGCCCGCCTTCGGATCGCCCATCAGCACCATGCCGGCGTAGGCGGTGAGGCCCAGCATCCCGAGTACGCCCACGGCCTGGGAGATGCGTCCCTGCGCCGGGTCGAGCTTGCGCGGGATCATGTACGACGGGCGCACGACGCCCTCGCCCATCAGGCCGTACTCGGCCCAGCCGTTGGTGTTGAACACCAGATCGCCGGCCGCGAAGCCGTCTATCCGGCTCTCGACCACCTGGGCCACGGTGCGCGCGTGGCAGGGCGCGCCCGCCGGCTCGACGCCGCGCTTCTTGTAGCCCCACTGGTAGGGGTCGAGCGAGACGTAGATGGTCCGTGTCAGCGCCTGGCCGGGGCCTGGTGTTGGGATCGGACCTTCGCGCAGCGCGAACGTGTCGGGCTCGGGCCAGGCGCCGAGGGGTTTGCCGGACAAGGTCCAATATCGATTCATCGGTGTCTCCCGGGGCGGCAAAGGGTGAAGCGCGGCGTTTTGAACGCTTCAGGCATTGGGATAGACCTTGGCCCCGCTCACACCAAACCCGATGGATCTCGCAGATGGCAGGCCAACCCGTACGCATTCCCGCTTCCGGCGGCGAAGTCATCCTCGCGACCGAAGGCGACCAGAAGACCTACGAGCGGATGCATTTCGCGGCCGCGCGCCGCGCCGGCGATACGATCTACATCTCCGGCGTCATCGTCGGCCGGGCGCCGGGGGAGGGCAATGATGTCGCCGCGTTTAAGGATCAGGTCCGCCGCGCTTTTCGGCGGATCGGGCAGACGCTCGAGGCGTCGGGCGTCGGGTTCGCCGACGTGGCGATGATCAACTCGTTCCACGTGTTCGACACCCCGCACTTTGCCGGCTCGCGCGATGACCACTTCGCCGCCCTGGCCGCGGTCAAGGACGAGTTCATGCCGGCGCCGCATCCGGCTTGGACCGCCGTGGGGACGACGGCGCTGCTATCGGAATCCGGCATCGTGGAAATCCAGATGATCGCCCACGCGCCTCGCGGCTGAGGCCGCGACATGGCTAGGTCGCGCTACCGGTTCCAGCGCAGCCCGGCGACGTTGAAGGTTACCCGCTGCTCGCCTGCGCCGCGAAGCGTCACCTGGAACGTCGCGGTCGAGGCGCGTTTCAGCTCGGCGGCCAGGCCCGCGCCGTCGCGGATGAACAGCGCGTAGCTCGTGCCGTCCGTGCTGGCCGCCGTGCCGTCGAAACTCAGCGCCCCGCGGTCGTCGAACCTCGCCTTGACCGCGCAGGCCGGGCAGACGAACTGGCCGTGCGTGTCGCCGAGCATGATCGAGCCGGCATAGGGATAGCCGCCGCCGCGGCGCAGGCAGAGCGTCGCGCCCGACTTTCCGCCGCCGCCGATCCCGATCTCCGCCAGCGCCTTGGTGCAGGCTTCCTCGCCGGCGACCGAGGCGTAGGCCTCGCGAGGGGCGGTGTAGCGCCACTGCGAACCAGCCGGCGGCGGCGGCAAATCCAGCGGCGCCTCGGTCACGGCGGGCGGCGGCGCGGTTACGTCGGTCCGTGAAGCGTGAGCGAGGAACCAGATCACGGCCGCGCCCGCGACCAATACCAGCAAGAACACCATGACGCCCGACGCCCATCGCATGACGTTTACCCCCACACCCCGAAACGGACGTTCTAGGGCGCCGCGCCATCTTCGTCTAAACCGCCGCGCATGAAGTTCCTCGACCAGTGCAAGGTGATGATCCGCTCCGGCGACGGCGGCGGGGGCGCCGTGTCGTTCCGGCGCGAGAAGTTCATTCCGCGTGGCGGGCCGGACGGCGGCGACGGCGGGCGCGGCGGCGACGTCTGGATCGAGGCGGTCGAGGGGCTGAACACCCTGATCGACTTCCGCTACCAGCAGCACTTCAAAGCCGGCACCGGCGGCCACGGCATGGGCCGCGACCGCCACGGCGCGAACGGCGCCGACATCGAACTGCGCGTGCCAGTCGGCACCGAGGTGCTGGAGGCCGACCGTGAGACCCTGATCGCCGATCTCGATCATGCCGGCGTGCGGGTGCGGCTGGCGGCGGGCGGCAACGGCGGCTTCGGCAACACCCGCTTCAAGGGCCCGGTCAACCGCGCGCCGAGCTACGCCAACCCGGGCCTGCCGGGCGAGGAGAAAGAGATCTGGCTGCGGCTCAAGCTGATCGCCGACGTCGGCCTGGTGGGCCTGCCCAACGCCGGCAAGTCGACTTTCCTGGCCGCCGTCTCGGCCGCGACGCCGAAGATCGCCGACTACCCCTTCACCACCCTGACGCCGAACCTGGGCGTCGTGGACCTCACCGCCAACGAGCGCTTCGTGCTGGCGGATATACCCGGCCTGATCGAAGGCGCGGCCGAAGGCGCTGGGCTGGGCGTGCGCTTCCTTGGCCACCTCGAGCGCTGCGCGGTGCTGATCCACCTGGTCGATGCGACGTCCGAAGACGTCGCTGGCGACTGGCGCACCGTGCGCGGCGAGCTGGCGGCCTATGGCGCGGGACTGACGGAGAAGCCGGAACTCGTCGCGCTCTCCAAGATCGATGCGCTGGACGCCGAGACGCGCAAAGCCAGGGCCGCCGAGCTCGCCGCCGCGGTCGGCGCGGCGCCGCGGCTGGTCTCGGCCGTCTCCGGCGAGGGCGTGACGACGCTGCTGCGCGCCGCCTTCGCCGTGGTCACCGGAGAGCGGGCGCCGCAGCCGGCGCCCGCCGACAGCAGCAGCTGGACGTCGTGACGTCGCTCGCCTCGGCCCGGTTCGTCGTCATCAAGGTCGGCACCGCCCTCGTCGTCGACCCGGAAACCGGCGCGGCCGACGCCGCCTGGCTGGTCTCGCTCGCCGCCGATCTGGCGCGCCTGCGCCAGCGCGGCCAGAAGCTGCTGATCGTCTCCTCCGGCGCTGTGGCGCTCGGCCGGCGGCGGCTCGCGCTGAAGCGCAAATCGCTGACCCTACCGGAGAAGCAGGCTGCGGCCGCCGCCGGGCAGTCGCAGCTGATGCGGGCCTGGGAAGAGGCGCTGGGGCCGGCCGGCCTCACCGCCGCCCAGGTGCTGATGACGCCGGACGACACCGAGGTGCGCCGCCGCTACCTCAACGTCCGCGCCACGCTGGAGACGCTGCTGGAGTTGGGTGTGACGCCGGTGGTCAACGAGAACGACACGGTGGCGACCGAGGAGCTGCGCTACGGCGACAACGACCG
>Ga0209415_10008870_pt1 | contig 17366 bp, 19 predicted proteins | sample PeaSoiSIISIP2007_FD_187696 | JGI IMG/M metagenome (GOLD analysis project Ga0209415, IMG submission 187696) | Peat soil microbial communities from Weissenstadt, Germany - SII-SIP-2007 (SPAdes) (version 2) | ecosystem: Environmental > Terrestrial > Soil > Wetlands > Peat | place: Germany... | reverse complement strand
GGCGCTTCCAATGTGCAGATAACCCGTCGGCGACGGGGCGAAACGGACACGCAGCATGAAATTTCAGGATACAGGAGGGGCGCCCAAGCCTACCAGTCGTTGGTAGAGCTGCGCGAACTGCGGGATGGAAAGCTGCTCGGCGCGTTTCGCTGTTTCGGGAATTGAAGCCAGCAGCGCGCGATCGTAGCTCGACAACAAATTGTTGCGAATGGTTTTTCGCTTTTGGCGGAAACACTGGCCTACGAAGTCGAGGAACGCGTCGCGCTCCAGGTCACGGAGCGTGGGGTCGGACTGGGGAGTCAATCGCACCACGGCCGAGTCTACCTTGGGCGGTGGACGAAAGGCCGCGGCGGGCACGCTGAACAGCAGCTCGGGCGCGCTGGCAAGTTGCGTCTGCACGCTCAAGTAGCCGTAGTCTCGCGACCCCGGCCGCGCTGTCAAGCGCTCCGCAACTTCCCTTTGCAACAGAAATACTGCGCGCTCCAATTGTTCGCCCAGCGCCAGCGTTTCCTCGAGAATCGGCGACGTGATGTAATACGGCAGATTGCCGGCGACGGTGACCTTTCCCCACTGCGTCAGGTCGGCCTTCAGCACGTCGGTCTCAACCAGGGTGAGGCGACCTTCATCGCGAAACTCAGCGCGCAGGTACTGCACCAGCACCGGATCGATCTCGATCGCGATTACGCGCTCCGCTCGCGCCAGAAGGTGCGATGTCAACGCGCCCCGTCCCGGCCCGATCTCTACCACTGTGCCGCCTCTTTCCGGACAAACCGCCTCTGCGATTCGTTGCAGAATCGACTGCCGCACCAGAAAATGCTGCCCAAGCCGCCGCCCCAAGCGACTATCTTGGCATGGATGTTGTAACCGTTAGGTGGCAAACGCATCATACACGTGGAGGTGGAATGAGAAAGCTTATTGGATTTTTGTCCGCATGGGTGCTTTTGTCGATGCCCGCGTTGGCGCAGGAAAGAGGCGAGCATGGAGGCGGCGCTCCCGGAGGTGCTGTTCGTGGAGTTGGCGGCGGGCACATTCCCTCGCGCGGTCCTGCTCCGGCTCGCGCTTCTAAAGAGAATGCCCCCCAGCGCAATGCTCCGCCCGCGGCTGAACATCAAACTTTTGCCGACAAGCCGGGGCATCCCGAAGCCCCACACGTCCACAGTTCCGGTGACAAATGGATCGGCCACGACAGCGGGCCAAACGATCCGCATTACCACGTGGATCATCCGTTTGAGCACGGGCGTTTCGCGGGCGGGTTCGGCAAGGGCCACGTGTGGCGGCTGGCCGGGGGCGGTCCCGACCGATTCTGGTTTGGTGGATTCTACTTCAGCGTTGCACCATACGACGTCGGCTACTGCGGCGGCTGGCTGTGGGACACCGATCAGATCGTGATCTATGAAGATCCCGATCACATCGGTTGGTACCTTGCCTACAATGTGCGGCTCGGCACTTACGTTCATGTGACGTATTTGGGAACGAGCTAGGGCTGATCCAAGGCTCGTCGCACGATCGCGTTCAGATGTAACCGGGCGGCATCGATATGCGGAAAGTCTGTGTTCCCTTCGTCGAAGACCAGCGCCAAGTCGGTACCGGCCAGAATCACTGCCTCGATGCGATCACGCTCGATCAGCTTGTGCGCGAGGCGGGTTAATCCGTCGCGGTGCTCGGCCGTGGCAGCGCCTGCGTCCACTACTTCAAAATAGGCGGTGTGTATGTAGTCGACCTCGGCGGGCCGAGGAGTGATTACTTCGACGCTGCCTAGCTGGCCGAAGAGTCGCGACTCGATGGCGTAACGTGTACCGAATAGTGCGACGCGACTGAGGTGGCGCGCCTCGACCTCGCGTTTGAGTTCGGCGATCAGGTTGACAAGCGGCAAGGGCGAGAGCTCGATTAACTCGCTGATTGCAATGTGTGGCGCGACTGCAGGGACGACGGCGAACTCCGCGCCCGCGGCTTCGAGGCATGCGATCAAAGCGGTCAGATACGACGCGAGCCCTGGCTTGTCGCCGGACTCGACGGCGGCGAGCACGCGATCCACGTGGGCGTGAACCATCACCAGATTCATAGCGCGTCCGCGAGCTGCATGTACTTTCGCGAGCTGCTGGTAGTAGTAAATTGACGCGCCTACACCCAGGCCGCCGATCAAGCCGATCGAGCGGCCGGGAGCCATTCCGTCCATGGAGGCATTTTACCCTTGCAGTGATTCTGTAATTCTACTATTATGGAACAATACGAGGAGACGGCTTGCCCAAGAAAGACGATTCAGCGCTCATCACCCGGTGCGCGGACATGTTCTCGGCGATGGGCGCCGAACCGCGGTTGCGCATCGTGCGCTTGTTATTGAGCGCGCATCCGGAGGGCCTGGTAGTTGGCGACATCGGCAGCGAGCTGAACATTCCGGCGAGCACGTTGTCGCATCATCTCGAGAAACTCAAGAACGAGGACCTGGTGCGCGTTCGCCGCGAGGGCACGTTCCTTTGGTACTCAGCCAACACCGACGCCTTGCAGGATCTGTTGAGTTTCCTCTATGCGGAGTGCTGCACGCGCAACAAGGCCATCGAGCCGCAGACTATCGTGTGCTGTAAGTGAAGGAGTAAATCATGAATTCGATAGACATCAAAGAAGTAGTGAAGGAGAAATACGGTCAGGCGGCCTTGCGCGTGGCGTCGGGACAGGCGAACGCTTGTTGTGGAGGCAGTTCGGCCTGCGGCACGGACATCGATCCCATCACCGCCAATCTCTATGACGACTCCGAGAAAGGCGGCCTTCCCGAGGAGGCAGTGCTGGCATCGCTAGGTTGCGGTAATCCGACGGCTTTGGCCGAGTTGCGCCCGGGCGAGACCGTGCTCGATCTGGGTTCGGGCGGCGGTATCGACGTCCTGCTATCCGCGCGCCGCGTGGGTCCGAGCGGCAAGGCGTACGGCCTGGACATGACCGGCGAGATGCTGGCGTTGGCTCGCGCGAACCAGAAAAAGGCCGGCGTGGAAAACGCCGAGTTCCTGAAGGGCGAGATCGAAAACATTCCGTTGCCCGACAACTCCGTGGACGTCGTCATCTCGAATTGCGTGATCAATCTGTCGGCGGACAAAGATCGTGTGTTGCGCGAAGCGTTTCGCGTGCTGAAGCCGGGCGGACGCCTTGCGGTATCGGACGTAGTAGTGCGCGGCGATGTTCCTCGCGAAGTCCGCGAGCACATGCTTCTTTGGGTTGGCTGCATCGCCGGCGCTTTGCGAGATTCCGACTATGTCGCCAAGCTTTCCAGCGCCGGCTTCGAGAACATCGACATCGAGCCGACGCGAGTTTATGAAATCGAAGATGCCCGCGCGTTTCTCGCGACGGAAGGCATCGACGTGGATGCAATCGCACCGCAGGTGCAAGGCAAATTCATGAGCGCGTTTATCCGCGCGGTGAAACCAACTCCGAAGGAATGCTGTGGCCCGGCGTGTTGTAGCTGAAGGCAGGCCGCAAAGATCACCTCAACATGGAACACATCGGCCGAAAACTATCCTTCTTGGACCGCTACCTCACGCTGTGGATCTTCCTGGCAATGGCGGCCGGCGTCGCCACCGGATATGCGGCCCCTGGCGTCGTTCGAATATTGACCGGCTTTCAGGTAGGCACCACATCAATCCCGATTGCAATGGGTCTGATCCTGATGATGTATCCTCCGCTGGCGAAAGTTCGCTACGAGCGGATTGGCGAGGTTCTACGAAACAAGAAAGTACTTCTGCTCTCGCTGGTTCAGAATTGGGTCATCGGCCCGATCCTGATGTTCGTATTAGCGGTGGTGTTTCTGCGCGGGTATCCCGAATACATGGCAGGTCTGATCCTGATCGGCGTGGCGCGCTGCATCGCGATGGTGATCGTGTGGAATGAGCTGGCGAAGGGTGACACCGAATACGCGGCCGGTCTGGTGGCGCTCAACTCCGTGTTTCAGGTGCTCTTCTATTCGGTCTACGCCTGGATCTTTCTGACCATTCTTCCACGCTGGCTCGGTCTTCAAGGCACGGTGGTCAATGTGTCCACGGGACAGGTCGCACAAAGTGTGCTCGTTTATTTGGGTGTCCCTTTCCTAGCAGGCATTCTTACCCGCGCAGTGTTTGTACGGACCAAGGGACGCCAGTGGTATGAGCAGCGATTCATACCGCGCCTGAGCCCGCTGACTTTGGTTGCGCTATTGTTCACCATCATCGTCATGTTCTCGCTCAAGGGAGACTATATCGTCCAGTTGCCTCTGGACGTTCTACGCATCGCCGTGCCGCTGGTGATCTATTTCGGGGTGATGTTCGTCGCTTCGTTCTGGATGGGGAGAAAAGTGGGCGCGGATTATTCCCAAACAGCGACCTTGTCGTTTACCGCCGCTAGCAATAACTTCGAACTCGCGATCGCCGTAGCGGTGGCGGTTTTCGGAATCCGTTCAGGAGCAGCGTTTGCAGCCGTGATCGGGCCGTTGGTGGAAGTGCCGGCGCTCATTTTGCTGGTGAATGTCTCGCTCTCATGGCAAAAGTTCTTTTATGGGCGATCGGGGATTGCAGTCGACCGCCTCGTCAGGAGTGAATAACCATGATCAAGCAAAAGGTTCTGTTTCTTTGCACCGGGAATTCCAGCCGCACGCAAATGGCGGAGGGGTTTTTGCGCAAGATGGCGGGAGACCAGTTTGAAGTGGTGAGCGCGGGCGGGTCTCCGGAAGAACTCAGCCCGGCCGCGGTTGAGGCCATGCGAGAGATTGGTATAGACATTTCGCACCAAAAGACCAAAGATGTGGTCGAGTATTTGGGACAACGATTCACCTACTTAATTCAACTCTGCGAGCGCCGAAAAGAGCCTCACTGTCCGATCTTTCCGGGAGCCATCTACCGTGTCCATTGGGATTTGGAGGATCCGGAACACTCCGATCTCGGCTTGTACGCCGCCACTCGAAGGACTCGCGATCAGATACGGCGGCACATCGAGGATTTCGTCAAGAAACACGGCTGAGGCTCCAGATGAGGAAGACCGTTCTGATCCTGTGCACCGGCAACTCGGCGCGAAGCCAGATGGCCGAGGGGTTACTGCGCCATGACGCCGGAGATCGCTTCGAAGTGGCCAGCGCGGGAACGCAGCCGAGCCGCGTTCGTCCGGAAGCGATCGCGGTGATGCGGGAAATCGGCATCGATATCTCCGGCCAGCGCTCCAAATCGGTGGACGAATTCGCGGCGCGCGCTTTCGATTATGTTCTCACGGTGTGCGATAACGCTAAGGAAAGCTGCCCGATTTATCCTGGCCACGGCAACCGGCTTCACCATGGCTTTGAAGACCCCGCTGCGGTGCAAGGCTCCCAGGAAGACAAGCTCCGCGCGTTCCGCAAAGTTCGCGATGAAGTCCGCCAGTACCTCAGAGAATTTCCTGAATAAGACTACATATGTTACCTGTTTTCTGGCAGGCGAAGCTGCCTTTTGCCCGGCACGAGCTGGAAATAGAGTCTTATGCGGCGCGGCGGCCACGGGCGACATGCAGGACCAACGCAATTGCAGCAATGATCAGGAGCCGGTGAATCGCGCTTCCGGCCAAGTGCATTGCGACCCACAGGACCAGCCACACGCCGATCAGCATAAAGAACAGAATCAGAAACAGGAAATCGGTAATCAGCCGCATGCGACGCTCCTGCAGGTTTGATCGCGCCAAGTGACAATTTGTTTCGGGTCGCCATTTGTTTCAAACCATGCCTGGGTGTGACACTGAAGGATGACCCCTAAGGTCCTCTCCGTTCGCGAACTGCGCAAGCACTATGGCGCGACGGTCGCCGTTGACGGCGTTTCGTTCGAAGTGAACCGCAACGAGATCGTCGGGCTTCTGGGCCCGAATGGCGCCGGCAAAACCACGACGATCAACATGATTCTGGGCGTACTGGAGCCCACTTCGGGTACCATCCTGGTGGAAGACCTCGACATTGCCACGAAGCGTTCGCGGGTGCTGGAGCGCACCAATTTCGCGGCCGTCTACGCGCCCTTACCCGGTAATCTGACGGTGGCTCAGAATTTGCGCTTCTTCGGGCTGATCTATGGCGTCCAGGATCTGTCCGCCCGCATTGAGACGCTCCTGGAACAATTCGATCTGCGGGCGTTCCGTGACGTGAAATGCGGCGTGCTTTCCTCCGGCGAACAGACGCGCGTCAGCTTGGCCAAGGCGCTGCTGAATCGGCCGGCTTTGTTGCTGCTGGATGAACCAACGGCTTCGCTCGACCCCGCTATCGCGCGCGAGATCCGCATCAAGATCCAGGAGTACGCAGCGGCAGGCCGGGTCGGGGTACTGTGGACATCGCACAATATGTATGAAGTGGAAGGTGTTTGCGATCGAGTGCTTTTTCTGTCGCACGGCAGGATCCTGTTGCAGGGCGACCCTCGGACGCTGCCGGCCATGCACGGCAAAGAATCGCTCGAAGAACTGTTCATCACAGTCGCCAATCAGCCGGAGCGCGCGTAGCGCATGTTTTCCTTCCGGCGGACCTCATCGATTGTGCTGCGCCAGTTCTTTCTAATGCAAGGCAGTCCAGCGCGCGTGGTGCCGCTATTCGCGTGGGTGGCCATCGATATGGTGACGTGGGGCTTTATCACCAAATACCTGAATGCGGTCAGCGGGTCCGGATTCAACTTCGTGCCGTCACTGCTGGGCGCGGTGCTGCTTTGGGATTTTTTCACCCGGGTGATGCAAGGCGTGACCACCACGTTCTTTGAAGACGTCTGGTCGCGCAATTTTCTGAACATTTTCGCAACGCCGCTTTCCATCTCCGAATATTTGAGCGGGCTGGTACTTTCGAGCATCGCCACGAGTTCGGTCGGTCTGGTGGTGATGCTGGTTTTAGCCACTGCAGTCTTCGGTCTGTCGTTTTTTCTCTACGGAGCTCTGCTGATCCCCTATGTGCTCGTACTGTTCGTATTCGGCATCGCACTGGGAGTCATCGGCTGCGCGATCGTGTTGTGGCTGGGTCCGGCGGCCGAGTGGCTCATTTGGCCAATTCCGGCGCTCGTTTCGCCGTTTGCCGGCGTTTTCTATCCCCTCTCCACGCTGCCTGGATGGATGCGCTTTCTCTCGCGCTTGTTGCCACCTTCTTACGTGTTTGAGAACATGCGGGGCATCGTCCTGAAGCGGCCCGGTTCGCCTGCCGCGCTCCTTTGGGGCGCTGGGCTCGATGTGCTCATTCTCCTAGGCGCGAGCTGGTTCTTTCGTTCCATCTATCATCACGCGGTGCGCACCGGGCTGATCGCGCGCTATAGCGCCGAGAGTTTGAGCTAGCGCGGGAGTTAAGTTTCGGCGGCGGGTCATCGCGCGTTCACGGAATCGAACAGCCAGTGGCGAAATCGAACAGTTTTGTTAGGCTGAATGGGCCCAACAAATAGCCCGTCCGTAGCACGAGATGGACCTAAGATTGCATCAGGACACCCGATTCGCAACATGTTTGGGACGCCTGAGCTAGGATTCTTATTAAACATGCGCACTCTGTGGAAACTTATCTCCGTGATTGTCCTGGCAGCCTCCGGGTCTCTCGCTCAGGAGATCACGATTCAGACACCGCCGCCTCCGCCGGTAGTGGGACCTATTCTTCGGCCTCTTCATTTGGAGCGACGCGTGGTCTCGCCTGCTAATTTGACCAATACCCCGCGACTGGATTCGCTTATTCGCGGCGGCAATATGTATTTATCGGTGCAAGACGTAATCGCGCTGGCGCTTGAAAACAATGTCGATATCGCCATTCAGCGCTATGGCCCGTATCTGGCGCAGGAAGTATTGCGACGCGCTCAAGGCGGCGGATTCTTACGAGACATTGGACAACCTATCAGTCCAGGGCCAACCAGCGTCAGCCTGGAAGGTGTCAACGTAAACACGGTGGGTTTGCCGGAAAGCGGCTCGGGCGTGAGCTCCGGAGGCGGTATCGTGATCCAACTCGGCACCCCACCTCCGAATATGGACCCCGTTCTGTTCGCCTATGCGAACTTTCAGCATTCCACCACACCATCCAGCAACCAGTTTCTGTACCTTGTTCCTTCTCTGCTCAATGACACCCGTACTTTTCAAGTGGGTTACTCTCAGACATTTGTAACTGGCACTAACGCTGCGCTCACTTATGGGGCTACCCGAAGTTCTCTGAACAGTCCCGCGTGGTACCTCAATCCTTACACGCAAGGATACTTAGACTTGACTGTGACGCAGAATCTGCTGCAGGGCTTTGGGATCGCCGTGAATAATCGCAACATACGCGTTGCAAAAAACAATATGAAGGTGACTGATCTTCAGCTCAAGCGTCAGGTAATCACAACTGTTTCCGCCGTGTTGAATCTCTACTGGGACTTAGTAAGTTTCAACGAAGACCTTCGGATCAAACAGGAAGCACTTACTACGGCGCAGCAGCTCTACGACGGCAACCAGCGCCAGGTGGAAATAGGAACGCTGCCGGCCATTGAAGTAACGCGTGCTGCGGCCGAAGTCTCGGCGGCCAAAGAGAACCTGCTCATCGCACAAACCAATGTCGCGCAGCAAGAGACCGTGCTCAAGAACGCGCTCAGTCGAAATGGCATCGTCAGCCAGACGCTGGACGATGTCCACATCCTTCCTCTGGATCACATCACCGTTCCCGAGACCGAGGACCTGAAGCCGACCGCGGAACTGGTGAACCTGGCTTTGGCTCAACGTCCGGAAATCGCACAGACCAAAATCAATATTGAGAGCAGCATGATCAACCTGGGTGGCACCAGGAATTACTTGCTGCCGAACCTGCAGGCGTTTTTCGAATTGACTAACAATGGCCTAAGTGGCCAGGAAAATCCTGCGAGTCAGAGCGGCGTCCCACCTGCGGTCTTGGTCGGCGGCTACGGAACTTTGCTGGGTCAGATCTTTAGCCGCGACTTTCCCAATTATTCCGCCGGGTTTTCTTTGAATATCACTCTCCGGAATCGCGCCGCCCAGGCCGATTACGTGACCGATCAACTCAGCTTGCGCCAAAGTCAACTTCAGTTTCAAAAGGCGGTGGGCCAGGTGCGCGTCGACGTGAAGAATGCAGTGATTGGACTGCAGCAAGCGCGCGCGCGGTACGAAACCGCCGTGGCTACGCGATCGCTGGCACAACAGACCCTGGAGGCCGAGCAGAACCGTTTCCGTTTCGGCGAATCGACCATCGCGATTGTGGTGCAGGCCCAGCGCGATCTGGCCTCTGATCAAAGCGCCGAGGTCCAAGCTATGGCGAACTACACGCATGCCAAGGTCGCATTCGATGAGGCTGTCGGGCAGACATTGGATGTCAATGGCATTTCGATGGACGAAGCCACTTCAGGCCGTGTTGCGAGGGAATCCGCGATCCCGCCGTCGGCTAGCGAGCCGCGACCGTGATATTACACAAAACACTTTCTGTCCTCTCCGTTCTAAGCATCCTGGCCTCGCAATGCGTCGCGCAAGAGGGGGCTCAACCAGAACCGCCTCAGAGGGTGGAGAAACCGCATGCCCCGCTGCTGGTCCGTTCTTACCGGCCGGCTACCGTTCCCCCTGTGGATTTGGGTAATTCCAACCGCCTTCACAGCCTGATTCGCGCCGGGCGCCTCTACTTGACGGTGCAAGACGCAATCGCCCTCGCCCTGGAAAACAACCTCGATCTGGAGGTGGATCGTTATGGACCACTAAACGCCGAGTGGCAATTGGAGCGATCTGACGCCGGAGGCCCATTGCGCGGCGTGCCTAGCGGAAGCGCTTTGGTCAATCAAGCTACTAGTGGTCAAGGCGTACTCGGTAGCCAGCAAGCGGCCGGCCTTTCCACCACCAACACTGGCACGGCGGGCGGCAATGGCGGCGCCATCATCTCCCAGATCGGGCCGGTGACGCAAACTCTGGATCCCACCCTTCAAAATGCGACTGTGTTTTCCCATGTCACCACTCCGCAGCCCATCGTCATCCAGAGCAAGACCGCGGCGCTCGTGGATACGCATCACGTGATTAACACGTTGGTCCAGGAGGGATTCTTGACCGGCGGGTACGTGCAAGTGAGCGCCAATGAGTCTTATTTGAAAGAAAATGCTCTCACGGACCTGCTGAATCCGTCGGTGGCGCCGGTGCTGCAGATCTACCTGCGACACAACCTGCTGCAAGGGTTTGGCACGGGCGTCAATAGCCGATTTATCCGGGTCGCCCAAAAGAATCTCCAGGGCGCTCAAGAAACGTTTCGATCACAACTTTTGAACCTTGTTTCAAACATTCTGAACCTCTACTGGGATTTGGTGACGGACAACGACGATTTAGCAGTTCGGCAGCGCGCCGTGGACCAGGCGCAGAAATTCTACGACGACACACGAAAGCAGATCGAACTGGGTGTGGTTCCCAGATTCGAAGCATCGCGCGCGCAATCCGGCCTCACCAATAGCCGCCAGCAGCTCGCCATCGCGCAGGCAACGGCGCAACAACAGGAGAACCTGCTGAAGAATGCAATCAGCCGCAATGGGTTGGAGGATTCGTTGCTGGACGCCGCCGAAGTGATGACGCTCGATCGCATCGACGTTCCCGAACAGGACAGCTTACCCGCCCTGCGCGAGCTGGTGGCCAAAGCGCTCGCAAATCGCCCGGACATTGCGCTGGCCAAGATCAATGACGAAGCGTCCGAGATCTCGGCGCTCGGAACAGCCAACGGCGTATTGCCCAGCCTGCAAGGATTCGCGGCCATCAGCGCACGCGGGCTTTCGGGGACCGCGACGCCATCCAATTCCGGCCCGGCAGCCGAGCCGTACTACGTCGGCGGATTGGGCAACGCCTTGGGGCAGGTGTTTCGCGACAACTTCCCAAGCCGTAGCGCGGGTTTGTTGTTTCAGGGCTATCTGCACAATCGCGTGGCGCAAGGCGACTACGGAGTCGATCAGCTCCAATTGCGCCAGAGCAACCTGATCGAACGCCGCAACCAGAACCAGTTAGTGGTGGACATCTCCAATTATATGGTCGCGTTGCGGCAGGCCCGTTCCCGATACACGCAGGCCGTAGACTCGCGCAAGCTGCTGCAAGAACTGCTCGACAAATCGCAACAGGCGTTTTCTTTTGGAGCCGCGACGATCGGCGCCCTGGAAGCGGCTCAAAGCGCGCTGGTGGCCGCGCAGGAAACCGAGGTCACGACATTATCCGCCTATAGCCACGCTCGGATTGCGCTCGATCAAGTGCTGGGGCAAACGCTCGAGGTCAACCATGTGTCCGTGGAACAAGCGCTGAAAGGGTTCAGGGCGACGACGCCGTAAGGCTAACCAGCTTTTCGATCGACGGTGTAATGGCAAGGCGCAACTCCCCCAGCGGCTTCTTCAGAGTTCCCAGGAAAGCTCGCTGCAGAACGAGCCAAGCCTCGGGCGGACGCTCCTTACGATCCAGATAGTCGAGCGCTTGGAGCCCGATCGCGCTGAGGCGGCTTAACGCTTCGGATGCAGGCTCCTTCCGCACATCGTTGTCCCGCCAACGTGTCAGCCACGTTCGCATTTTCGCGCGATCCATCTGATCCACCAGAGCGGCAAACTGGCGGGCTGTCTCGCTCTCAGGCCGCACCACGTCCACCAAACCCAGCAGCGGCGTTTGTTGGTTGTATTTGTGCGTGCGGATGCGCTGGCCGAAAGTCGCTGGCTCGACGACATCGGCGAGGGTCCTAAGCGGTTCCACGGGATCGCCCGCCGCTAGGCGCTCGAGCATCGGAAGATAACTGGAGCGATGCGTCAGGCCGATGCGATCGAGTTCGCCGCTCACTTGGTCCAAGCGCCGATACATCGACGGCACGTCCTTTACCTCTTCTGGCGACCAGAGCCGTTCGGCTACCGCAGCCGTGCGCGGCCAGATGCGAGAGTCCACGTTTTCCGGGCTCACGAACTCGCCCCACATCGCGATCTCACCGCCCAGAATGCGAGCTTTCTCCTCTTCGGTGAGAGAGGCCGCATCGCCTTCTAGCGGGTCGACCGAATAAAGCGTGGAAGCCGGTTCCATGTGATCGAGGTAATAACCCGCTGAAAGAATGCCTGAAAAGCCGTGCCGCGCCGCTTCCGCCAGCGCCTTCTGACCGCGCCAGGATTGAATAACAATGTCCTTCGGTAAATCCGGATCGAGAATTTCGTCCCAACCTTCCATTCTTTTGCCGTATTTCGCCACCACTTTTTGCAGTCTTCGATTGAAGTATGCCTGCAGATCATCAATGCTCTTCAGCCGATTCTTCCGCATGAACGCTCGAATGCTTACGCTGCCCTTCCACTGCTTGCCGGTTACCTCATCTCCGCCAATGTGAAAGAACGGATCGGGGAAGAGCGCGGCCATCTCGCCGATGAATGCATCCAGAAATTGATAGGTGGATTCGCGCGTCGGATCCATCGTGGCATCGAACACGCCCCACTGGCGTTCGATTTGATACGGACCCGGCGCACTCGCAAGTTGCGGATACCCGGCCAGCCAACTCGTTGTGTGGCCCGGGATGTCAAACTCAGGCACGACGCGAATGCCCCGGTCGCGCGCGTACGCAATCACCTCGCGAACCTGCTCCTGCGTGTAGTAAAGACCATCCGAACCGAGTTGCGGCAACTTCGGAAAACGCTTGCTCTCGACGCGGAAGCCCTGGTCGTCGGACAGATGCCAATGGAAAACGTTCAGCTTCACCGCGGCCATGCCGTCGAGATTGCGCTTGACCACCTCCATAGGCATCCAATGCCTCGAGACGTCCAGATGCAGCCCGCGCCACGGGAAGCGCGGATGGTCTTGGATGTCGACAGCAGGCGCTTCCAGACCTCGGCGCGTAGAGACAACCAGCTGTCGAAATGTTTCAAGGCCGCGCAACACGCCCAGCGGATTCTGCGCGGAAAGGAGCGCGTGCTCCGGCGTGATCTGAAGGTGGTAGCTCTCGTCTTCACCGAGCTCCTGGACCGGTTTCGACGCATGATCGCATTGGATCATCAGAGTCGCCGGCGATTCGCCGGTAGCTACCTCGCCAAACCGGCGTACTGCATTCTGGAGGAGCGGCTCCGAGTAGCCAGTGATCGCGATGCGGATTGTTGGGCCGATCGCCAGGCTTCCCTGCCCCATTTCGATCTTGGCCGGCCACGGCATGAGGCTGGGCCCAGTAAGAGGCTGCCCGCCCAGCCAACTCGCGGCGGCAACTGCCAGCGCCGTCAACCGCGTCATGGCTTCAGGGACCAAGCTTCGCCGGTGCGAAGAAATCGAGCGGCTTCAGCGCCACGATCTTCCAATGCTTTTTTTCCTTCCGCAGCTCGCAGTGAACCACTTCGCGCCTCCGAACCAGGGGTCCGTCTTGTTCCAAGCTGCGGACCTCCAGCAACCAATCCAGGTCGATCTTGCGCGCCTGATCGTCACCCTCTTCGTTCAACGGCTGAATCGAAGAGGAGACATCGGCATTATTCACCAGCGCGGTCACGTTGTTCTCGAGCGTTCCGTAGTCCGGCATGTCTTTGCTGAAGGCCGCCATGAACCTTGGGACATTTACTTCCGTGAGAGCGCCCGCCATTGAGGTGACTACTTCCATAACGTCGTCGTGCGCGTCCGCGGATGCGAATGCGGCCGCGATGCACGCAAGCGCCATGCTACGTCCGATAGCTCGCATTAATCTCAATGTACTTCTCGGTCAGATCGCACGTCCAGAAGCGCGCAGTGCCTTTGGCCCGCCCGTTGATCGCGAATCGAATCGCGCACTCGGATTCGTCTAGCTTCTTCTTCAGGTCGTCCTCCGAAAAATCCGCTGCAAGTCCGCCGCGGCATACCGGCACGCCTTGAAGATCGATGTCCACCTTCGACGGATCCAGCGGGACGCCCGCGTTGCCGGCGGCTGAGAGGATGCGTCCCCAGTTCGGATCGGAGCCGGCGATCGCGGTCTTCACCAGCGGCGAATTGGCGATGCTGCGCGCGATCCGCGTGGCGGCCTCTTCGTTCGCGGCGCCGGTAACATCGATGGTCACCAGCTTTCGCGCGCCTTCGCCATCGCGTACGATCTGCCGCGCCAGGTCCTCCATCACCTGCGTCAAAGCCTCTTCCACTTTCTTGCTTTCTTTGGGATTGGGCTGAATGCCGGACGCGCCGTTCGCGAGCACCAGCACCGTATCGTTGGTCGACGTGTCGCCATCCACGCTGATGCGGTTGTAACTGCGCTTCACCGCGGCGGCCAGCATCACAGCAAGCGCGGAGGGCGGAAGCGCCGCGTCCATCATGACGAAGCCGAGCGTGGTCGCCATGTTGGGATGAATCATGCCCGAGCCCTTGGTCATGCCTGCGATCTGGATGGAGCCCTTCTTCAGTCGCACCTGGCTATGAGCGGTCTTCATCACCAGATCCGTGGTGAGGATGGCGCGCGCTGCATCTTCAAACCGGTTTGACGCCAGTCCCGCCACCAGGGCCGGCAGCGCGTTCACGATCAAATGCGCATCCAACTCCACGCCAATCACGCCGGTGGACACCGGAAACACCTGCGTCGGCGGCACATGGAGCTGATTGGCGACCGCATCGCAGCAAGCCAGTGCAACTCGGTCGCCGGTCCGCGTCGCGCAATTCGCGTTGCCCGCATTGATCAGTACCGCGCTCACCACCCCGCGCGACTTGGTCAGATTCCAGCGCCCGATGCGTACCGGCGCGGCCTGCACGCGATTCTGCGTAAACACAGCGGCGCCCGATGCGGGGCCTTCGGGAACAATCAGCGCGAGGTCGTCCTTCTTCACCTTGCGGATTCCGGCGTACCCGGCCGAATATCGATACCCCAACGGTAACTTCACGCCACCTTCTCCCCCAATATTTCGTCATCCCCCAGATGCTGCCCGTTCAGGAAAGCTTCCGCGGATATCCGCTTGCGGCCTTCCAATTGAACCTCGATTGCTTCGAGCGCGGTTCTTTGGCCACAGGCAATCAGCAGCCGCCTCTTTTGCGGGATCATTCGCCCGGGTTCCCCACTCGGCGCGTCGCTCGCAACACGCCCTTTCCAGATGTGAAACATCTGACCGCGAAAGAAGCTATACGCGCCCGGCCACGGCAAAAATCCGCGCGATCGATTGAAAATCTTCGCCGCCGGCCAGTTCCAATCGATCTCACCGTCTTCCTTCTTCAGGATCGGCGCGTAAGTCGCCTCCCCCGGAACCTGCTTCACCGGTGCGGGATTGTCGCGCAGCGTCTCGACCAGAAGCTGGGCGCCCGCCTCCGCAAGACGAGCCCCTAGTTCCAGCGCGTTTTCTTCCGGCCCGATCTGCGTCTCCCACTTCAGCAGCATGTCGCCCGTGTCGAGCCCCGCGTCGATCCTCATCGTGGTCACGCCCGTGCGTGTTTCCCCATTGGCGACGGCCCACTGGATCGGCGCAGCTCCGCGATACTTCGGCAGCAGCGACGCGTGCACGTTAATGATGCCAAATGGCGGAATGTCGATGATCGCTTGCGGGATGATCTGGCCGTAGCCAACCACCACCATCGCGTCCGGTCTCATCTGCTTCAATTGCTCCACCACGTCCGGACGCCGGATGCGCTCGGGTTGGTGCACCGGCAATCCTAGTCGAAGAGCGGCTTCCTTCACCGGCGACGCGTTCAGTTGGCCGCCACGCCCTTTCGGCCGATCCGGTTGTGTGAACACCGCCAAAACGCGGTAGCCCGCCTCGACGATCCGCTCAAGAGTGGGAACCGCGAACAACGGGGTGCCCAGAAAAATCAGGACCATTCTCCAGCCTTCGCCAACTTGCGCACCTTGCGCCGGATCAAGTCGCGCTTCAGCGCGCTGACATGGCTGATGTACAAGCGGCCATTCAGGTGGTCGATCTCATGACAAAACGCTCGAGCCAGCAGTTCCTCGCCGTTCATTTCGAACCATTCGCCCAGGATGTTTTGGGCACGCACGGTAACGCTCTTGGGACGCATTACCTGTTCCCGAAATCCGGGCAAGCTCAGGCAGCCCTCTTCGCCTGTCTGAAACTCTTCCTTGCGAATGATCTCGGGATTGATCAGCAGGATCTTCTGTTGCGGATCTTCCGCCACCGACAGATCGATCACAGCGATGCGTTTCGCAATGCCGATCTGCGGCGCGGCCAAGCCAACACCCTTGGCGGCATACATGGATTCGAACATGTCCTCGATCAGCTTGTGCAACTCCGGCGTATCAAATTCAGTCACGGCCGCAGCGTGCTTTTCCAGCACCGGCTCGCCGAACAAAACTATCGAATACGTCATCAGAAGTTTCTAACCTGCTCCCTGTAGCCTTCGAAATTGCGGCGGGTCTCCTCAAGCGAATCGCCGCCGAACTTTTCCAAAAACGCCTGAGCCAGAACGATCGACACCATCGCCTCGCCGATCACGCCGGCTGCCGGTACGACACACACGTCGCTGCGTTCATAGGCGGCCAGCGCGGGCTCACGGGTTGTCAGATCCACCGATTCCAGCGGACGCCGCAAGGTCGAAATGGGCTTCAGCAGGCCGCGAACCAGCACATCTTGTCCATTGGTCATGCCGCCTTCCAGCCCCCCGGCGCGATTCGCCCCGCGAGTGAATTGCCGCGCTTCGCGATTGTAGTGAATGGTGTCCTGCACGCGCGATCCGAAGGAATGAGCGCCCTCGGCGGCGAATCCAATCTCCACGCCCTTCACTGCCTGCATCGATACGATCGCCTGCGCCAGACGTCCGTCCAATCGCGAATCCCAGGTGACGTGCGAGCCTAAACCCGGGGGAACTCCGTGCGCCACTACTTCAAAGACGCCGCCCACCGTGTCGCCGGTGCGGTACGCCTGGTCGACAACCTCTTTCATTCGCGCCTCCGCCTCGGCATCGACGCACCCCAGCAAAATCTCCTCCTTCTTGCTCAGCGCGACTAACTCGTCCCATTCCGCCGGCCGTCCCAAACACGCCTCGCCGACGCCGATCACGTGGCTCAGCACCGTAATGCCAAATTGTCCGAGAAACGCTTTGGCCAAGGCGCCTACCGCAACGCGCGCCGTAGTCTCCCGAGCGCTGGCGCGTTCCAGAATGTATCGAGCGTCCGGAAAATTATATTTCAGGCTGCCGGCCAGATCGGCGTGTCCGGGCCGCGGCCGCGACACCGGCTTGTGTTTCTGCGGGTCCTCGTCTGTGCCTTCCACGGGCAACGCGTCGATCCAATTCTTCCAATCCTTATTCTGGATGATGATCGCGATCGGCGCGCCTATGGTCTTGGAATGCCGCACACCCGCGACAATTTCGGCGCGATCTGTTTCAATCTTCATACGCCCGCCGCGGCCATAGCCTTGTTGCCGCCGCCACAGCTCGTGGTTGACCGCGTCCAAAGAAATTGGAATCCCCGCGGGAAGCCCCGTTAGAGTTGCTACCAGGCACTCTCCATGCGATTCACCGGCTGTTTCGAAACGGAACATGTTTGAGGGGAAAACTTCATGTTA
>Ga0209415_10008869_pt1 | contig 17366 bp, 18 predicted proteins | sample PeaSoiSIISIP2007_FD_187696 | JGI IMG/M metagenome (GOLD analysis project Ga0209415, IMG submission 187696) | Peat soil microbial communities from Weissenstadt, Germany - SII-SIP-2007 (SPAdes) (version 2) | ecosystem: Environmental > Terrestrial > Soil > Wetlands > Peat | place: Germany... | reverse complement strand
GGTTGGGGATGAGGTCGTGGCGGCGCTTGAGCTCGACGTCGATCTCGGACCACGCCTCCTGGGTCCGGTTGCGCTTCCTGACGAGGCCGTTGAAGGCGGCCCACAGGCCGAATCCGAGCAGCACGACGACGACGATCACGACGATCAGCGCAACCATGGAGCAAACCCCCTCGGTGCTTGGTAGCGCGAACTGTATCGGCTGATCCCCGGGTGGGCACGACGTCAGGGTTCACGCCGACTGTCCCCATCCGGAGCGGGCCGCCACTCGGGCTCGGGAGCACCCGGCGCGCCAGAGCGACCGGGTGGCAGCCGTCTCAAAGGGGTGCGCGGATGGGCGCCCGGACCGCCCAATGTTCGCCCCCGGTTCGCACAGGCGCGGGCGCCGCCAAACGCTCGGGATGGATCGTTCTGCACCCGTTAGGCGAGTCGATGCCCGATGTCGAGGAGCGCCTCATAGTGGTGGAGCTCGCCGTTGGTGCTCAGAAGGCGGAAACCGGCCCGGATGAGGGTCCGTTGCGAAGCGATGTTGTCCAGAGTCGTGTCGGCGATGACTCTGGACAGTCCGTGGTCGGCCGCCAGTCCAAGGAGTGCGACGACCGCCTCTGCGGCGTAGCCGTGGCCACGGGCCGAGGGAGCCAGGCCGTAGCCGATCTCGACGCAGCCGCCTTCTGGCTGGCCCTTAAAGCCGATCCCCCCGACGGCCCGCCCGTCGAGGAGACGGGTGATCCGGTAGTAGCCGAACGGCTGTTGCTCTCCGTGCTCGGCGGTCGCGCGAAGGAAGCCTCCCACTGCACCAACGTCGCCTTCGAAGGGGAAATCGTCCGCCCAAGAATCAGCCGGCCCAGCACTTCGAGCGAAGATGCGTTCACCCTCTGCGACATCGATCGGGTGCAGTAGGAGGCGCGATGTTCCAACGTCGGTCATAACGTCAGCGAATCAGCCGAATGCGGCCTGGCCTCTGCGACGATGGCGATCCGCACCGCTCACCTCCTCTCGACGGTGTCCGGGCACCATGTTGGCTCGCCCTCCTGGCGGGCCCACCGGAGGGTCGGGCCCGGGTGGCATCCGGGGCGCCCGGTGGTCGAGAAATCGTTCTGCCTGTCGATTTCGGCGCTGATCGTTCGTCGCTTCGTTGCACGGGCAAATGCGCTCGATCCCAACCGCCCAAGGGCCTGCCATGCCCGGGCGGCACGACCCGAGAACCCCGACTGGGTCGGCTGCCACCCGCGCAACCTGAGGCAACCCGATCGGACGCCGGTAGGCTCCGGCCCGTGATCGAGATCCTCCGTTTCGAGCTGGTCCCGGGCGCCGACGAGGCGGCGTTTTGCGACGCCGACAAGCTGGTGCAGGCCGAGTTCGCCTACCAGCAGCCGGGCCTGGTGCGCCGCACGACGGCGCGCGGCGACGACGGAAGGTGGGTCGTCATCGACCTGTGGCACTCGGCGGAGGCCGCCGAGGCCGGCAACGCCCGCTGGGGGAAGGACCCGGTCACCGCCGCGTTCATGTCGTTCGTGGCCGCTGACTCGGTCGCCGTCGAGCGCTACGTCGAACTCGACTGAAGCGCTCGACCGCCCCTACTGCTGGACGAGCGCGACCGGCACGCCCTCGGGATCCTCGATGAAGGCGATCGTGGGTCCGTTGGGCACGTCGAAGGGCTCCATGACGATCCGACCGCCCAGCTCGGCCGCCAGCTGGATCGAGGCCCGCAGGTCGCGCACCTGGATGTAGAGGCTGACGCTGCTGCGTTCCCCCTGCCGGATGTGGCCGGCGGGTCCGGGCTCGGGACCGCCGAGGCCGGCCGGGATCTGCATGATCGGTCCGTCCTCGATGGTCCAGTTGCACAGCTTCGAATAGAAGGCGGCCTGGCCGGCGGGGTCCTTGGCCACCATCTCCCAGTGCACGACGGGCCGTGCCCAATCCGATCCCATGGTCCCTCCCCGGCGCTCGGCACCCAGCGTGGCACAGCTCGAGCGGGCACCCGTCCCGGGGCCGCGCCGGTGACCGTGGACCCACGCGGGCTGCGCCCGCGGACACCTCAGGCGGATGCGGACGCCGGGGTCGAGACCGGATCGAACTGCAGCGCCAAGAGGGCCACGTCGTCCGCCCGGTCGACGTCGAGCATGTCCACGACCAGGTCGCAGGCGGCGGCGGGGCTGGTCGCCCGCCGGGTCACCGTGGCCGCCAGGTCGGCCATGCTCTGTTCGCTCCCCGTCCGGCGCTCGTCGATCGCCCCGTCCGTGAACAAGAGGAGGACGTCTCGGGGCGCCAGGGTGCCGTGCCAGTCCGCCACGCCGGCGCCCGCCGCGCCGAGCGGCGTGTCCGGCTCGACGCCCAGGTAGTAGGCGTCGGCCTCACCGATCAGGAGTGGTGGGTAGTGGCCGGCCGACGCCAGCCGGAGGTCGCCGCTCGCCGGGTCCAGGCTGCCGAACAGGACCGTCGCGATGCGGTCGAAACCGAGCAGGGCCCAGCTGTGGCGCAGGGCGGCGATCAGCGCGCCCGGCGTCTGCGCGCGGGCGGCGAGCGCCCGGGCGGCGCTGCGCAGGTGGCCCATGAGCGCCGCCGCGTTCCGGTCGTGCCCGGCCACGTCACCGATCATGAAGAGCACCCGCCCGTCCGGCAGCACCACGAGGTCGTAGAAGTCGCCACCCACCTCCAGGCCGCGGCTCGCCGTCAGGTACCGGGTGTCGACGAGCAGGCCCGGGACGTCGGGGAGGGACTGGGGCAGCAGGCTCTGCTGGAGGGTGTGGGAGGTCCGCACCGAGCTGTCGTGGCGGCGGGCGTTGTCGACCACGGCCGCCACCTGCTTGGCCAGTGCCTCGGCGAAGGCCGCGTCGTCGGCGCCGTAGGAGCGGGTGGTGGACACGAGCGACACCGATCCCAATATCTCGCCGTCGCCGCTCAGCGGCACCGAGATGTAGGAACGGAAGCCGAGCTCCTTCACCAGGCCGAGGTGCTGCTCGTCGCGCGTCGTGGCGGCCAGGAAGTCCTCGGACATGTGCGGCGACCACCGGGTCCGCCCCGACCGGACTACCTCCACCGCGGGGTGGTTCCCGACCGGGTCGGGCGGGAAGTCCGTACGCAGGCGGTTGGTCAGGCGTTGGCGGGTGGGATCGCGGTGCCGCGCCACCATCCTCGAGAGCTCGCCGTCCTCGTTCACGACGTCGATCAGGCAGATGTCACCCAGGATCCCGAGGGCGAGATCGGCCAGGCGGTCGAGCGTGTGGGCCAGGTCGCCCGCCTCGGCCAGCACCTTCAGGGCATCGGCGAAGAAGGACGACATCTCGGCCAGCTGGCGTTGCTGGGTGTTGAGCCGCACCGACTCGAGGGCCAGCGCCACCTGGTCGACGGCCGCCGCCAGGAACTCGCGCTCGATCGACTCGAAGCGGTGGCGGTGGGAGTAGGTGACCACGAAGACGCCGAGGCACTCGCCGCGTAACACGATGGGGAGGACGGCGAAGCTCTCGATGGCCGGGGGGATCGCGCCGAGCTCGGGGTAGCGGGCGAGCGCGGCGGTTGAGTCCGTGACGAAGACCGGCGCGTGCTCGCGGGCCACCGCCGCCAGCGGGTGGTCCGACTGGAAGGGGACGTCGCGCAACGTTTCCCCCAGCGTCTCGGGCAACGCGATGTTGATCGGCTCGAGTCCCTCGGGTCGACGCAGCCACACCCCGCACCAGAACACGCCCAGGTGGTCCGGGGAGCCCCCGATCGTCTCGGTCAAGGCGGACGCGATGTCCGCCTCGCTCGACGCGGCCAGCAGCGCCGAGGTGATCTTCTGGAGCCGGTCCAGCCGGTCGGCGTTGCGCTCGGCCTCGTGGCGGGCGGCCCGTTCGGACTCGAAGAAACGCACGCGCTCGACCGCTCCGGCCAGGCGGCTGGCCATCATCTCGAGGAGCTCGATGTCGGCCTCGGTGAAATGGTCGACCTGGCGGCTGCCGGCGTGGAGGACGCCCAGGAGCCGCTCACCGCAGAGCATGGGCACGGCGACGATGGAGCGGATGTCTTTGCGGCCCAGCGAGGAGGAGACGAGGTCGAAGGTCGACAGGTCTTCGACGAGCAGGGGCTTGCGATCGGCAAGCACCCGCCCGGCCATGCCCTCGCCGGCGCGGATGCCGAGGTCGGTGCTCACCTCCTCGTCGAGGCCGAACGAGGCGCGGGCGACGAGCTCGTCTTCGGCCTCGTTGGCCAGCAGCACGGCTACCGAGTTGGCGCCAAGGACGCTTGCCATCGCGACGAGCGCGCTCCGGAAGAGCTCGTCCAGTGACTGGCTGCTGATGGCGGTCTCGGCAGGGGCACCGAGCTGGGTCCACCAATGGGCCGCCGCCTCACCCGCCTCCCCGGCGGCCCGCTGGGCGGTCGCCAGGCGCGCGATCTCCGACCGCTGGGCCGCCGCCACGGAGCCGTCCAGGCGCACGGGGTCCAGGTCTGACCCGAAATCCGGGTCGAAGGGCGCTTCGTCGATCGGTGAAGGCTGTGCGCTCACCTCGCTCCCGCCCCGGACGAACCCCGACCTCAGCCCGACTGGGTGGGCACAGGGTGGGAGCGTCCGCGGAAACGACCCGTTGTCCGAGTCGCGCCTGCGACTCTAGAACCGGCTCGACCCCAAAGCCAGGTTCAATCGGGGTCCGTCGGTGGCCAGGGGTTTCGTAGGCTCGGTGGGTGGCCGGCCAACCGGGGGGATCGACCGGGGGCGGCGGCACCGGACCGGCGGCCCGCCGGGCGGCCCGGCTACTGGTGGTAAATGCCGAGGGCCGGGTCCTCCTGTTCTCGGGCAGCGACCCCTCGGCACCGCACCTCGGCCGCTGGTGGTTCACCCCGGGGGGCGGCCTCGAAGGGGACGAGGACGAGGCGGCCGCCGGGCGGCGCGAGCTGTTCGAGGAGACGGGCTTGGAGGCGCGCGACCTCGGTCCGGTCGTCCACCGCCAGCACGCCTCCTTCGACCTGGACGGCCGGCACTTCGAGCAGGACGAGGTCTTCTTCGCGGTCCGCGTCGACCGCTCGGAGGTCGACGAGTCGAGGCGCACCGAGTTCGAGCGACGGTTTGTCCACGGCCACCGCTGGTGGAGCGAGCCCGAATTGGCGTCTACGACCGAGGTCGTGTTCCCGGCGGGCCTGCTCTCGGTGCTCCGCCGCGCCGGGGTCTTCAGCCGGGCGCCCCGGGTCTGAGCGGCGCGGGCGCGTCCCCACCCGACCTCGCCTACGGTGCAGCTGTCGACCGCGGCCGTTCGACAGGACCGACCGTCCACGAGGAGGAGCGAGTCATGGAATACCGAGCACTCGGGAGAACGGGCCTGCGGGTGAGCCCGCTGTGTCTCGGGACGATGAACTTCGGGCCCCGGACGAGCGAGGCGGACAGCTTCTCCATCATGGATGCGGCGTTGCACGACGGCGTCAACTTCTTCGACACGGCCAACGTCTACGGCGGCGGGGAGACCGAGACGATCGTCGGGCGCTGGTTCGCCCAGGGCGGCGAGCGGCGCCAGAAGGTGGTGCTTGCCACCAAGGTCTTCGCTGGGCGCGACCAGTGGCCCAACACCTCGCGGCTCTCGGCGCGCCACATCCGCGACGCGTGCGAGGCCAGCCTGCGCCGCCTGCAGACCGACCACATCGACCTCTACCAGATGCACCACGTCGACCGGCAGACGCCGTGGGACGAGATCTGGCAGGCCATGGACCTGCTCGTCGCCCAGGGCAAGGTCATCTACGTCGGCAGCTCCAACTTCGCCGGCTGGCACATCACCGCGGCCATCGAAGCGGCGCGCCGCCGCGGCTCGGTGGGGCTCGTCTCCGAGCAGAGCCTGTACAACCTGACCGCCCGGACGGTCGAGCTCGAGGTGCTGCCGGCCTGCCAGGCCTACGGAGTCGGCGTCCTGCCCTGGAGCCCCCTCGGCGGGGGTCTGCTGGGCGGCGGCCTGAAGACGGCGACCGAGGGACGCCGGGCCGACGAGCGTGTCCAGGCGCGCCTCGAGTCGCGCGGCGACCAGCTCGAGGGCTTCGAGAAGCTGTGTGCCGAGCTGGGCCACGAACCGGCCCAGGTGGCACTGGCCTGGCTGCTCGCCAATCCGGCCGTGACCGCGCCGATCGTCGGTCCGCGCACCTCCGAGCAGTTCACCCGGTGCCTCGGGGCGCTCGAGGTCTCGCTCGACGACGACGTGCTGGCGGCGTTGGACAAGCTGTTCCCGGGGCCCGGCGGTGCCGCGCCCGAGGCCTACGCCTGGTAGCCGGGGCAGCCGCTCCTTTGGCCGGCCGCCGGGCGTTTCCCGGCGGCGGCCCACCGGGGGCTAGTTAGTCGGCGCCCTCGGTCGTCGGTCTCCGCCGCGCGACCATGGGAGGACCTTCGAACGTTTCACCGATCGCGCACGACGGATGGTGTCCCCACTTCTTGCTCGTCGCGGTCGGCGCTGTGGCAATGGCTGTCCCGACCAGCAAACGGCGCTCACACCAACCGGGGCGATGACATAGCAGTCAGTTCCGGACTGTCTCAGCAGCCCAGGACCGCCCCCAGCGCGTCGAAGTCTTCGGCCACCACGTCGAAGGACGGGTCGGGGTCCTCGGGTGCCGGTGCGCTCGGCCCCCACTCGAGGGGTCGCGGGACGTAGGCGGCGCGCAGGCCCGCCCGCTGCGCGGCGCGCAGGTCGCCGGGGTGTGCGGCCACCAGCATCACCTGTTCGGGGGGCAGTCCCACCAGGGCGGCACCCCCGCGATAGGCGGCGGGGTCCGGCTTGTAGGCGCGGAACAGCTCGGTGGAGATGATGCAGTCCCAGCCCAGGTCGGCGCGCTTGGCCATGGTGGTCAGCATGGCGAAGCCTCCGTTGGAGAGCGGCGCCACCACGTAGGCGGTCCGCAGCCGGCGAATGCCGCCGACGGCGTCGGGCCAAGGGTCGAGGTGGTGCCAGATGCGCCGCAGAGGGGCGAGTTCCGCGGAGGCCACGTCCAGGAGGCCGGCCTCGGCGGCCTGGAGGTCGAACTGCGCGTCGAGCAGCGCGTCGACGTCGCGCCAGGGCTCGGCACCGCGCACGATGCGGCCGATCGGGGCGAGGTAGCCCTCGAGGCGCCACCGGTCCGCGAAGGCGGGCCAGTCGACGGACCGGCCGGTCCGCTCCGACAGCGACTCCCCGGCGCGGATGACCGAGCCGCGCCAGTCGACCACCGTGCCGAACACGTCGAACAGGAGTGCTCCTACCGGGGGGGTCGCCACGCCGAGACTCTCGCGTAACCGGGGCCCTCACGCCCGGGGCGGCGCGCCTGGCGCGGCGGCCCGCCAGGGGCGACGATCTGTGTCGAGCGACCGAGGAGGACAGATGAAGATCGACGCCGTCGACCCCGGGGCGGGTGACCTGCCGCCGGACTACCGGGCCCACTTCGCCGGCTCGGCGCGCTTCCAGCAGCTCACGAGCCCCTTCGAGGGCGGCCCGGACGTCTTCATCGTCCACTTCGAGGCGGGCGGGCGGACGCGCCCCCACGTCCACCACTCGGGCCAGATCCTCCACGTCGTCGCCGGCGAGGGCGTGGTCGCCGACCGAGGGGGGCGCCACGTGGTCAGCCCGGGCGACACCATCACGGTGTCCCCCGACGAGTGGCACTGGCACGGCGGCCTGCCGCACTCGGCGATGTCCCACCTCACCGTCCAGTACCGGGGGACCGACGTCTCCTGGGAGGTGGAGGAGGGGGACTGGGCGAGCGGCTACGACCGATGAGGTCGCCCGGGCGGTCGGCGCAGTGAGCCCCGCCGACGACCTCGACGCCGTTCGGGCCGACGTCGCGGCGTGGCTCGCCGAGCAATGGGACCCGGAGCGACCGCTGGCCGAGTGGCGGGCGCGGCTGGCCGACTCGGGCTGGGGTTGCCCGACCTGGCCCGAAGACCGCTACGGACGGGGCCTCGAAGCGAGCGGCGCGGCCGTCGTCGCCGCCGCGTTCGCCCGGGTCGGAGCGGTCGGCCCGGCCACCGGCTCTGGGATGAACCTGGCGGCACCCACCATCCTCGCCCACGGGAGCGAGGAACTGGCGCGCCGGCTGCTGCGGCCGATCGTGACCGGCGAGGAGAAGTGGTGCCAGCTCTTCTCGGAGCCGGGCAACGGGTCGGACCTGGCCGGGCTCACCACGCGGGCCGAGCTCGACGGGGACGAGTGGATCGTGAGCGGCCAGAAGGTCTGGACGACCGGGGCGCGCGACGCCGCCTACGGCATGCTGCTCGCCCGGACCTCGGCCGACGTGCCCAAGCACCGCGGCATCACCTACTTCGCCCTGCCGATGCGACAGGCGGGCGTCGAGGTGCGGCCCCTGCGGCAGATGAACAACTACTCGTCGTTCAACGAGGTCTTCCTCACCGAGGCCCGGGTCCCCGGGGCCAACGTCGTCGGCGAGGTGAACGGCGGCTGGGCTGCCGCGCTGACGACGCTCGCGCACGAGCGGGGCCTGGCCGCCACCCGCACGGGCCTCTTGGGCCGAGAGCCCGGCGGCCGGACCGCCCGCGAGGCGGCGGCCGAGGCAGAAGAGGTGAACGCCACCTACGTCTGGTATCCCCAGCGGGCCGGCCGGCCGGACCTCGTCGCCGAGCAGGCGACCGCGACCGGTGCCGGGCCGGTGCAGCGCCAGGCGGTGGCCGATGTGATCGCCCGCACCCGCGCGGCCCGCTGGAGCGTGGAGCGCTCGCGCCTCGCCGCCAGCCGCGGGCGGGCCCCGGGTCCCGAGGGGTCCGTGGCCAAGCTGGCCGGCTCGGACATCGCCCGCCGCTCGGCCGCCGTCCACGCCGGCCTGGTCGGCGCGGCGGCCCTGTTGAACGGCCCGGACTCACCCCTCGACGGCATCGTGGCCGAGATCTTGGTCTCGGTGCCCGGCGGCTCGATCGCGGGCGGGACGGACGAGATCCAGAAGAACATCGTGGGCGAGCGGGCGCTCGGCCTGCCCCGCGAGCCGTCGGTCGACGCCGACATCCCGTTCTCCCAAGTGCTCACCAACCGCCGGCCGACCTGAGCCGGGCCGGCGTCGGCCCAGGGAGAAGGCGCGGGCCGACGACTAGGTTCGAGAGCGCGGGCGACGCGCGCTCCCGCCCAACGAGCGTGCAAGAAGGTCGGGACATGAGCGAGGTGCGCGTCGAGCTGGGTGACGACTTCGTGGCCGTCGTCGAGATGTGCCGCGGCCCCAACAATTTCTTCAACGCCGCCGTCATCGGCGAGATGGCCGATGCCTACGAGCAGCTCGACGCCGACGACCGTTGCCGGGCCATCGTGCTGGGCGCGGAGGGCAAGCACTTCTGTGCCGGGGCCGAGCTGGGGAGCGGCCGCGAGCTCGGGGCCGGCGATCTCTACCGCGAGGGGCTGCGGCTCTTCGCCTGCGGGCTGCCGGTGGTGGCCGCCGTCCAGGGGGCGGCGGTCGGCGGCGGCCTCGGCCTCGCGCTCTCGGCCGACTTCCGGGTGGCGAGCGCCGAGAGCCGGTTCACCGCCAACTTCGCCCGCCTCGGCTTCCACCAGGGGTTCGGCATCAGCGTGACACTGCCGAACACGGTCGGGCAGCAGGCCGCCGCCGACCTGCTCTACACCGGCCGGCGGATCGACGGCGAGACGGCCCGCTCGATCGGCCTCGTCGACCGGCTGGTGCCGGCCGACGAGATCCGTGCCGGCGCCCGCGCGCTGGCCGTCGAACTGGCCGGCGCGGCGCCGCTGGCGGTGCGCTCCATCCGCGCCACGCTGCGCCAGGGGTTGGTCGAACGCGTGCGCGCGGCCATGGCCCACGAGCACGGCGAGCAGGACCGCCTGGCCGCCACGGCCGACTTCCGCGAGGGCGTGCGGGCCATGTCCGAGCGTCGGGAACCCCGCTTCGGCGGCTCCTGAGGGCGGCCCGGTTCAGGGCCGGGGGGCCGGGGGCGTGCAGAGGTAGACGGTGAACGCCACGAACTCGGCGGGCGCTCCGCCGGTGGTGCCGGTGCCGGTGCCGGTGGGCGGCGCAATGGGCGGCCGGCGGGGGGTCACGTTCGCGCAGTGGGCGGCGATCCAGATGAGGCGCGGGTCCGGAGCATCCGAGGCAAGCACGAAGCGGAGCTGCTTGGTGTCGATCAGGTGCTGCAGGCGGTGCAGGGTGGGCGATGGCACCGCACCGGTGAATCCGCCGATCGGGAGCACTTCGACGCCGGTGGCCAAGATGAAGTTGGCAGCGAGCAGCGAGGTGTAGGTCGCGAACGCGTAGCGCACGCCGTTGTCGAAGTGCTCGAACGTGGCCACCACGGCGGCGGAGCCGGCCATGATCTCCTGCCCGATCTGGAGGACCGCCCCCGTCGAGCGGTTCTCGAAGGGGGTGTCGAAGGGCCCGCTCTGGTGGGTGACGAGCGATGCCGACGCGGCCGACGGCGCGACGAGGACGCAGGCGGCGACGGCGAGCGCGCCGAGTGGGACGAGCACCGGCGCCACGACCCGCCAGAGGGCCGAGACGACGATGACGAGGCCGGCGAACGCGGCCGTCCAGATGACGGCCGGCCGCACCCACCCGGGGACCTGGTGCCCCGCATGGAGCAGCCACAGGGCGAAGAAGGTGCTGAAGGCGAGACCGACCAGGAGGGTCAGGGGCCGGAGGAGTCGCAGGCCCCGCGCGGTGCGAGCCAGCTCGTACCCCCCGGCGCACAGGGCGCCGAGCGCCGGCGACAGCACCCCCAGGTAGTAGGCGTTGATGCTCGAGGCGGTGGAGAAGAGCACCAGGTGCGCGAGCAGCCAGGTGGTCCAAAGGATGGTGGCCGCGCGCAGCGGATCGGTGCGCGGCTCGTGTCGGCGCACCACGAAGACGGCCAGCGCACTCAAGAGGGCGAGCGGTATCAGCCAGGCGGTGTCGCGCCCGCCCGGACCCCAGAGCAGCCGGTGCCAGCTGGTCGGCGTGTGCAGCGTGAAGTCGAGGAGGAAGGTGCCGAGCGAGCGCGCCGCCAGCGCGGTGGGCGTGCCCGCCGAGCCCAACAGGGTGCTGTGGGTGAACCGGCCGATGCCGTTGTACTCGAAGACCTGCTCGAAGATGGAGTCGTGGCTGCTCCCGTCCACATAGGGGCGGTGGTGCTGCGGGACGAGCGAGATGGCCACCATCCAGCTGAGCGAGACCGCCGCGCACAGCACCCCGGCCACCCCCAGTTGGGCCAGGCGACGCCGCAGGCGGGGCGCCCCGGCGATGAGGTAGGCGAGGCCGAGCGCGGGGAGCACCACCCAGGCCTGGACCATCTTCGCCTGGAAGGCGAGGCCGACCCAGACGGCGGCGAGCAGCAGCGATCGCCAGCGCCCGGTCTCGATCGCCTTGGCGGTGGCGCTGGCCGCCAGCACCAGCAGCAGGGTGAGCAGGCTGTCCGAGACGTTGCCGCGGTCGAGCGCCACCGTCGCCGGGCTGGCGGCCAGGACGGCGGCCGCCACCAGCCCCGCGACCGGGGAGGCGAGGCGCGACACGGCGCGGTAGAGGACGAAGACGGCGAGCACGCCCTCGACGATCTGGGGCAGCACGATGGCCCAGGTGTGGAGCCCGAACCAGCGCACCGAGAGCGCCTGCAGCCAGAGGGCGCCGGGGAGCTTGTCGACGCTGATCGTGGCGGACGGGTCGAAGGCGCCGAAGAAGAAGTTGTGCCAACTGAGCGCCATGCCGCGCACGGCGGCCGCGTAGTAGGGCTCGAGACCCTCGTGGGCCGAACCCCACCCGTAGGCGAGGCCGGACAGGCCGGCGATGACGACCAGCAGCGGATGCACCCCCTTCGGCGTGCCGAGGGCCAATCGGGCGGTCCGGCGGCCGACCCGCACCGCGAGGCGCGCCGGCCGGACCGGGTCGCCCGCGGCGTCCGCGTCGCCGGTCGTCTGCGGCTCCGCCTGGTCGGCCGTGGCTCCGACCAGTGGGACCGTCGGCACATGCTCGCCCACGGAGGGCCGGGAGAGGGTCCGTCCGGTGTCGACCGGGTCGGGTGGCCGCGTCCCGGCCAGCGGCTCGGGACCACCCCCTAGGGGGGTGTCGTCACCAGACATAGGGGATCAGCCGCTTGGTCCGCTGCCGGTACCGCTCGTACTCGGGCCCCAGCCCGTCGACCAGCATCTGCTCCTCGACGAGGATGCGGTGAATGAACGCGGACGCCGGGAGCACGACGCAGAGCACGAGGCTCACCCAGTGGTCGAGGGCCAGCCCGATGCCGAGACACCCGAGCACCGGGCCGGCGTAGGCCGGGTGGCGGATGACGCGGTAGGGGCCCTGCGTGACCACGCGGTGTTCGGACTGGACGACGAGCACCAGCTGGAAGAACCGGCCCAGGGTGTGGACCGCCCACAGCCGGAGCGCGACGCCGAGGAAGGCCAGGGAGACGCCGACCACGAACAGGGTCACGTTGTGGTGCGCGATGACCGGTCCGACGCCCTGGTAGGCCAGCAGCACGCCGCCGAAGACGCCGACCAGGTAGCTGAGGCCGATCCACGAACGCGTGTCGCGGTCCAAGGGCGCGCCCGAGTGGGCCGGCCGGGAGCGGCGGATCCAGACCTCGGCGCCGATCGAGACGACGAAGACGACGTCGAGGACGAGGCGCGCCGCGTCAACATTGAGGCCGGTCGAGCGCACGGGTGGCCGATCAGCGGCCGCGGAACCGGGGCTCGCGCTTCTCGGCGAAGGCCGCCTGGCCCTCCAGGTAGTCCTCCGAGCGGAAGCAGGCCTCCACCAGCTCGGCCACGCGGGCGAGATCCCGCTGCTCGGGCGGGCGGCGCAGCTCGCGTAGGGCCACCTTGCAGGCCGCGACCGTGAGCGGCGCATTGGCCGCGATGGCGTGGGCCAGCTCCATGACCGCATGCTCCAGCTGCTCGGCCTCGACGACCCGGTTCACGAGGCCGATGGACAGCGCCTCGTGGGCGTCGAGGCGCCGGGCCGAGAAGAGGATCTCTGCCGCGGCGGCCGGCCCGACGATCTCGCGCAGGGCCTGGACGCCGCCGATCCCGTAGCCGAGCCCGAGGCGCGCCGCCGGCACCGCGAAGCGGGCGTCGGGAGAGGCGAGGCGGATGTCGGCCTGCAGCGCGGTGAGGAGACCCCCACCCATGCAGTAGCCACGGATCATGGCGATGATCGGCTTGCCGAGCGCGTTCCAGGCGCTGGCCACGGTGGCCGACGACCGGTCGTACTCCGCCCGGGCCTCGGGCGTCGTGCGCTGCGCGCCGAACTCGGAGATGTCCGCGCCGGACATGAACGCCTTCGTGCCGGCGCCGGTCATGACGACGACCCGGACGGCCGGATCCTGCTCGAGCGCGGCGATGGCGTCCGGCATCGCCGCGCGCATGGCGAGCGACAGCGCGTTGTGCTTCGTCGGGTTGTTGAACGTGACCCGCCCCACGCCGTCTTCGACCTCTACCAGCAGCTGGTCGGTCCCGGTGGCGTGGTCGACGCCGTCGCTCATGGGGTCACCGCCGCGCGACGACAGAGCAAGGCGCCGGGGGCACGACCGCCATCTTGCTCGAAACGGCCGCCGAGCCGCGGCCCGACCGGGGCGGCCCGCAGTTCACCCCGAGCCTTCGTCGACGGGCGGCCGGTGTGGCAGATTGGCGGCCGGCGGGGAGAGGGAACGACATGAGTCGCTTGCAGCCGAAGCAACCCGAGGAGCTGACGCCCGAGCAGCGCGAGCAGCACGAGCGGACGGGCCGGGCGCGCCCAGCCGGGGCTGATGGCCAGTACGGGGGGCCATTCGATGCCTGGATCCGGGCGCCCGAGTTCGGGCGTCGGGCTCTCGGCATGGGCGACTTCCTGTGGCAGCGGACCACGGTCGGTCGCCGGATCGTGGAGCTGGCGATCCTCGTGACCGCGCGCTTCTGGGAGAGCAACGTCGAGTGGTCGGCCCATTCGCGGCTGGCCCGTCAGAACGGGGTCTCCGACGAGGTCATCGACGCCATCTACGCCGGCACCCGGCCCAAGATGGCGCCCGAGGACGAGCTCATCGCCTACGACACCTGCCGGTCCCTGCACGAGAACCACGAGCTCGCCCCGGACCAGTACGCGCGGGCGGTGGCGCAGTTCGGTGAGGAGGGCCTGATGGAGCTGGTGGCGACCGTCGGCTTCTACACGATGGTGGCCATGACCCTGGCGGCGTTCGACGTGGGCGTGCCCGAGGGAGTCAAGTCCCCGTTCCCGCGTTGAGGGAGGCGGACGTCTCACCGGTGTTCTCTCCGCCACGACATCGCCGGCCCCCCATTGGCGCCTAACTGTTAGGGTTTCGAACAATAGCGGGACCCGTCGCCGGGACCCAGCTGCCCCGAGCGGTGCGCGAGCGACCTCCGTCGCGCCGGGGAGCGGCAGGCCGGCGCGGACCCCCAGTGGACAAGGAGCACGGCATGGAGAAGCGGGCGTTGGGATCGCTCCAGGTGAGCGTCGTCGGACTCGGGTGCAACAACTTCGGCATGCGCTGCGACGAGGCGCAGACCAAGGTCGTGGTCGACGCGGCCATCGAGGCCGGCATCAACTTCTTCGACACGGCCGACGTCTACGGCGGGACCCAGTCCGAGCAGTTCTTGGGCAAGGCCTTGGCCGACCACCGCGACGAGGTGGTGATCGCCACCAAGTTCGCCAGCCCCATCGACCAGGACCCACTGCACCGCGGCGCCAGCACTCGCTGGGTCAACGAGGCGGCCGAGGGCAGCCTTCGCCGCCTGGGGGTCGACTGCATCGACCTGTACCAGCAGCACCGTCCGGACCAAGACGTGGCGATCGAAGAGACCTTGGAGGCCCTCGACGGCCTGGTGCGCGCCGGCAAGGTGCGCGAGATCGGGAACTCGAACTTCTCGGCCGAGCAGATCGCCGAGGCGGACGCCGTGTCGAAGAAGAACGGGTGGGCCCGCTTCGTGACCGCCCAGAACCAGTTCAACCTGCTGCACCGTCAGCCGGTGAAAGAGCTCCTGCCGGCCTGCGTCGAGCACGGCCTGGCGATGCTGCCCTTCTTCCCGCTGGCGAGCGGGCTGCTCACCGGCAAGTACCGCCGGGGCGAGGCGACCCCGAGTGGCAGCCGCCTGTCCGCCTGGGGCGAGGAGATGGCCGCCCGGATCCTCTCCGACAGCAACTTCGACCAGGTCGACTTCCTCGAGCGCTTCGCCGCGGCGCACGACCACACGCTCCTCGACCTCGCCTTCGCCTGGCTGGCCGCCCAGCCGGCCATGGGCTCGATCATCGCCGGGGCGACCCGGCCCGAGCAGGTGGGGGCCAACGTCGCGGCCGTCGACTGGACGCTCTCCGACGCCCAGGTGACCGAGATCGCGGCGGGCCTCGACGCGATTCGCGCCGCGTCGCGCGCGCAGGCCTGAGCGACCGCCAAACACACCGACCATTCTTCGACCACGAGGTATGACCATGAGCGATGCCATGCAGGCCGAGACGATCTCGATCGCCGGACACCGGGGGGAGGAGATCGAGGCCTACCTCGCCCGCCCGCTGGGGGAGGGCACGCACCCCGGCGTCGTCGTGATCCACCACATGCCCGGCTACGACCGGGCGACCAAGGAGATCGCGCGCACCTTCGCCGTCTACGGCTACGCGGCACTGTGTCCCAACCTCTTCCACCGCTATGCACCGGGGGCGAAGTCGGCCGACGCCGCGGCCGCAGCGCGAGCGGCCGGGGGCGTGCCCGACGAGCAGTGCTACGGCGACGTGTCCGGCGCCATCAGCCACCTGCGGGGCCTCTCCGACGCCAACGGCAAGGTCGGGGTCATCGGCTACTGCTCGGGCGGTCGCCAGACCTACCTGGTCGCCTGCACGCTCAATGTCGACGCGGCCGTCGACTGCTATGGCGGCGGGGTGGTGGTGTCCGCCGATCAGCTGACCCCCGAGCGCCCGGTGGCACCGATCGACCTCACGCCGAAGCTCGGCTGCCCCCTGCTCGGCCTGTTCGGGGCCCAAGACGCCAACCCCTCGCCCGAGCACGTGGCCCGCATGGAGGCCGAGCTCACCGCCAACGGAAAGAACTTCGAGTTCCACTCCTACGAGGGGGCGGGGCACGCTTTCTTCTCGGTCGACCGCCCGAGCTACAACCTGGAGGCGGCGAAGGACGGGTGGCAGCGGATCTGGGCCTTCTTCGGCACCCACCTCGCCTCCTGACCATGTGCACCTACCTCACCTCGACCGAGCCGGTGGCGGGCAGCGCGCTCGGCCGCGATGGCTGGTTCACCCTCGGCCAGTCGGTGGTCTACTTCGACCATCCCCAAGAGGCGGCCGCCGAGCACGCCCTCTGCATCGACTTCCGGCCCCTCGACGCGTCGGACGCGTCGCGTCGCGTGGCCGTCGAGCTCGACGCCGCGTCGGCGCGCGCGCTGGCGGCCCAGATCCTGGCCACCCTCGACCACGAGGAGGTGCGCGCCCTCACCCAGGCGTAGGCACCATGCCCCAACTCCCGGGCGCGCGTCGCCTACCGTCGTGCGGTGCGCGCTGAGATCGCCTCCACCGGCGGGGGTCATCGGCTGGGGCGTTCTCGATGATCAGCTTCCTGCAGGCGATCGTCATCGGGGCCATCCAGGGGGTGACCGAGCTCTTCCCGGTTTCGAGCCTCGGCCACACGGTCCTCGTCCCGGCGTTCATCGGCGGCTCCTGGTCGCGCCTCGTCACCGAGCAGGCGTCACCCGAGTCCCCCTACCTGGCCTTCGTCGTCGGGCTCCACGTGGCGACGGCGTTGGCGCTCATCACCGTGTTCTGGCGGGAGTGGGCGCGCATCCTGCGTGGCCTCGGTACCAGCATCGTGAAGCGCCGGGCCGAGACACCCGAGGAGCGTTCCGCCTGGTTCATCATCGTGGCCACCATCCCGGTCGGGCTGCTCGGCCTGGTGCTGGAGCACGAGCTGCGCACGCTGTTCGCCAAGCCGATCGCCGCGGCCTCCTTCCTCATGGTCAACGGCTGCCTGTTGGCGACCGGTGAGTGGTTCCGGCGCCGGGCGGTCGTCTCGGTCCCGGTCGCCGCGGCCGTCGAGCCGGCGGCGCCCGGCGCCCAGTCGAGCGACAGCATCGAGCCCCTGGCGACCCTTCGTCTGCGCGACGCCCTGTTCGTGGGCGTCGCGCAGTCCACGGCCCTGTTGGCCGGGATCAGCCGCGACGGCGTCTGCATGGTGACGGGGCTGGCCCGCCGCCTCACCTACGAGGACGCGGCGCGCTTCGCCTTCTTGCTGTCGGCCCCGCCCATCCTGGCCGCCGGCCTCTTGAAGGTGCCCGACCTGACCGGCACCCTCGGCAACGGCATCCGCGGCCAGGTCCTGGCCGGGAGCGCGGTGGCCTTCGTGGTCGCCTTCGGCGCGATCAAGTTCCTGCTGCGCTACTTCCGCAGCCGCACGCTGGCGCCCTTCGCCGTCTACTGCCTGGCTCTCGGCCTGGCCGGCGTCTGTTACTTCGGCCTGGCCTGAGCGGGCCGGGGGTGTCTGCCTA